>Ga0182024_10009664_pt1 | contig 19878 bp, 16 predicted proteins | sample P32metaG_FD_120480 | JGI IMG/M metagenome (GOLD analysis project Ga0182024, IMG submission 120480) | Permafrost microbial communities from Stordalen Mire, Sweden - P3-2 metaG (Illumina Assembly) | ecosystem: Environmental > Terrestrial > Soil > Wetlands > Permafrost | place: Sweden: Stordalen... | reverse complement strand
TCAACCAGCCGAACCGCCTCCTGCTTGAACTCGAGCGTATACCGCGCCCGCGTCGCCTTCATCATCGTCTACCCCTTCGCTGATTCTCAGCTATGGGATACGTTTGGCGGGGGCAAGATCAGAGTTGTCATCCTGAGCGAAGCGAAGGATCTGCTGTTAGCGGATCCTCGCTTCCAAAATCGCGCGATTCCTCGCCTACTTCAAGGTCTGAATCGTTGCCCCGGCAGGAATCTTGACCTGGAACTGATCGTCGGTCAGCGTCGGATTGGCAGCGATTCTCTCCACCGTCATCACCAGTTGGTACTCCTCCTCCGGCCGTTTCAGCGTGATGGTGCTCGGATACCTGGTCCCCTCGAAATCCCGATATCTACCGTAGATGACTTGTGTCTGGAGCACGCCGGCATCGTCATACAGATCCTCCTGGTAGGGAAGCAAATCTTCGCGGCGGAAAGTGACGACGCGAACCGGGTAGAGCTCCTGGCTGTCGGGCTTGCGACGCACGATATTGAGTACATACTCCGGATGAAGCAACAGGTGCTTGTTGGACCGGTCCTCCTCGGTCGAGCTATCGGAAGTAACCGAATAGAGCTCGTCAGGATTGAGCCCGCGCACCACCATCGCCGTAAAGAGGAAGCCGGGGCGAAGGTTCTCATACCAATTAGGAGACGTGCCTTTGCTGGCGCTCAGGCCCTGATAGACCTTGCTCTTGGGTGGAATGACGAATGTGAAGTTTGTGCCATCGCTGGCCAGGTCAAAGAGCGTGGTCTGAACAATAGGTGCTTTACCCAGAATGCGCAGCATGTCTGGTTTGCGGAGGAGCAGATTGGCGCGAATGGACGGATAGTCCGTTGCCACCCCCTCTTTCGTCTTGAGATGACTGGCCTTGATGTCAACCGTCGCGGTCAGGCTTTCAAATTTTGCCCACTGATCATTGAGCCGCCCCACCAACTCGTCCGCCGAAGCCGTCTGCACGCTTGCGGGCGCGATCGGTTGCAACAGCTTGCGTTTTGACGTGAACAGGCTCAGGCATCCGGTCATCATGGGCAGACTTGCCGCCAGCATGGCCAGTGCAAGCCACCGCCCCGAAAGCATCCGCATTTGAAACGCAGCTCTCAACGTCCACCTGCCAGCTTCACAGCCTGTCGATAGCTGGCGACGTTCCGGTTGTGCTCATCGATAGTGGCCGCAAACCGCGACCTCCCCTGAGGATCGGCCCCGGCGGCAACGAAATACAGATAATCGGTGGCCGCCGGAGCGAGAGCCGCGCGCAACGAAGGCAGGCCAGGATTGGCAATCGGCCCAGGCGGCAGCCCGGCGTGCCGATAGGTGTTGTAAGGTGTGTCGTAGGCCAGGTCAGACTGGTAAATCGTTCCGCGCCACTTGCCCGCAAGCTGCAGGCCATAAATTACAGCAGGATCGGTCATCAAAGGCATCTTCTTCGCGAGCCGGTTGGTGAGCACACTCGCCACCAGCGGACGCTCCGCGTTCACAGCAGTCTCGCGTTCAACCAGTGAAGCCAGGGTCACCGTTGCGTGTACGCTCTGCGTCGCGTTTCCGTTCCTCAGCCCAATCTGAGCGGCAATTATCCGAAACCTGTGCACCATGGCCATGATGATCTGGTTAGCCGTCGCCTTGCGTGGAAATCGATAGGTGTCAGGAAACAAATACCCCTCCAGAGTGCGTGCCTGGGGATCGAGGTCGGCGATCAGGCGAGTCTCTTTCACGGTCGCCGCCAGAAAATCTTCCTTCTTCGCGAAGCCTGCCTTCTCTATCCGGTCCGCAATTTCAAATCGCGTCGCACCTTCCGGAATCGTCACAGGCAGCGTAAAAACGTCCCCGCGAGCGATGCGAGAATACACCTCTGTCACCGGAACCGCGTGGTCAAACCTATACTCTCCGGCCTTTAGAACTCCTCGCTTCCAAAGCCGAACCGCATCGAATCCGAACCGGCTGCGTATGACTCCCGCCTTTTCAAGCTGAATCCCGACCTGAGTGCTGGAACTCCCCGGGGCGACCTCCACGAAGGTCTCGCTCTCCGGGCCTGCAGGCACAAAGACAAGCCAGGCGGTCGCCCCTGCTGCAGCCAGAGCAACCAGGAATAGCCCGAAAAGCACTCCCGCCGCTCCAGGCCCCTTCTTTTTTCGGCGACTCCGCCCACGGCGCACCATTCCCAGCGACAACCTTCCTCAAAAACCAGCTTAGAATCTGTTCTGAGATAAGACGCGGTAAGTTACCCCGTCGATTCTCTTCCTTCGATTGTATCGGCTTGATAAGAGCCAAGGTTCCCGGCAAACACCGGCTGAGAGAGCCAATCGTATTGAGCTCCGTTTCCGAAGAGTCCCTGGTGCGTTCATTTATCTATATCATTGACGTTCTTAGTCTTATCTCAGCGCCAAAACAACAAACGTCCCGTCGAAGTTACTGAGTTCCGGTCTGGAAAGGGATTTGCCTATGCACGGTCGTAATCTTTCCCTCTGTCTCCTGCTCGTCACTGGTACTCTCAGCTGGTCGCAAGTGCAGCCCGTCCACACCTCAACCACGCAAGAGATCGACGTTTATGCTGGTTATTCGTATTTGCCAGTCAATGTATGGAAGGGTTCGGTAAACATCTACGGAGGAGAAAGTGGCTGGAACGCGGGTGTGGATGCGAAGGTATACAAGTGGTTGAGTGTTACGGGAGATTTCGCTGAGTATTTTTCCACCTACAGCAGCACCGACAGCTCCAGGACACTAACTGCCATGGTTGGCCCACGCTTTTTTCTTCCGCTGCGGTCATCCCGCATCAGGCCTTTTGGAGATGTGCTGATTGGCGTGGCGCACGTCAGCTATACCGGTTTTGACGGATATACGCCATTTTCGACCAGCACCTCTTTTGCCTGGTCCGCGGATGGCGGGATAGATTTCGGCCTTAGCAGGCATTTTGCGCTGCGTGCCCAAGGCGGGTATCTGCGTACCGGCTTTCGCACTTCGGACTCCGAGGTTCAACAGTACGTCGTGCCTTCCCATCCCCGCATATCGGCAGGCGTTGTGTACAGGTTTTAGGCCGATTCAGCCACCTCAGTACGGGTTGTTACTGAACGAAGGCCACGCACCATGAGTCCGACGGGCTAAGCTGAAAATCGGGAGCAAACGTGCTGGCCAGTTCAATTCCTCGCTATCTTGGACTCGACATAGGCTCCAAGCGCATCGGCGTCGCCGTTTCCGACGAACTGGGCCTGACCGCCCAGCCGGTACTGACCCTCACCCGCAAGCGAAATCCCCGCGACGACATGCGCTCGCTCGCTCGGTTTTGCCGGCGCTTCAACTGCTCGGGCATCGTCTCAGGAAATCCGCTGCACCTTTCCGGCGGCCCTAGCCCTCAGGCCGACAGGAATCGCGTCTTTGCGCAAGAGCTTGCCGAACTCACCGGCCTCCCGCTTCACCTGTGGGATGAACGGCTGACCACCCGCGCAGCTCACCAGATTCTGTACGCCGCGGGCAAGAGCCGGCAAGAGCACAAGCCGCTCGTGGATCAGGTAGCCGCAGTTCTGATCCTGCAATCCTTCCTCGACGCCCACCGTCCTCCGCCCGCCCAATCCGAATAGCCCGCATTGGACCCGTATTGGATTTGCCCAGCCATCCGGGCTACCCCACCGAACGAGCTGCCATCGTATAATCAAGGTTTCAGGGCCGCGGCCCAAACGAAACGTAGCGACGGGGCCGAACGCATCGATATAGCCAGGGACGGGGGCTGAAACGCCCGCCGGACACTTCTTATCTGTAGTCCCGTAAAAATCCGCTGAATCGGAAAACGAATGACTGAACACATCAAGAAGCAGCTCCTGGAAGAGATCGCCAAGCTGGAGCATGAGCTGGCTCACGAACTTCCCGTCGAGATCAAGAAGGCCGCCTCGCTCGGCGATCTCTCTGAAAACGCCGAGTATCACATGGCCAAGCAGCGCCAGGTCTTCGTCAATGCGCGCCTCGGCCAGGTCAAGAAGCGCATGGCTGAGTTTTCTCTGGTCAACCTCGCCAATATTCCCAGGGACAGGGTCGCCTTCGGTTCCACGATTACCGTTTACGACACCACCAAGGACGAAGAGATTGTCTACAAACTCGTGACCAGCGAAGAGTCCGACGTCTCCAAGGGGCTGATTTCAACCACCTCCCCGATCGGCCGTGGACTCATCGGCAAGCAGGTCGGCGAAACCGCTACCGTGGTCACGCCCAATGGCAAGCGTGAGCTGGAAATTCTCAAGCTGATCACCATCCACGACGAAGTAGGAGCCTAGACAGTGGCTTCTACCCACAATCGGACGTGGACCAGCGCCTTTGGCCGCGCCTGCGGCTGGCTGCTCGACCGCATCGTTCACGGCCTGGCGCTCACCAATATCTCGCCCAATGTGCTTACCTTCATTGGCCTGGTCATCAATATCGGCGCAGCCTTTCTCTTCGGTAACGCCAATGCGACCAACGCCGGACGGATGTTCCTCTACGCAGGCCTGGTCATTATTGGCGCCGGCATCTTCGACATGGTCGATGGCCGCGTAGCACGGCGCAATAATCAGGTCACCGTCTTCGGAGCTTTCTTCGATTCCGTCATCGACCGCTATTCCGACGTTGTCTTGTTCTTCGGACTCATCGTCTACTACGCCCGTATGAACCACTTCCGCTATGTCGTGCTGACCGCCTTCGTGATGGTGACATCCCTGATGGTCAGCTACACCCGCGCCAGGGCAGAGGCGCTGATTGGCTCCTGCAAAGTAGGCTTCATGGAGCGCCCCGAGCGCATCGTACTCATCATCCTGGGAGCACTTTTCAACCACTGGGGCGTAATGGCGCCCGTCTTGTGGGTTCTGGCGATCCTATCCACGATCACCGTCATCAACCGCATCACCTACACCTACACCAACACCAAGCACATGGCTCCTCTCGCGAACGACTGACGGTTCGGTTGGGCGGTTGCAACCGGAAGAGGCCCATCTGGATCAAATAGTCAGAGAGTGAGATCTACAAGACATGACCCAGATAAAGAATTCTGAAACACCCGCCAAAATTGAGCGTAGTGACGCCGAGTGGCGCGCCCAGTTGACCCCGGAGCAGTACCAGGTACTCCGCGAAAAGGGCACAGAGCGCCCCTGGACCGGTGCCCTGACGCAGAACCACAAGACCGGCGAATACAGCTGCGCCGGCTGCGGAGCAGTCCTCTTCGGCAGTGACGCAAAGTTCGACTCAGGTTGCGGATGGCCGAGCTTCTACATCCCCGCCGACTCAAAGTCCATCACCGAGCACGAAGACACCAGCTTCGGAATGAGACGAGTCGAGGTCACCTGCGCACGCTGCGGCGGTCACCTGGGCCACGTCTTCCCCGACGGCCCCAAACCGACCGGTCTGCGCTATTGCATCAACTCTGCATCCCTTACCTTCGAACACGCAGAGAAGTAAGCGGATACGCATCCAGCCAGGAAACCAAACGTCGGAAGCCCGCGCTTCCGACGTTTCCTTTTCTGCGTCGAAAATCTCTATCGCAAATCACGCCACCTGCATGATAACTTTCCCATAACGATTCAACCTCGCGGCTGACTTGCGACAGCACAACGCAGGTGGAGTCTGTGCTCAGTTACCGGAGAACGAACATGGCAACCGAGGCCCTCCAGCCTGATCTTACTTCCACAACCCACCGCGTCCGCCCCGTCAACCGCAAAGCCGAACGCATCTTCTTCGGCGGGATGGCCATCCTTCTTTGCGCCGTCGTAGTCTACGGTTTCGCGCGGACGTATTTTCTGGTCGGCATGGTGCGCGCGCCGCTCCCCAGCCCCATCCTTCATTTTCACGGCGCAGCTTTCACGCTCTGGATGGTCCTGTACCTGGTTCAGTCGGCTCTCATCTCCGTCCGCCGCGTCGCCTGGCATCGGTCACTCGGCACGATTGCCTTCTGCCTCCCGCCCATCATGATCGTCCTGGGATTGATCGCCGCCCTTGACGCTCTGGCCCGCGGAGTCATGATCGGACCTCTCGATCCATCCGTCTCGTTGTCCATTCCGCTACTTGGCATCTCTGCTTTTGCCATCGTCATCTTTGCCGCGTGGCGCGCCCGCCGCAAGCCGGACGCTCACAAGCGCCTGATTCTCCTCGCTACCATCGGTCTCGCCCAGGCTGCCCTGGGCAGATTTCCATGGGACAAGATGGGCATGTCCCCGGCCGCTGGCTCTGTGACTGGTCTGGGAATCCTTATTCTGCTTCCAATCGCCTACGATCTTTTTTCCCTGCATCGCATCCACCGCTCGACACTCTGGGCTGCGCCTCTGATTTTCGCGGTCGGCGCCTTTGCCGTCCCCATCGGCATGACCCTGTGGTGGCACAGCTTCGCCGGTTTCCTCGCGAAAAATGTGGCTCCGCACGTCTGAAACGTACGGGTTCCAGCCCTACCTTTCCCCTTCAGATAAGAGCATTGAATCGCAGACGCAAACTGGCCGCACCCCAGATGAATCGGGTGCGGCCAGTCAAATTCAGTTCGCCATTGCTTTAGCTCGCCGATGCAGCGATTTTCGACAGGCTGGACTTTCCTATCTGGCTGTCTCTATCTGGCGGGCTGGCAACGCAAACATTGCCCCAGCCAATCTACGCCTTGGCGACTTTGCCGCTCTTGATGCAGTTGGTGCAAACGCGGATGCGCTTGGAAGCGCCATTCACGAGCGCGTGAACGGCCTGAAGATTCGGGCTCCAGCGCCGACGCGTCACGTTGTGCGCGTGAGAGATGTTATTGCCAAACTGAGGGCCTTTACCGCAAAGATCGCATACCTGTGCCATTGCTTGCTCCAAAATCCTTGAAAATTGTCCCTCAAAGGGGATCGGGGGCGGTCCATTCAGTCGCTATTCCTGAGCGTCGGAGCGCTTGTAGCTCTCTGGAAGCTGCGCTCTGGAATTCTCCACAACGCCGGAATACGCGGCTCGCTAACCTGCTGCCGAACCTTTAGTATACCCGGAAATCGGCTTTCGGCAAACAGCACCCGGCCCAATCACCTGGCAATCGCATGAATGTGCAAGAAGCCGGAATAAGGTCCAACCCAACCTATCCAGGCCCATCCATTCCCAGCGTCTCGCCGCAGTTGCGAGGGATTCCCCCTGGCTGGCGCATACTGGAGTGGAACTGGAGCCCGACACCCTGACAGCATTCCCAGTTATCTTCTGCCGCACCGCAGATTGGCATCGATTCGCAGCAAGAAGTGCGCAAAAGCGGCGCAAAACGCCGGTAAATCGCGCCTTAGAGACTCTAAAAACAGCTCGTAAGTCATTCATTCAGTTTGAGATAAGTCAACAAATAGTACACCCTCCCCGGGTGTTCTACTCCTTTTGCTCGTTTTTCGGCAAGTCGAGGCCGCATTTTCAGTTCATGCAATTGCCCAATCACCCGCCACCAGCACCTAAGTATCGTTCTTCACCCGGCCCAGCTTTCGACCCGGCTCAACATTGGGTAGAAATCCCGTCAACAACCCGATAGCCGGCAGATAAGAGCAGACCTGATAGACGAACGAGATGCTCGTCATATCCGCCAGCTTGCCCAGTACCGCCGCCCCGATGCCTCCCATGCCAAAGGCAAAGCCAAAAAACAACCCGGAGATCATCCCCACCCGTCCTGGCACCAGTTCCTGCGCATAGACCAGGATGGCAGAGAACGCCGAAGCGATCACCACGCCGATAATCACACTCAGAACGCTCGTCCAGAAGAGATTGGCGTAGGGCAATAGAAGAGTAAAGGGCAGCGCGCCCAGAATCGAAACCCAGATCACATACTTCCGTCCGAACTTGTCACCCACAGGCCCGCCAATCAGCGTCCCCGCGGCAATCGCCCCAAAGAGGATGAAGAGATGGATCTGCGAACTGGCCACCGAAATGTGGAATCGGCTGATCAGGTAAAAGGTGTAGTAGCTGGTCAGGCTGGCGATATAAAAATACTTCGAAAACACCAGCAGCATCAAAATCCCAAGCGCAAACAGGACCTGTCTTCGCGGAAGCGATTGCTTCGGTTCCTTGTGCGATGCGGGCTGCGTCTGCATGTGTTCAAGCCGAGCCTTGTACCAGCGCCCAACCCAGCTCAGCACTACGATTCCCACCAGCGACGCCAGCGTAAACCAGATAACACCCGCCTGACCCCTCGGCAGAACGATCAGGGCCGCCAGCAGCGGGCCGATCGCCGAGCCACTATTGCCGCCGACCTGAAAGAAGGATTGCGCAAAACCATGCTTGCCGCCGGACGCCATCCGCGCCACCCGCGAAGACTCAGGGTGAAAGATCGCCGACCCGACGCCAAACAGTGACGCAGCCACAAGCAGCAGCCCAAATGTAGGAGCGTACGCCAGCATCACCAGGCCAATCAGCGTGCAAGTCATGCCGATTGGCAGGGAGTAAGGCATCGGCCGTCGATCCGTAAAGTGGCCAATAAACGGCTGCAGGAGAGAGGCCGTAATCTGGAAAGTGAGTGTAATCAGCCCAATCTGCCCAAAATCCAGATGAAATGAAGTCTTCAAGATCGGGTAGATAGAGGGCAGCAGCGACTGCAGCATGTCGTTGATCAGATGGCAGAAGCTGACCGCCGCCAGCACCCGCAGCAGCGTCCCTTCGGGAGAACGTTCAACGATCGGCGTCGGGGCCTCTACTTCTTTCAGGATGGCAGCGGGAGTGGTCATTGCTGGTTTCATTTTAGCTGCACCCCGTTTGAGAGAGCGGCACGATTGACTCGGGGGAAACAAAGACGATACACTACCTTAGTTTGGCGATTCTGCCTGTAGCCCTGTAGTCCCGCACTCGTTTGTGGCTTTTCCTAAAAAGCAGACTTGAGTGTTGCCAGGGTGAGCATGTATTTGCCCATTCAATTGGATTGAGGGATGCGCGCCCCGATCAAAATTTGATCGAGCGGCAGTGCTGGAGGTTCTATGTACGCTGTGATTCGTACCGGTGGAAAGCAATACCGGGTCGCCCCAGGCGATGTCGTCAAGATTGAAAAGGTTGAGTCGGGAGCTCAGATCGTAGAGTTCGCCGATGTTCTGGCCGTTTCAGATGAACCAGGAACCATCACCAAGCCGGCAACCGCCAAGGTGACTGCAGAAGTTCTCAGCGAGGGTCGTCACGCCAAGATTTTGGTCTTCCACCTGAAGCGCAAGAAGCAGTACAAGAAAATGCAGGGACACCGCCAGGCATTTACTGAGGTTCGCATCAAGTCGATTGAAGTCGACGGTGCCACCTTCGGCGCGGCTGTCTAACCTGCAAGTTTCGAGCGGCACTACACGATTTTTGAAAGGATTCTGCAATGGCACATAAAAAAGGTGGCGGTAGTTCAACAAACGGACGCGACTCGAATGCCCAGCGGCTGGGCGTCAAGGCGTTCGGCGGTCAGGTCGTAACCGGCGGCACGATCATCGTGCGGCAGCGTGGGACACCGATCAAGCCTGGCCTCAACGTCGGCATCGGCAAGGACGATACGCTCTTCGCCAAGATCAGCGGCACTGTTCAGTTCCGTGATCGCGGCGGCAGGGGCCGTTTCGCATTTGTCGAGCCGTTGGCAGCCGAGTAAGCTCAGCTCTTCCCATCAGACACAAAGAGGCCGGAACCCATCAGGTTCCGGCCTCTTTGTGTTCATTAATCTTCCATGGAATAAGGCCCGGCTAGGATTCGGACTCTTTACCTTTGAGAGTGCGCACAAAAGCCCGCTCGACAACCTTCTCGACATCAACCAGGAAGAAGCTGGGAGCCGGCTGCAGCACCACCTGGGTGCCTTTGTGGCCCAAAGCTGAGGCGATCTGGTCCCACTTATAAATTGTCGAATCTGCTCGTACTGTCACAGGTTTCCTGACCGGCTCCGGGAGGGCGGCGTAAACTACCCAGATTCCCAGAGTCATCAAAGTAGATACTTCAAAAATGGACTGAACCGTTGGATTCATCGCTATCTGCAGCACCGCAACACTCGACTCGATGCAGTCGATCAGAGCCATGAATCCCAATCCAAGCGCGATGCCAAAGGGACGGCTTCGAGGCGACAGACCGATCGCCTTCATGCTGAGCATGAGCAGCGCCAGAAGACAGAGTTCTGCCGTTCCTACGCAGCGCATCAGCAGAATGCCAATCTTGACCAGCATCCCAGGTCCCATAGTGATCGAGGTGAAGGTCGTCGCTGTGACCAGCACGGATGCAACAGCGGCCCAGCGGAAGATCGTAGTGCCCATCCGCACCAGGCCCTGCAAGGGAGCCAGCGCCTGCCGGTATACATCCAGGCAGCCCAGAAACAATAGGACAGCGGAGACTATGTAGCTGGCCCAGTGAACTACAAAATAGGCCTTTGTATATAGCTCAGGGCTGGCGAGCAGAGGTCCGTATAGCAAAAACCACACAAGTGCCGCCGTCACCGCCCTAACCCACAGATACGAGAATATCCATGGGTAGCGCTTGCGAAGGCTTGGCCGGCAAAACAGGGCAAATGCAGCCAGGGATAGCAGGATGTCTAGATCCACGGTGATCGTTTGTGCGAGCGACGAGTACATGCAGCGGCTCCGGCCATCCTGAAAACTTCTCCTAAGGATAGCGCGTTTCCGCATTGCCACTCAATCTATTAGGTAACCCAAAGCTGGCACTTTCGTGCTAGGGGTCACCCGTTGTTTTGGTGCTATCTTGCTCGCATGTTGGGGCACTTCTCAGTGAAGGGATTGCAGTACGGTGTTGGCCCCGGAACACTGCCTTGATGAATCGCTGCAACGGTTGAATTCTTTGGCATGGAGTTACCGGCGATGGCGGCGGCAAAGACAAGGGTAAGGGCGGACACACGAATAGCAAGCTTCATACGGTAGCTTTCCTCCAGGGGGATAGTTAGATGGGTGAGAGTTCCACCCCTCTATCGATAGACTGTAGGGGTATTGTAAGTCCAGCATTTTCAACGTAATTAGTAAGTATCCAATAGTAAAGTTACTGAGGAAATAATGTCTTTAGTACTATGACCAAGGTCACTAAAATACGATTTATCTCTTCCAGGCCTGCCTAATCGAGAGTACCCTATCTTGCTTCCCTTGGGTACCTGAATCGCCTCCAGGGAACCGTCCGCATGGTAAAATGAATCAAGGCATATGTGCAGCGAAACCCTTTCAGCAAGCTCATTTCGCTAGAGTTCCGCCAGGTTGCAACCCACCAGAAGCGACGATGGCAGCAGGTGCGTCGGGAATTCCAGACGCGCCAAACTTATAACGATTCCGAACGCAGGACGGATTCTCCAGTTTTCAGGCAAAACCAGTAAACGAGCCCATGTCCACAAACAATCTCTTCGACGCCTCCTCTTCCGGCAAGACCCCTGCCAATAGTGGCAGCTACACCAGTGAAAACATCAAAATCCTGGAGGGGCTCGAAGCCGTCCGACTTCGCCCCGCAATGTATATCGGTTCCACCGGAGAAATGGGTCTGCACCACCTCGTCTATGAAGTGGTAGATAACTCCGTTGACGAAGCCCTTGCCGGATTTGCTACCGGCATCGAAGTAATCATCCACTTCGACAATTCGGTAACCGTCATTGATGACGGGCGGGGCATCCCAACAGACATGAAGACTTTGCCCAACGGCGAGCAGATGCCGGCCGTTCAGGTGGTTTTAACCAAGCTGCACGCAGGTGGCAAGTTTGATTCCTCCACCTACAAAGTCTCCGGAGGACTCCACGGCGTCGGCGTCAGCTGCGTCAACGCGCTAAGCCAGGAGTTCAACGTCGAGATCTGGCGCGACGGCAGCACCTATGAGCAGGACTATTCCTGCGGCGAGCCCACGACCCCGCTCCGGCAGACAGGCACAAGCAAGCGTCGCGGCACCAAGGTGCATTTCCTGCCCGACCGCACCATCTTCACGGTAACCGAATACAACTACGACACCCTCGCCCAGCGCCTGCGCGAACTGGCCTTTCTGAACAAGGGCCTCGAAATCACACTGACCGACGAGCGGACGGTCGATCCCAAGACAGGCGAGGCCAAGCGCACTGAATTCCGTTACGCCGGTGGAATCTCCGAGTTCATCCGCCACCTGAACAAGGGCAAGGTCCTGCTCCACGAAAAGCCGATCAGCATGGAGGCCAACCGCGACAACGTCGAGATCGACATCGCCCTCCAATACAACGACGGCTATTCGGACACCATCTTCAGCTTCGCCAACAACATCAACACCGTCGATGGAGGCAGCCACCTTTCCGGCTTCCGCAGTGCGCTCACCCGCACCATCAACGCCATCGGCCAGCAGCTCGGGCTGTTCAAGGACCTGAAAGAGAATCTCTCCGGCGACGACGTTCGCGAGGGCCTTGTTGCGGTCGTCAGCGTCAAGCTGTCGCAGCCCCAGTTCGAAGGCCAGACCAAGGGCAAGCTCAACTCCGACATTGCCGGCACAGTACAGGCCTTCGTCAACGAACGCCTCGGCGCCTTCCTGGAGCAGAATCCGCCCATCGCCAAAAAAATCATCAACAAGGCGATCGACGCCGCACGTGCTCGTGAAGCTGCCCGCAAAGCCCGCGACCTGACCCGCCGCAAAGGGGCTCTCGATGGCGGTGGACTACCCGGCAAGCTGGCCGATTGTTCCGAGCGCAATCCAGAGCGCTGCGAACTGTACCTGGTCGAGGGTGAGTCCGCCGGCGGAACCGCCAAGCAGGGCCGCGATCGCCGCTTCCAGGCCATCCTGCCGCTCAAGGGCAAGATCCTCAACGTCGAAAAGGCCCGCTACGACAAGATGCTCGGCCACGAAGAAATCCGCGCCATGATTACCGCCCTGGGTTGCGGCATCGGCAAGGATGACTTCGACATAACTAAGCTCCGCTACCATCGCCTCATCCTGATGACCGATGCCGACGTGGACGGTTCCCACATCCGCACCTTGTTGCTAACTTTCTTCTTCCGTCACATGACCGAACTGATCAAGCGCGGACACGTCTACATCGCTCAGCCGCCTCTCTTCAAAATCAAGAAGGGCCGATCCGAGCAGTACATCAAGAACGAAGCGGAATTCCTCAAGGTGATGGTCAAGCGCGCCTCGGACGGAATCACCGTACGCCACGGCGAGGGCGCCGAGGTCATCGATGGCGAATCGCTGACCCGCTTCATGGGACACCTGGACGAGTATCTTGGTTTCTTTGACAAGGTGGACAAGCGCATACGCAACGAAAAGGTCACCGAACTGCTCGCCAGGGCAGAGCTCACCAAGCGAGACGATTTCAAGTCCACCGAAGAGAACGCCATCCCCACCAAGCTGGTCGAGCTTCGTGCCGCGCTGGAACCGCTGGTGGAGCAATTCCAGTTCCGCGCTCTAGGGCAGCCCGAGTTCGATGAAGAGCATCAGACCTGGTCGTTGAGCTTCACCGATGCCCAGGCAGCGGTGCGGCGCATCGATTGGGCGTTGGCCAACAGCGCAGAATATCGGCAGATGATGGTCAAGTACGCCCTGATCAAAGACCAGTTGGAGCCTCCCTTCCTGATCGAGTACACCACCAAGACAGTCGCGGAAGTAGCCCAGGACGACGCGGATGCCGATGCCGAAGCTGCACTCGAGCCGACCAGTGCAACTCCCGCCAAGGCGCCCAAAAAGGCCTCCAAAGCAAGCCGAGAGCCGGTGGAAAAGCAAAGCGCTCGCGAGCTCTTTGACTACGTAGTGGAGCAAGGCAAGAAGGCATTCGACGTCCAGCGGTACAAAGGCCTGGGTGAAATGACGGCGCCTCAACTGTGGGAGACCACCATGGACCCTTCGGTCCGGACGTTGCTCCAGGTGAAGCTCGAGGACATCGCCGAGACAGAGCACATCTTCACCACGCTCATGGGTGAAGATGTAGAAGCGCGCAGAAAGTTCATCGAAGACAACGCGCTGGATGTCAAAAACCTCGACATCTAGCCCTCGGAACTTATCGCTGGCTGGAGCCAATTCACCTCCAGCCAGCAGGTAACTTCCGGAGTTAGGCAGCCCCCGCCACTCTTCCCTTGAGAGCATGGATCGGAGACGGCCACAACTACGTATAAATGATTCTTGCAATACAACTTAAGTGATTGATTCTCAATCAAAAGTCCAGAGATCAGTTACTTTGGTGCATTAAAAAGGACCGCAATTCGTAGTACGGTGGTAACGTACCCACAATGCGTTCAACTAGCTCTCATACGGATGCCGACAAGAAGCGGTTTCCTTCCTTTTTAGGGACTGTTTCGCCGATCCGTTTCGGGGTCGCAGCGATCATTGTCTTGACCCTTGCGTACTCGTTGCTTCACATCGTTCCCATGGTCCGTGGCGACCTGCGTCTGCTGAACGATCTCAATGCGCGTGATTTGAAGGGCGTCACTCTCGAAAGCGATTTGCAGTACCAAATTGAGGAAAGCCGGCGCAGCTTCCTTCGCGCCCTGCTGGCTACCGGCTCTCAGGCTGAGACAGATCAGGAAGTGCAGTCGATGCACGCAATCGACGAGACCATTGCTCAGACCGAGGCCAAAATTGCCCAATTGGGAGTTATTCCCGAACAGAATCAGGAGCAGTTCAATCAAAGCTGGTCGCGATATGTTGCGCTGCGCGACAGGCAGCTCGCGATCCTGTCGTCTGGCGCTCGGGCCGAGATGCTCAAGACTGATTCAGATCTTGGGAAAACTGCGTTCCTTCCCGTTGAACAGGCGCTGCAGAACGCCCAGGCCGCGCTCCGGGAATCGTCTGCCGCACACATTCGAGAAGTCTACGGCACACTCGATAGCACGCTCAGTGAGCTTGTGGTTTTCGTAGGAATGAGGATTGCGGTGCTCTCTCTCTTGGTTTGGATGGATTTGAGGCGCGCCCGCGCTGAGAGGGCGCTTGAGCAAACCACCAGGGAACTCCGCGCCAGCGAAGATCGCTTTCGCCAGGCTTATGATTCCGCGACCGTTGGCATGGGTATCTTCAAGATCGATGGCACTGTATTGTCCGCCAATCGCATGGCAGCACAAATCCTCGGCTGCGAAGTGAATGAACTAATCGGGACGAAGATCAGCGACTTCATGGCTCCCGAATTCAGAGAAGACCACCTGCAACGAATCTCCAGCGTCCCGCGCAGCCCCGAGAACAGCTACCAGGTCGAGCGCAGAGTCCTGCGTAAAGATGGATCATCCGCATGGGTTCGGAACAGCGTTACCCTGCTGAAGCCGGAAGGCGAAGAAGCCCACTACTTCGCCATCAGTGAAGAAATTACCTCCCAGAAGGAGGCGAATAACAGGCTCGAATATCTCGCTAACTACGACCCGGTCACAAACCTCCCCAACAGGCACTATTTTGAAGGGCAGCTTGCTCTCGCCCTCCATCCAGTCGGCGGCATCGCTGATTGCGTGGCCCTGCTCTATCTCGAGATCGATAGTTTCGATTTCCTGAAAGGCACATTCGGCCGGACCGTCGCCGATGAGGTACTCGGAGAACTCGGCGCCAGCCTGTCTGCGTTTCTGCAAGAGGGAGAGACGCTCGCCAGGCTCGATGACCACGTGTTTGGCATGCTCCTGAGAGCCGCTCCATACGACGAAGCGACGCTCACCAGGGCTACCGAACTCCGCGACGTCCTCCACAGGGCGAGCGAGATCGGCAAGCATCGTATTCCTCTCTCAGCCAGTATCGGTATCGCCTATTCGAGCGACAGATCAGGCAGCCGGGCAATCCGAGGATCGGGCGAAGCCGAATCCGAGAAGGAAAAGCTGATGAAGTACGCCCGTGCGGCCATGCTCGAGGCCCGCTCCCGCGGAGGCGATTCCATCTTCGTAGCCGATCCTGGCCTGCAGGAGCGAGCCGCTCAACGCCACCAGATCGAGTCGGCTCTCCTGCGCGGACTTCGCGAGGACGAGTTTCGCGTCGTCTTCCAGCCTCAGTTTGAGGTGGCAACCGGCAGGCTCGTCCGCTTCGAAGCTCTCTGTCGCTGGACCAGCGCGGAACTTGGCATCATACCTCCGGACCGCTTTATTCCTATCGCCGAGCAGACCGGCCTAATTACAGAGATCGGGCGTCGCATCATGCACGACGCGCTGCGTCAGGCGAAAAGCTGGACCGATTCGGGAAGACGAATCGGCGTCGCCGTAAACATCTCGCCGATGCAGTTTATGCGCCCTGACTTCACCCAGATTGTTACTGAAGCGCTGGCGCTTTCAAATTTCCCCCCCGCTCTCCTCGAGTTGGAAATCACGGAAGGAATCTTCATCCGGGATCTGAATCTGGCCGTCGCCCGCATTCGCGAACTTCAGCGTCTAGGCTTGAGCATCGCACTCGACGATTTTGGAACAGGATATTCCTCGCTCAGCTATCTTCAGCGCATGCCCATCGACGCGGTCAAGCTCGACCGCTCCTTTGTCAGCGATCTCACAACAGATGTCGCAACCGTGAGCATGGTGCGCTCCGTGCTGGCTATGGCCAATGCGCTCAACTTACGCGTCGTGACTGAGGGAGTAGAGACCGAAGAGCAGTTGGATATTCTGCGCTCTCTCGGCTGCGATGAAGCCCAGGGCTACTTGCTAGGACGCCCCGAATCGGCGGAGATGGCGCTCAAACGAGTACTCGATAGCCCGATGCATTCCATCGGAATGCTGGCCTGAGCATCGCCCTCACCTTCAGCCTGTCCAGGGAGCAATCAGGCCACGTTTAGTTCATATAATTTAGCGGCATTTATCTCGCAAGAAACGGTTTGCGCGCCCAATACTTTACCGTTTACTATACCGCTCTATGACAAATCCTCTCCGCCTGCTCCCCGGAATTCTCCTGCTCTCCGCATCTCTGCTTTCCGCACAGACCAGCGCGCCGAACACCGATCCTCTCGCGCCCACGCACGACACCAAATCGGCCGAGCAAATTGACCAGGAGTGGCAGAAGTCCGTCGCCAAGTACGACACCCAGCGCAACACGCTGCTCAAGGAAGCAGAGCGGCAAGCCAACGACGGCCCCTTCCGGCCTGATTGGGAAAGCCTCCGTCACTATCAGCAACCGCAGTGGTATAAGGACGCCAAGTTCGGCATCTTCATTCACTGGGGCGTCTACGCCGTGCCAAGCGCGGAGAGCGAGTGGTATCCGCGCAACATGTATCAGGAAAAGGAAGGCGCATACGCCGTCCACCTCAAGCGCTTTGGCACACAGGACAAGTTCGGATACAAGGATTTCATTCCTAAATTCCGCGCCGAAAACTTTGATCCCGCAACCTGGGCACACCTCTTTAAAGAGTCCGGAGCGCAGTATGTAGTCCCTGTTGCCGAACATCACGACGGCTTCTCCATGTATGACTCCGGCCTCTCCGATTGGACCGCGGTCAAGATGGGCCCCAAGCGCGATGTCATCGGCGATCTAGCCAAAGCTGTTCGCGCCGAAGGATTGCACTTCGGCCTCTCATCTCACCGCGCCGAGCACAACTTCTTCTTCGACGGCGGACGCAAGATGCGCTCCGACGTCAACGATCCCAAATACGCCTCTCTTTATGGACCAGCGCACGCATGGCTGCAAGGCGAAAACGGCAACACACTGGTCAACGACTGGACCTACGTAAGCCCGGCATGGACAGCCGATTGGCTCGCCCGCGCCACCGAACTGGTCGAGAAGTACAAGCCCGAGATCGTCTACTACGACTGGTGGATCGGCCAGCCCAGCTTCCGCTCGCGCGTCACCGAATTCGATGCCTTCTACTACAACTTCGCCGTCGCACACGGCTATACCGGCGTGGTCAATTTCAAGGACTACTCGATGGACTGGCAGTCCGGCGTGCGCGACTTCGAACGCGGCCAGCTAGCCTCCATCGAACCCGAGCACTGGCAGACCGATACTTCGATCAGCAAGCTCTCCTGGGGCTACATCGACAACGACCAATATCAAGGCCCGCAGTTCCTGCTCAATCAACTCATCGACATCGTCAGCAAGAACGGCAACCTGCTTCTGAACATCGGCCCCAAGCCGGATGGAACGATCCCCGAGCAGATTCAGACCACCCTCAAAGAGATGGGTGTCTGGCTCAAAGCCAACGGCGAATCCATCTACGCGACCACGCCATGGAAGGTCTACGGCGAAGGTCCAACCCAGGTGATCGCGGGCGCGTTCCATGACCAGGACACAAAGCCTTACACCACTGAAGACTTCCGCTTCACCCAGAAGGGCAACACGCTCTACGCCATTGGAATGGCCTGCCCAGCCAGCGGCTCTGAAGCCTCCGCAACCATCCACGCACTAGGCTCCGACAAAGAAGCCAAAGGACTCACCTTCGGCTCAGTCGAACTCGTAGGTTCAAGCGACAAACTGACCTGGAAACAAGACCCCGATGGATTGAAAGTGCAACTGCCTTCTTCAGCCACTTGCAAGTATGCATACGTGCTTAAGATCGCCGCGAAATAGTTCCTATTACGTGTCAGAATCCATCGCGCCAGAAGCCCGCGATGGATTCTGCTTGCCTCGCCCCTGATTCGCCCGATAGCTTTCAAAGAAGACGACTTCGTTTTCAAGAAGGCATTCCGCAATGACGTTTGACCGAAGAGGATTCCTTGCTGCGTGCAGCCGGGCCGGGGTAGCGTCCGCTCTCCTTCCCGGTGTGCTGTTCACGCTGGCCACGCAAGCCCAGGATGCGGCCACAAAGAGCGAACCGCCAAAGATCACCCCCGAACTTCTCGATCAGGCCGCGACGCTCGTAGGAGTCACACTCACCGCCGATCAGAAGAAGATGATGCTCGACGGGTTGAAAGATCAGCGTGGCTCGTACGAAGCGATCCGCGCCCTCAAGCTGCCCAACAGCGTTGCTCCCGCCTTCATCTTCGATCCGCTGCCGCCCGGAGCGAAAGTAGATACCGTCCGAAAGGAACCGCGCTGGAGCACCGCTCCGGCCATCTCCGCTCCGCCTGATCTCGAAGGCCTGGCATTTGCGACCGTGCGAGAACTCGCCGAATTGCTGCGGACAAAAAAGGTCACCTCGCTCGCGCTCACCCAGATGTACCTGACGCGATTGAAGCGCTACGACAGTAAGCTCCACTTCGTCATCTCCCTCACCGAAGATCGCGCCGTCGCCCAGGCCAAAGCCGCCGATGCCGAAATCGCAGCAGGCAAATATCGCGGTCTGCTTCACGGCATCCCGTGGGGCGCAAAAGATCTGCTTGCTGTGAAAGGTTATCCCACCACATGGGGAGCAGGCGGCTTTGAAAAGCAGACCTTCGACGAAGATGCAGCCGTCGTTCAACGCTTGGACGCCGCCGGCGCGGTGCTGGTGGCCAAGTTCACCCTCGGAGCACTGGCAATGGGCGACAAATGGTTCGGCGGACGCACCCGCAACCCATGGAACCCCAATCAAGGCTCCAGCGGTTCATCCGCGGGATCGGCAAGCGCAGTAGCCGCGGGCTGCGTGGCCTTCGCCATCGGCTCCGAAACCCTCGGCTCCATCGCATCTCCATCCACTCGCTGCGGAGACACCGGCCTCCGTCCCACCTTCGGCTTCGTCCCCCGCACCGGTGCCATGGCCCTTAGCTGGACGATGGATAAACTCGGTCCCATCTGCCGCGCTGTCGAGGACTGCGCCATCGTCCTCAACAGCATCTACGGCCCCGACGGCCTTGACCTCGCCACTCGCGAAGCTGCCTTCAATTGGGATGCGAACCTGGACTGGAAGAGTCTACGCATCGGCTATTTGAAGAGTGCATTCGAGCCATTCACGCCGTTCGACCCGGGCCCGGCCAAGCCCAATGAAACCTCAGAGGAGCAGAAGAAGCGCGACATCCGCAATCAACAGCGTCTGATCGCCTATGAGCGGCGCAAGTACGACCATCGCTTCGACGGTCTTGCCCTCGACCAGCTTCGCAAGATGGGCGTAAACCTCATCCCCGTCGAGCTGCCCAAACTGCCCTATGGCGCGATGACCCCTCTTCTCACCGCCGAAGCCGCCGCCGCCTTCGACGATCT
>Ga0182024_10009663_pt1 | contig 19879 bp, 22 predicted proteins | sample P32metaG_FD_120480 | JGI IMG/M metagenome (GOLD analysis project Ga0182024, IMG submission 120480) | Permafrost microbial communities from Stordalen Mire, Sweden - P3-2 metaG (Illumina Assembly) | ecosystem: Environmental > Terrestrial > Soil > Wetlands > Permafrost | place: Sweden: Stordalen... | reverse complement strand
TTCACCAGGTAGTCCTGGGCGCCCGCGCGCACCGCGTGGATGCAGGTGTCGCGGTCGTCCAGGCCCGACAGGACCACGAAGGCGCTGTTCGGGGAGGCTTCCTTCAGCTTATAAAAAGTCTCCAGACCCTCGTTGTCGGGCAGATTGAGGTCCGAAATGATGACGTGGAAGGTCTGGTTCTTCAGCGCTTCCACGGCGTTCGCCAGCCGCGTGACCGGCGTGATGTCGATTTGGGGATGCCCAAAGTCGTTCAGGCTGTTTTGGACGAGCGCAAGGTCCGCGGAATTGTCCTCGACCAGGAGGACACGGATCGATGCCGTCAGAGGTTTCATGGCAGGCTCTGAATGCGATGGGGCCCCCGGCCCGTGGCGTCGGGCCGGGTAAATGTGAATGGTGGGGGCGTCGAAAGTATTCCACGCGGCGCGCGATGGCCGGGTCGGCCAAAACCTGGAAATTCCTTGCTCCGGCCCGGCCCCACTTTCCGTCCCGCTTACGAGTCCTGCTTGGTGGTGTGCCTGCCTATGGCCTTCTCGAGTTTCTCGAGGTTTTCAGCCACCAAATTAAGCGACGTCGCGAAGACTCCGTGGACCTGGGCGGCGGCGATGGCCGCGATCTTGTCGGCTGAACGCTTGATGCGCTCGATATCTTCTTTGACCTGATCAGACATGATGACCTCCTTGGGGTGAATGGCGCCCTGTGCGGCGCCGGAAATGCTCCGAAAGCTTCAGACGGTGCCTGGCTTCCCCTTCGCCGCGGGCCGGTCGCTCCCCAACGCCGCGCCGACCAGGGCTTGGGCCTCCTCCTGGATGCGGCGCAGGTGCTCCGCCCCTTTGAAGCTCTCCGCGTAGATCTTGTAGATATCCTCGGTGCCGGACGGGCGCGCGGCGAACCAGCCGTTTTTGGCCGTCACCTTCAGCCCGCCGATCGGGGCGCCGTTGCCCGTCGCATGGGTGATGACCGCCTCGATCTTCTCGCCGGCCAGTTCGCCGGTCTTGACCTGCCCCGGGGACAGCTCCGCCAGGCGCTTCTTCTCCCGCGGGGTGGCGGGGGCCTCAATGCGGTCATAGAAGGACTCGCCGAACCGGCGGGTCAGGGTCCGGTAGATCTCCCCGGGATCATGGCCCGTTTTCGCCGTGATTTCCGCGGCGAGCAGGGCCGGGACGATGCCGTCCTTGTCCGTCGTCCACACCTCGCCGTCCATGCGCAGGAAGGAGGCTCCGGCGCTCTCCTCGCCGGCGAAGCCGAGCGATCCGGCCAGGAGGCCGTCCGAGAACCATTTGAAGCCGACCGGCACCTCGACGAGCCGGCGGCCGAGCTTCATCGTGACGCGGTCGATCATCCCGCTGCTGACCACCGTCTTGCCCACGGCCGCCTGCTTGCCCCACAGGGGGCGGTGTTGGAAGAGGTGGAAAATGGCCGCGCAAAGGTAATGGTTGGGCGGCAGCAGTCCTCCGCCCCTGGTGACGATCCCGTGCCGGTCATGGTCCGTGTCGCAGGCGAACGCGATGTCGAAACGGTCCTTCATCCCGATCAATCCCCGCATCGCGTAGGGTGAGGAGGGGTCCATGCGTATGCGGCCGTCCCAATCCAAGGGCATGAAGCGGAACGTCGGGTCGACCGTCTGGTTGCACACCGTGAGCTTGATGCCGTAACGTTCGGCGATGGGCTCCCAGTAGTGCACGCCCGCGCCTCCCAGTGGGTCCACCCCCATCCTTATCCCGGAGCCCCTGATCAGGTCCATGTCGACCACGTTGGCGAGCTCGTCCACGTAGGCGTTCAAAAAATCGTGGCGCCGCGTGGTGGGGGCCGCCAGCGCCTTCGCCGATGAAAAACGCTTCAGGCCCGCCATGCCGGTCTTCAGGAATTCGTTCGCCCGGGCGTCGATCCAGGCGGTGATTTCCGTCGGCGCCGGCCCCCCGCTGGGCGGATTGTATTTGAATCCGCCGTCCCCGGGGGGGTTGTGGGACGGGGTGATGATGATGCCGTCGGCGAGCCCCGTGGTCCGGTCGCGGTTGTGGGTGAGTATCGCCAGCGAGACCGCCGGGGTCGGGGTGTATTCGTCGCCTATCGAAAGCAGGACGTCCACCCCGTTCGCCGCGAGCACCTCAAGCGCGCTGGCCCGGGCCGGCTCGGAAAGGGCGTGCGTGTCCACGCCCAGGAACAGGGGTCCGGCTATCCCTTGCGAGGCCCGGTAGTCGCAGATGGCCTGGCTGATGGCGAGGATATGCCGTTCATTGAACGACCGTTTAAAGGCGGAACCGCGGTGGCCCGACGTGCCGAAGGCCACCCGTTGTTCCGGCACGCCAAAGTCCGGCTCCAGGCTGTAATAGGCCGTGATCAGCCGCGGCACGTCCACCAGCATCGAGGCTTCCGCGGGGCGTCCGGCCAAGGGGCTGATCTTCATGGCTGCGTCCGTCCCATGCTGGCGGCGCTGTTCGCGGCGGCCCGCGCCATCAGCGCCCGCTGGGCCTGGGCCGAATTCGCGGCTTCGCCCTTCCATAACGCCAGGACCGGATCCTGCAGGGCGCGTGAGAACGAAAAGGTGAGCCGCCAGGGCAGCCCCCTGTGCCGGACGTGCATCTCCTTCAGGCGGGCCGTGGCCTGCTCAAAAGGCTGGCCACCCGACAGGAACGCGATTCCCGGGACCGACGCGGGCACGGAACCCAGGAGACACCGCACGCTCGCATCCGCGACCGCATCCACGTCGTCCTGCATGGGACAGTCCTTTCCCGGCAGCACCATGTTGGGTTTGAGCAGGAGGCCGCCCAAATCCACCCTCTGGGCGTAGAGCGCTTCAAAAAGCGTGTGCAGGGCCTTTTCCGTGACCCAATAACAGCGTTCAAGGCTGTGGTCCCCGTCCATCAGGACCTCGAACTCGACGATGGGCACCAGGCCGGCCTCCTGGCAAAGCCCGGCGTAGTGCGCCAAACCCATGGCATTGGCCGCCAAGCAGCCCCGGCTGGGGCGGCCTTCCCCGATCATGAGCACCGCCCGCCACTTGGCGAAGCGGGCGCCCTTGGCCTGGTAAAAGGCGAGGCGCTGGCGCAGGCCGTCGAGCCCCTCGGTGACCTTTTCCCCCTTATGCAGGGCCATGTCCGCGGTCCCGTTGTCGACCTTGATGCCCGGGATGATGCGGCTCTTGGCCGCCAGTTCGAGCATGCTGCCTCCGCCGGCCTGGTCCTGGCGGAAGGTTTCGTCGCAGAGGATGGCCCCGCTGATGTAGCGGTCCAAACCGGGCGTGCCGAGCAATAGTTCGCGGTAGTCACGCCGTTTTTCCGGGGTCCGGACGATTCCATGGGCCTCAAAACGCCGGTCGCAGGTGGCTACGCTCTCATCCATGGCCAGCAGGCCGTGGTCGTCGGCCATCAGGGCTGTGGCGATGGCGGCCAGCTCTTTGTCGCGCATGGGTCCTCTGCATGGCGGGACATAAAAAGGAAGCTTCACTCCTGAATGTCCTTGCGGAGGCGTTCTATTCCGTCGCTACGGAACCGGTAGTGGCTTCACAAATACGGGGCCGCCAGGTTGATCAGGGCGCCGCGCAGGCGCTTCCAGGCGGGCCGGCGGGTATGGACGCGCCCGATTTCTTTGGCGCCCGCCCGGTAGCCTTCAAGCAGGGCCGAAATCCGCGAGGCGAGGCCCCTGGACCGCGCCTCAACATTCAATTCAAAGTTCAGGCGGAAACTGCGGGTGTCCAGGTTGGAGGACCCAAAAAAGACCCATTGCGCATCCACCACCGCGAGCTTGGAGTGTATGAAGGGCTGGCCCACTTCCCAGATCTCAACGCCTGCGTCCAAAAGGTCATCGTAGTATTCCTGCCCGGCCCAATGCATATACGTATGGTCGTTGACGCGGGGCACGAAAAGGCGAACCCGGACGCCCTGGTATCCCAGCATGCGCAACACGGCCAAAAGCGGGGCATCAGGGACGAAATAAGGGGTGCATAGGTCGACACTGCGCCTAGCCAGGGCCAGGGCGCCGAGAAGCACTTCGTAGATCCGCTCCCGGTCCTCGTCCGGGCCGGAGCGCACCACACGCGCCGCCACCCCGGCCACGGCGCCGCTAAGCCGTTTTTTCTTGGGCGCGGGGAGGGGACCCGCCAGACCGCCTGAATACTTCCAGTCGGCTTGAAAACAGGCCCCCAGGTCCGCCACCAAAGGCCCCTGGACCGCGAAATGCACGTCGCGCACCGCGGGAAGGCCCCCGCGACTGAGTTCGATCAACTTTGCCACCGCGCCTTTGGCGTAGCGCTGGCTGATGTTCAATCCGCCCGTGAAGGCCAGCCGCCCGTCTACGACCAGGAGTTTGCGGTGGTTACGCAGGTTGAGCAGGGGTTGGCGGAAGAACCAATCCAGGCGCGAATAATGTCGGCTTTCACCGCCTGCCCGCTTCAGGCGCGTCTTAAGGGGTCCCCGGGCCCCGCTCGCGCCCATGCCGTCGACCAGCACGCGCACGCTTACGCCGCGGCGGGCCGCATCCTCCAGGGCGCGCAGAAAGGCCTCGCCGACCGCGTCCAGGTCGAAGATATAGGTCTGCAAGTCCACGGATGAGCGCGCCCGGCGTATCGCCCCGAGCATCGCCGGATAGCCTTCGGTGCCGTCGACCAGCAGGCGCACTTGGTTGCCGCGGCGCAGCGGCGTTCCCGCCACCGCCGCGGCCAAGGTGTCGAAGCTGGGGGCCTTGCCCTTGACCCGCTCCGGCACGACCCGGTGGGGCGGCAGGCCGACCTCGTTCACCCCTAAATAAAAGTAAACCAGAGGGCCCACGATCGGGAACAGCCAGACCCAGACCAGCCAGACCAGCGCCGACCGGGGCTCGCGTTTGTGCAATAAGACATGCCGGGAAGCGACCAGGGACAGGATGGTATAAAGCGCAGGAAACCAAAGGTGGGTCGAATTCACGTCGTTTTTTTGACCTTCATAGCGTCGTCCCTCGGGCGGTATTTTCGCGCGCCTTCTTGCCTCGACATAATAAGAACCTCCGCGTTGTTATCCTAACTAAAGCCGGACGTTTCCGCCACCGTCGGCGGCGCCCTAGGGCAGGCCGCTGGCGGGCGGCAACGGGGTGTCCGCCGCCGTCAAATCGGGCGTCGGCGCGACGCTTTCCGGGGTCTGGGTGACCGGGATCACGGTGTTCGCGGTCGCATTGGCCGCGGTATTGTCGTTGCCGGCCTGGGGTGTGGGCACGGCCGGCTGCTCCACGATGGGGGTGCTTTCGACGGGCGTGCTTTCAATGGGCGTGCTCTGGATGGGGGTGCTCACCACGATGGGGGGGGCGGGAATGGGGGTGCTGCTGATGGGGGTGCTTTGGATCGGCGCGTCCTCGGTGCCCGTGATATCGCCGCTCGCGGAGTACGACACGATCATGGCGCCCGCGAAAACAGCCGCGACAAACAATGCGATCCAAAAACTGCGGTGCATAATCCCTCCCACGGTTGAAGACGCGATTCCCTGGGCGGACCCTGGAGCTGGGTTTCCGCACAAGCCGCCCCTATGGAACTGAATGTCCGGGCTTGGGGGTATATTCCCGCGCGCGGGTCCGCTTGCCGTTTAAAAATGATTTGTGAATACCAATGGATTCAAGCGCGAAGCTTTTTATGGGCCGCTTTCCCGGACGCCTCCAGGCGCCCTTTCGGGGCGACGGTCGCCGGAGCGGGGGCCTTGGTGTCGCCTAATCGCGGATTCCAAAAGAGGCGCATCCGCAGCAACCACAGCGGCTGGTGGGGGTTCTCGGCCAGCACCCGGGCCATGGCCAGTTTGACGAGGTAGCGCTGCTTGAACTGCAGGGACTTGCCCTCGGGAATGCGCGGCAGATCCGTGGCGTCCAGGAATTCCTCCTGTATCCAGCGGACCTTTTCGCCGTTCACCCCGGTGGCGGCGATCATCAGGTTGCGCACCTCATAATTCATGCGCAGGTAATGCCCCACGGCCTGGTCATGGGCCTTGGACTTGGAGCTCGGATTCCAGGCCAGGTCCACCAAGGACAGGCAGAACGTGAAAAAGGCCGCCGTGGCTATGGCCCACTTGTAGCCGTCCGAGGACAGGCCTAAGGTGCGTTCCACGAAGTCCGTGGAGGTCAGGGTGAACAAAAGCAGGATGGCCGAACAAACCAAGGTGTAAAGATTGAGCCGCTGGCCCCAGCCCAGGTAATAATCCCGCAAATAGCTGTGGGAACTCACCTGGAGGTCGGCCTTCAAACGCAACGCGTCCAATTCCTGGTGCACGGGATTTTTTTTGCCGTCGGACATGGGGCCTCGCGATGTCTGCCTGGAGGAATTCTGGTGCCAACGCTCTTGCCGTCATGTTAAATGTATCCGGCGGCCAATTCCAGCCGGAATTGGTCCGGCCCCTCCCCTTTTTTGGAGCATCATGCCCACCGCTAAGCGAATCCGGGCGGCTTTGGCCATGCTCGTCCTGATTTCCTCCTTGGGCGGGTCCGCGTCCATTGAAGCCTGCGCCTGCGGCTGCCAGATTTTCGACATGGGCATGGTGGATATGCCCACCACCTTTGATCCCGACCGCCTGACCCTGCAATATTCCTTCATGGACCAGGACGAGAATCAATCCGGCTCCAGCTTGGCTTCGCCCGGGCTCAACCCGGACAGGCGGAACGAGACGTCCTTTTACACCGTCGATCTCGCCCACCAGTTCAACAAGAGCTGGGGCGTGACGGCGGAAGTGCCGTATTTGATGCGCCGTTTCACGTCCGACACCAACGGGACCCCCAACGTGATCGACCCGGACCCGGATGTCCAGACCCAGCAGGAAAACAGCTTGGGGGATATCCGCCTGATGGGTATGTACACCGGCTTCTCCCAGGACATGGCCATTGGGCTGGAATTGGGGGTGAAACTCCCCACCGGTCCTTTCCATGGCCCGGATTGGATCATGGACCGCGACACGGCCCCGGGCACGGGAACCACCGACCTGCTGATCGGCGGATTTGACCGGGGCCGCATCAGCGCCGCTTGGGGATGGTACGCCCAGACGCTCTTGGACGCCCCTCTCGCTGCGCGGGACGGCTACGAACCGGCCAATAACCTGGACATAGCGGGTGGTTTCCATTTTGACGGCATAAAACGCTGGACCCATCTGACCCCCATCATCCAGGCCAACGTGACCGTCCGCGGGCGCGACAGCGGTGGGGGCGACTCCCTGGACGTCGTGGACGGCGCCGGGAACTACAACAGCGGCTATGAAAACCTGTACTTGAGCCCGGGTTTGCAGGCGGACCTATGGTCCAATATCCAGGCCACCGGTTTCGTCTACCTACCCGTGTCACGGAACGTCAACGGGGACCAATTGGTGGCGTCGTGGCTGGCCAACGCGGAACTGAGCTATCTGTTTTGAATCGGTAATATAATACTTGTTCCACGGCCCTGTCTGATGCATGCTGGAGGCGAAGAAAACGTATTCCAAAGTGGATGCATCCCTTGGCGCCGAGCCCAGCCTTGAAACCGATTGAAAATGGAAGCCATCGTAGCGTCATCGGGGCCAGGATCGTGGCCCTGCGGGCCCGGGCGGGCCTGACCCAGGCCGCGTTGGCCAAACGGGCGGGCGTGTCCCTGAAGACCCTCTACACCATCGAACGCGCCGCTCCCGGGACCAACTTCACCTTCCTCAGCCTGGAAGCCATCGCCGGCGCGCTGGACACCGATGTCGCGGAGCTGATGGTCCCGACCGCTCCGGAAACCCGATGAACAGCCTCGACCCCGACATCCTGGCGGCCTTCCACCGTGACGACGTGAAGGCCCGCATCCGGCAAAAAGGCTATGCCCTCCATGTCACCGGTTTCCTGGTGTCCGGGGACATGGCCTGCCGGACCTACGCCGAATACACCCGGTCCCGGTGCGAGGCCGTCGGATTGCGCTTCACCCTCGTCAGCACCGATCGCGACAAGGTGGCGAACCTGATCCGGCAGGCCAACGCGGACCAGCGCGTGCACGGGATCTTCGTGTATTATCCGATCTTCGGGGACGCCCGGGATTCCGAAATCAAGGACCTGGTGGACCCCCACAAGGACGTCGAAGGGCTCTGCGCCCATTGGATGCGGAAACTTTACGCCAATGAGCGCTTCGACGACCCCGGGCGCCTGCACAAATGCCTGCTTCCCTGCACCCCCCTGGCCGTCCTGAAGCTGCTTGAGGAAACCGAGGCCCATTCGGAAATGGGAATGCCCTTTGTCGGCCAGACCGTGAGCGTCTTCAACCGTTCGGACGTGGTCGGGAAGCCGCTGGCGTACATGCTGGCCAACGACGGGGCCCTGGTCTATTCCTTCGACATCGACGGCGGCGTGGCCATCACCCGGGACAGCGCGGCCCGTGAACCGGTGGGCCGCGCCCAGGCCCTGCGCGAGTCCGGCGTGGTCATCACCGCCGTCCCCTCCCGCAGCTTCGAAAAAATAAGGGCCGACGAGCTGCGCCCCGGGGCGGTCTGCATCAACGTCTCCTCGATCCAGAACTTCGAGGACGGCGCCAAAGAGAAAGCCGGGCTCTACATACCCAGGGTCGGCCCCGTGACCGTCGCCATGTGCCTGCGCAACGCCCTGCGCCTCTTCGAAGACCACCACCTCGACGGGAGGGCCGGCCATGCCGCGCTCTGACAGCATGGGTTCCTACCTCGACGCGCTCGCCAGCGCCGCTCCCACCCCCGGGGGCGGGGCCGCCGCCGCGTGGACCCTGGCCCAGGCGGCCGCCCTCCTGTGCATGGTCTGCCGGCTGACCCAGGGCAAGGCCTTGGCCGGACGCAATGAGGACTCGCTGCGGCTCATTCTGGAAGACTCCTTGGGCGTCAAGGACGCGGCCGAGCGCCTTGCCGACGCCGACAGCCTGGCTTTCCAGTCCTTTGGGACGGCGGCAAGCCTTCCCAAGGGCACGCCGGAGGCGTCGGCGGCCCGCTCAGCGGCCATGCAGTCGGCCCTGGGGGACGCGGCCAGGGTGCCCTTGGCCGTGCATGAACTCGCGTCGCACCTGCTGGGGGCCCGGGGGGCCGTGCAGGTGCTCGCGCGCATCGGAAATCCCAGGGTCCTGAGCGACGTGGGCGTGGCCCGGGCCCTGGCCCTCGCCGCGCGCCAGGCATCGGCTGAAAACGTCCAGGTGAACCTCGCCTTGATCAAGGATGCGGCCCGGGCGGCCCCCCTAAGGGTGCGTCTGGCCCGTTCCGAAGCCGCCCTCGAGGAGGGCGGCCCGCCGGAAATCGCGGAGGACGCGCTTCTCCCTGACCCGCACGCCCGCGCGAAGGTGGACGGTATTTTGCGTGATATCCCCGGCCGCTTGTTCCCCGCCGCGCCGGCGCAATGAGGAGGAGCCACGCGGATCCGCCTGAAGGCGGCTTCCGCGGCATGCCATGCTGATCTTCGGATACCTGCGTCCCTTCATCCTCAGCTTCGTCCCTCTGTTCATCGCCATGGGGGCCTTTGATTTCCTGCCCATGGTCATCGCCATGACCGCGGGCATGGACGAGGCCAAACGCAGAAAAACCATGCGCGAAGGGGCTGCCGCGGCCGGCCTGATCCTCGTCACCTTCCTTTTCCTCGGGAAGGCCGTATTGCTCCTGCTCGGCGTGACCGACTCCGACTTCCTGGTGGCCGGCGGCCTCCTGCTGCTCATGGTTTCCATCAAGTCCCTGCTCCTGGATCCGGACAAGCCCTTGCCCGCCGTCATCAAGGAGATCGGCATCGTGCCCCTGGCCACGCCCCTGATCGCGGGCCCCGCCGCCATGGCGACCACGGTGATCCTGCTCAACACTTACGGCGCCATGGTCACCCTGACGTCCATCGTGCTCAACTGCCTATGCACCTGGCTGATCCTCGACAAAGCGCCTTTACTTGGACGGCTTTTAGGGGAACGGGGCACCCAGGCGCTGTCAAAGGTGTCCTACATAGTCCTGGCCGCCATCGCGGTGATGATGATACGGCGCGGTGTGCAGATGCTGCTCTAGGACGCTCGCGGTCGCTCGCTTGACAAGGAAGCATTTCGTTATTACAATGTTACTACAAGGAGGCGACCATGATGAAACACCTGACCAAACACGGCAACAGCCTGGCTTTAGTGATAGAGAAACCGGTTTTGGAATTGTTGAATATCACGGACAAGACGCCGCTGGAGGTCGTGACGGACGGCACCCGCTTGATCGTGCAACCCGCCGGAAAATCCCGGCGCGCGGAACTGGACGCCTGGATCGCCCAAGAGGACAAACGCCACTCCAGCGTCTACCGAAGGCTGTCGAGCCCGCAATGAAGCCCCGTTTCCTGACCCTGGACGAGGTCCTGCACCTGCATCAGCGGCAACTGGACCTTTATGGCGGGTCCTCCGGCACGCGCGATTTGGGCGCGCTTCAAAGCTCGCTGGCCATGCCTGAAGCGGGCATGGGCGATGAATACTTCCACAAAGACCCCTATGAGATGGCCGCGGCATACCTTTTCCACCTATGCCAGAACCATCCCTTTGTGGACGGCAACAAGCGCGTGGCGCTGGCTTCCTGCCGTTATTTTTTGCACGTCAACGGCATGGGCTTCGCCGGCGACGGAGAAAGCATGCTGAAGCTGACCCTTGATACCGCATCGGGGAAATTGGAGAAAACGGACATCACCGATTATTTACGTAAGGCGGGTAAGGCTGGTAAAACCAGGAAATAGGCCGAATTCCAAAAAAATTGGATCAAACCGGGATCTACGCTGTTAGGCACGGATTCCGTTCACTCTAATTCCCCGTGCTTTCATAGCGGTTCAACGCCGCTTCCCATGCGAACCAAGCCAGCGTGGCCATGATCACGGCCGCCGCCGGCGGGGCCAATAGCCCGACCACGAGCGAGCCGCCGCGGAAAAGCCAGAGTCCCGGCAAAAATTGGTAGGCACCCAGCGGGACCACGAACAGGAGCGTCCACTTCACGGCCTTCGGAAAGATCCCTAAGGGGAAACGCGTCGCGTTGCCCGCGTTCTGCACGATCACGCCCATGTTCATGCCGTTGCCGGGCAGGACGATGAGGATGGTAGAGAAAACGACCAGAATGCTCGAATAGATGACCGATCCGCAGCAGCCCCAGAACGGCAGGAGGGGCCAGACCCACCAGGCGAAATGCAGCGCGTGCCCGGCGAAGGCGAGCAGGGTGAATCCGCAGAAAATATTCCCCACCGCGTGCAGCGCGGGTTCGGTGACCAGGCAGAAGGGCAGCGTCTCCACCGGGCAAAGCAAGAGGCGGTCGAACTGCCCCATGTTGACCATGCCCCCGACATACCAGACCCGGTCGAAGAAAAGCTCGGACAGGCCGTTGGCGAGGGCCCAAAGTCCGAACAGGAAGAGCACCTGGGGCGAGGTCCAGCCGTCCAGGGTGGGCACCTGGGTCGCCACCACGGCGTAGGTGATCAGGGGGCTCAATTGGTTCACGAGCGAGCCAAGCAGGCTCACCACCACGTCCGTGCGGTACTCGAAACGCGTGGCGAGCATGGACCGGAAGGCCTTGAGGTAGATGCCCAGCTCCCCCATTCAGCCCCCCTGTATGGTGAGCCGGCCGATGACCCACCGGAAGCCCAACTGGCCGGCGAGGAAAAGGCCCGCGGCCCATGCCGCTTGTTCCCCCAGCAATGGCAGGGCCTGCCCCGCGGGCACCCAGCTTAAGCCCAGCATGGCCGGGGTCTGCACCACGCAGTGGAAGGGGAGCGCATAGGCGACCGCGCGCAGGCTTTGGGGATAGAGCAGCAAAGGCGCGAAAACGCCCGAAAAAGTCGCCTGGGTCATCAGCCGCAGATTGAAGATGCCATACCCGAAATTGGTGAAAAACGCGCCCAAGGTGAAGATGAAACAGATGCCGTATTGGACCAGCATCGCGAGGGCCAGGCTGCAGAAAAAAACCGCCCCCTGGGCCGCGTCCAATTTCAGGGGCCTGATCGAGAACACGCAGAAGGCGATCAGCAGCACCGCCGCCCCCATGCACGCCTGGATGACCACGTCCGCCAAGGCGATGAAAAAATACATCCATTGGAAATTCATCGGTTTCAGCAGGTCCACCGCGATCAGCCCGGTGCGGATGCGGCCGGCCAGGAATGAATCCAACGAAAAAGAGAAGATGAAATTCACGGCCAGGGCCAGCACCAGGTACGCGACCAGGTCCTCCCGGCCCACGGCCAGGCCCCCCGTGCGGTGGTCGTTCACGTAGAGCCAGAGCATCAGGGTCAGGCCGAAACTGACGAAGAAGCCCAGCAGGCTCAGGAAGAAGTACTTCGCGTAAGCGAGGCGGCCTTGCACCGCCGTGCTGAAGAGCACGCGCGCCGTGCCCGCGAAGCGGGGAATTTCAGCCACGTTTGGCCCCTTGGCGGCCGTAGATCCGGCGCACGATGCTTTCCATGTCGCTTTTTTCGAACGCCATGTCCGCGACCTCCAGCTTCTGCACCAGGGCCTGGGTCAGGCCGCGCACCGCCTCCGGGCGCTCATAAGCCACCGCCACTTCTATCCCCGACGCGCGCAGGAGCCTGCCGCCAAGGCGTGAAAGCCGCGTCCCCAGCGCTTTGCGGGCGGCCGCGCTCAAAGGGCGCTCCAACTGGACAATGATCCGCTTCTCGCGGGCGAACTTGTCCTCGAAGGCCGGCAGGCTCCCGTCAAAGAGCAGGCTTCCCTTGTCCAGCAGCACCACCCGTTGGCAGGTGTCGGTGATGTCCTTCAGGTCGTGGGTGGTCAAAATCAGGCTCATCCCGTACTTTCGGCGCATCGTCTTGATCAGCTGCCGGGCCTGCTCCTTGGCCAATACGTCCAAACCGATGGTGGGTTCATCCAAAAAAACCAGCTGGGGGGCGTGCAAAAACGAGCAAGCCAGGTCCGCACGCATGCGCTGGCCCAGCGAGAGCAGGCGCACCGGGACCCCCAGCAGGGGCTCCAGGCCCAGCAGCTTGGTGACCAGCGCGGACGTCTCGGCGTAGACCGGGTCCGGAATGCGGTACATCACGCGCAGAAGCTCGAAAGTCTCCCGGACCGCGATGTCCCACAACAACTGCGGCTTCTGCCCGAAGACCACCCCGATCTTCCGGGCCAGCGCCTTCCGTTCCCGGAAGGGCTGGTGCCCCAATACCCTTAAGTCCCCGGAGCTCGGCCGCAAAATCCCGGTCAGGAGCTTCATGGTGGTGCTCTTGCCGGCCCCGTTCTCGCCGATGAGGCCGACCGCCTCGCCGCGCAGAACCCTCAAATCGAGGCCACGCAGGGCGCTCACTTCCCTCTTCTCGGCGTGAAAAAGGCCCGTTAGGGAACCCATTAAGCCGGGTTTTGTCACCCGCCGTACGTAAGACTTGGTGAGCCCCTTGGTTTCGATCGCGGGTCCGGCGGATTCGATTGCGCGTGCCAAGGTGATTCCTCGAGTGACTTGGGATTGCGATCCGTCCATCGGGCGGGGCGCTCAGTTCCCCGAGACGACCACCCCGTCAAAGACCAGGCTGGGCGAACGCACCGCGCCGTAATGCCAGGGGTCATTGGCCGCTTCCACCAGCCCGTTCCAGAAACCGAGATGCTTGCCGGCGATGTTCATTTCGGCCACGGCCTGGACCGGCTCACCCTTTTCGTAAAGGGTTCCGGCGATGCCCACCGAGAAATCGCCCGTGGTCGCGTTGGAATTGCCGCCGATGAAATCCGTGACCAACACGCACTTGGGCATGCCGCGGATGATGTCCTCAAGGCTGCGCGTTCCGGCCGGCAGGACCAGATTGGACATGGACCCCGTGCTTGGTTCTATTCCGAGCTTGCGGCTGTAATACCAGTCCACGAAAAAGTCGTTCAGGACGCCCTGGGACAGCAGTTCCCGGCGTTTGGCGGGGAACCCGTCCCCGTCATAGAGCCTGGAGCCAAGGGCCCGCGGGATGAACGGATCGTCCGTGAGGGTGAAGGCCGGGCTGCCGATCTTCAGCCCTTTCTTGTCCGCGAGAAAAGACTGTTTTTGCTGGATGTTTCTGCCGGACAGGGCGCCCAGGAAGCCCCCCAACAGCCTGCCGACACAGCGGTTTTCGATGATCACGGGCAGCACTTCCGTCCCGATTTTGGAGGCTCCCAGGGCCCTGAGCGCCCTCAGCGAGACTTGGGCGCCGATGTCCGCGGCGGCCGGCATGTCCCGGCGCTGCCTGGCGCCGGCAACCGTCCAGACCGAAGGCCTTCGCTCGCCTTGGTCACGGACGGACAGCACCGCTCCGGTCCAGAATTCCGTGCCCCGGAAGGTCCCGTCAAAACCCTTGCTGTCCAGGACCCATTCCTCATAGTCATGGTCGTAGACCGTGACCTCCACGGAGATCACCTTGTCCCCGCCCTGGTCCAGGCAGGACGCCTCAATATCCTTCGCAAGGCCATGCCGTTCCCCGATCGAAACCCCGGCGTGCCCGGGATCCGCCAAATTCAGGTCCAAATTGGGGCGTATCCCGTTGCGGTCCAGGTCGGGCAGGCTGCGGAACGGGTCTATTTCCGTGATCTTGGCCCGGTCGACCGTGTCCGACACGAAGCCTTCCAGGCTGACGGTCCTGAAATCCGGGGTCTCCTGCGCGGCATAGTGGCCGTCCACAAAGACCTCCAAGGCCAGGCCCCGGGTGCCCGCTTCCGAAACGAGCTCGGGTTTGCGCTCCCGGTAGCTGACCGAAACGAAACGCCTCGCGGAGGCCTTCACCCGGCAGTCTTTCGCGCCCGCGGCCTTGGCGCGGGCGAGCACCCAAGCCGCCAATTCCTTGGGCGTCCGCGTCCCGTCCTGCCGGCTCATGAATTGCCTCGTTTCGCCTGGACCCCGCCGACGGTCAAGGAGCGCACCAGGCAGGTCGGCAATCCGAAGCTGACGGGCACGGCCTGGCCGTCCTTGCCGCACCTTCCGGAGCCCCCTTCGTACATCTGAAGGTCGTCCGCCACGCCGATGATGTCGCTGAGCATCTTGGGCCCGTTGCCCATGATGTTGACGTCCTTGATCGCCGCGCCGAGGCGCCCGTTCTCGATGAGGCGGCCTTGGGAGACATAGAACGAGAAATCGCCTTCCCCGATCCGCACTTCCCCGTTGGCGACGTCCTCGACATAGATGCCGTTTCCGGCCGCTTTGACCAGGTCCCCGGGCCGCGCGGCGCCGGCCAGCATGAAGGTGTTGCGCATGCGGGGGATGGGCGCGTGCATGAAATCCTGCCTGCGCCCGTTGCCCGTGGCCGGGACGCCGTAATGTCTGGCCGAAATCCTGTCGTGCAAAAATCCCTTCAGTATGCCCCGCTCCACCAGGACCGTCCTTTGCCCGGGGGTGCCTTCGTCGTCGACATGGATGCTGCCGGAGAGCATCGGGACCGTGGCGTCGTCCACGATGGTCACGAAGGGCTCGGCGACCTTCCTGCCGAGGCTGGATGAGTAGGTGGAGGTGCCCTTGCGGTTGAAGTCGCCCTCCATGCCGTGGCCGATGGCCTCGTGCAAAAGCACTCCGGAAAGCCCGGGCCCCAGCACCACAGGGAATTGCCCGGCCGGCGGCTGTACCGCGTCCAGCAGCTTCAAAGCGCGGTCCACTGAAACGCGCGCGATGGTGTCGACCGTGGCGTCCGAGTAATAGGAGGCCTCCCTCCTGCCGCCCAGATTCCAGCCGGAGCGTTCCTTGCGTCCGTCCCGTTCGACCACGACCAGGGCCCCGAGGTTCCCGAGCGGCGCGCTGTCCTCGGCCACGACGCCGTCGCTGGTCACCACCAGGATGTGCTTCACCGAACTCACGAAAGAGGCGCTCACGTTGGTGACCAGGGGGGACAGGGACGTGCAGAGTTCGTGGACTTTGCGGAGCACCGGAAGCTTCGACCTCAGGGGGATGAAAATGCGGCCCGTGTCGACCGGGTAGTGGATCCCGTTCCGAAGGGCGCTGAATCCCGCCGCGACCGGGCTGGGCGCCTGGTTCACGAGCGAAGCCGCGGTGGCGGCCGCCGTGAGCATGGCCGCTTCACTGAGGTCCTGGGTGAAGCCGTATCCCACCTGCTCGTCCTTCACCGTGCGGATGCCGACGCCCAGGGCCACGGACCCGTAGGAACGGTCCACGCGGCCGTCCTCCAGGCCGACCCAATCAGACAGGCTGTGCTCAAAATACAGGTCCGCGAAATCCCCGCCCCTGGACAAGGCCTTGGTCAGAAGCTTGCGGCACAAGGCCTCGTCGATCCCGAATTCCTTGAGAAAATAGCCGCCGCTGAACGGGGCCAGAGCGGTTGCATCTTCAGTCATCCAAGAGCTCCCCTGGGGATTAAACCGCGCATCCCATGCTCGGGATCCGTTCGGCGAGGCCATTGTAGACTTTTACGGCGCGAAAAACAGCGCCGCTTTGGCCCATCCGACTCCACGACCATGGGCGAAAAACCCGTTCCGCCCGGTTCCGGCGCTTAGAATCCCATGTTCATACGGACCGCCCCACCGCGACGGCCATAGGGCTCCAGGTCAAAATTCAGGGCCTTCCAAAGCCTCTGGTTGTATCGGACGGCATTCCTTTGCGTTTTGCGGGCGGCCATGCCTGGAATTTTGCAGGTCAAGATCGTGGAAGCGGTCGCGCCGAGCGCCAGCCCCAGTCCGGCGCCCACCGCCGTGAAGGTGTCAAATTGCTGCTGTTGGGAGCTGTCGCTTCTTCCCGCCTCTTCACTGAAATTGACGCTGCTGAGCAGTCCGAAAAACGCGCCGACGGCACCCCCGACCAGGGTCGCCGCCGGGGTGATCAGCCAGGCCTTGGAGGTCATAGCCGAAACCGGAGGGGCAGGGACATAGTCGACGGTGCGGTCCAAGGGGTCCACGAAACCGAGGCCGTTGGCCGGGTCCTTGGCGTCATAGACCATGCCATTGACAGTGACCTCATCACCGGACGCCTTTTGGATGCAATGGGTCTTGTAGTAGGCCGCTTTTGATGCTGGGCCGGCAAGATCGGGCAAAGCTTGGGGGTCAGCCCCAAGTCCGGCGCTTCCGAGGCACAGGCACAAGGCGAACGCGAATGCCGCCCCCGCTGTCCTTTGGTGTGTTCCAATTTTGATCCCTGGCTTGTCCATGTCGGGCTCCTAGATCAGGGTGGCTGGCTCAAGTGCTCCAATTTACTGAACAGTGTATAGTTATTGCCGGATTTTGCAACGAAAAAATTCCGTCCACCATGAAATACGTCGCGGCGGTCCTAAACGGAAAACGTTGGATTTGACAGATCTATAGCGCGCCAATAGACTTCCACCATGAAAAATTCCCACCTGCTCAAACTGCTCGCGGACGCGGGGCTGAGCCCCGAAGAACTGGGCAAACGCCTCGGCCTGTCCGGAATGACCCTCAGGCGCTGGATCAAGGGCCGCCCGGGGACGCTGATCCCCAAATTCTATGAGCGCGCCCTTTCGGACGAGGTCATACGCCTATGGATGGAAGGCCGCCTCACCGAAGACGCCGAATCCGTGAAATGGGCCATGACCCAGGGGCAAAGCCTCTACTTCGAGGCTGCGCTCAAAAACCTGGGTCTGACCGGGGATTTCTTGAAGCCTGGAGTCGGTGAGGATCGCCTTTTATTGGGTCTGACGCAGATCGGTTCAAGCGAGCCGCGCCAAAAGCAGGTCGATGATGGGCACAAAAAGATCCTGGGCTTCACGAAACTCGGCAAAGCCTGGGCCGACAGGATCGCGGTGCTGACGAAGGTCCTGGCATCCAAGAAACTCGGCGCCATGGACAAACTCATCGCCTATGGGGCCCTCTTCTATCTCATCTGCCCTTTTGACCTGATCCCGGACAATGTCCCGGTCTTCGGGATGATCGACGATTACGCGATCCTCGGCGCCGCCTCGGAACATTACGTCAAACACCATTCGAAAAAAATCTAAGCCCGCCGATACCCCCTTCATAAAGGGTCGCCAGCCCCAATAGGATGAGTATGAACGGGACCAGGCGGTGGCCGTAGACGCGTATGGGGGTCTTTAGGGCCGGATGGCCCAAGATCGCCGACGCGAGCGCGCACCAAAGCCCGTTCATGCACAGGAAAACCAGGCCCATCAGGGCGACATCGGCGCCCGAATGGACCGCGAATTGGGGTATATAAACACCCATATTGTCGCCCCCGTTGGCGAGGCCGACCAAAGCCACGCTCGCGATCGCGCCGCTTCCCCGCTTCCGGGACGGGAGCGGCGGAACTCCGCTTTGGGTCCCTTGTTCAAGCCGCCAATCCCATAGCTTCTTGCATCCGATCGCGATCGGCAGCAATCCCAGCCAGGCCACGTAGCCCAGGGGAATGATGCGGGAAACCGAGGCGGCCAAGGCGCTCGCGGCGAAAATGACGGCTAGACCGGCGAATTGGCCGAGCACCACATGGGATCTGTGGTATTTGGGGTCCGAAAAAAAGGCCAGCAACACGAAGAGGCTGTCGATATTTGTCGAGACGAACAAGGCGATGGCCAGTCCAACCACAGTGATCAACGCGGTCATGCGGACCATCCTGGTTCGAAAGCGCGGACGCCCGAATTAAAGTTCATAGTGAAGACGCAAAGAAACGACATGCACCGGGCCGCGGGCCTGGTTGTAGCCGGGGTTCCGCAAAAACTGGTAATCCGGACTGACACTCAGACCCTGCACCGGCACCCATGAATAATAGGTCTCGTAGGCCTGTTCCGGGGCGTAGTCGAGCGCCCCGTCACCGAGGATGAAGCCGTAGCCTCCCGCCGCGAGGTAATCCTCGTGCGGCCCGGAGAGTCCGCTGATCACGGTGGCAAGGCCGAAATGGTCCTGCGTCCTGCCCCAAGCGTCTCCGGACAACTGGACTCCCGCGCTGGCGCACTGGTCGACCTCGGTGAAGGCCCAGCTCTCGGTCTGGCCGTTGTTCCAGCCGGCCCTTGCGAAAAAGTCCAGGCTCTTCGTGATCTCCTGCTCGAAATTCAAGCCGAAGCCGTACTTGAGGGTGCCCGGCACGCGCGAATCAATGATGTCCATGCCGTAGGAAGGGGTATCCAGGGTCATCTGGTAATTGCCCATGTCGGCGTGGTTCCAGAAGCCCAGGGCGCGCAGAACGCCGGGGTGCCCCCGGCTGGACCAACGCCCTTCCGCTTCGAGGTTTTCCGAATGGGAATGGGCGATGTCGCTGTCCAGCACCGCGCCATTGGCGACGGTCGGTTCCTGGACCGCGGCGAAGCGGAACGCCCAAGCCGCCATGTTCAATTCAGTGTAAAGCCCGTCCGTGTAGCCATGGGTGTCCGCGGAGTAATCCCAGGCTCCATTGTCCATCAGCCCCCAGTTCATGAACTGGCTGCGGGGGTCGTGGCTATAGCTGTTGTCGTCGAAAAAGTCCGCCAAGCTGAATTTTCCGGCCAAAAGAGTCAGCCTGGACACGTCCCTGACGCCGGCCACCTGGTTGGCGTCGCTTTCCACGGTTTCGGTAGGGCCTCCCAGGCCCAGCACCCATTGCAGATAGAGGCGCGCCACATTGAGATGCGGCTGGGGGCTGCCCACATGGGAGACTTCCCCATTGGGGAAATCCGCCACGCCGACGGTGCCGTTCAGCCCGCCCCCGGCGCTCAATTCCGGGTCGAAGTAGAGCTCCAGGCCCGGAAAAAACCGTGCACCCAGAAAAAGGGTCGAGGTCAATGAGGTGGCGAATTGCGGACCGTCCCCCAGGCTGTTCATGCCGCTATAGTGCGCGTGAAAGGGGAAATGATATTCCGGGATCACCGTAGCCTGGAAATGTCCGGACCAGGCCCAGGCTTCCCCGGGCACGTCGGCGATCAGGAAGGAGGGTCCGGCCAGGACCAAGCACAGCGCGACCCAAACGAGCTTGCGTACGTCAAAAAGGCTTCCCATTCCAGGTCCATCCCCCAACATTTGAAGGCGATCATCTTACCAAAACAAAGCCGTAGGGGGCGTTAAACCGGGGTTAAACGTGCCCAATGGCGGGTAAAATTTAAGGGGGGGGACAAAGGACTCTTT
>Ga0182024_10009662_pt1 | contig 19879 bp, 20 predicted proteins | sample P32metaG_FD_120480 | JGI IMG/M metagenome (GOLD analysis project Ga0182024, IMG submission 120480) | Permafrost microbial communities from Stordalen Mire, Sweden - P3-2 metaG (Illumina Assembly) | ecosystem: Environmental > Terrestrial > Soil > Wetlands > Permafrost | place: Sweden: Stordalen... | reverse complement strand
CATGCTCCGCACTAAGGTGCGCTCGGCGAGTGGCGACAGTCATCTCGGTCATGTCTTTTTCCGACGGTCCGGCAGATCGCCGCGGATCGCGCTACTGCATCAACTCGGCCTCGCTGCGGTTCATTCATCGCGACGACATGGCGGCCGAGGGTTATGGAGCATCAGGGTCCGCTCTAGATTCGTCGCCTGCACTCCCCGAGCGGCTAAATGTGAGATTGGCTCTACCCCGGCGCGACCAGTGTTCTTACCGGCTAGAATCGTGACTACCAATGTTTTATTTTCAAAGGACAAGTTGGAATGCCGTTGCTTGCCAGCGAACGCGCGATTGATCCGAAGCTGCGAGAGCGACGTCTCCCGAGCAGGCTTAGTGCATTGTTCCACGTTTAGATACATCGCTGCCGGGGGCCGCTCGGTAAGGTGATGCAGATGGGCAGCCGTTGGGTCGGCGAGCAGGTGAAAAGGGTTGGGAACCGTCTCGGATTGCGTCACCCGCCGGCCGGCAAGCGCAAGAGGTTTGCGCAATGGCCTTATTACCGTCGGCGCCAGGTCCTGGCCTAGCGAAACCGGCCGCCGAAACCTTACCCATGATGCTTCCGGCACCAGGGGGCATCGGGAGCCTCTGGGCCGTGATGGCAGCGGCGACGGGATCGGATTCTCGGGCGATACCTGGCTGACCCACTGCAGCCAGCGATCACGGTCAGGGCCGGCCCCGACGCTGTCCTCAATGAGGCGGCGAATGGTTAGGCGGGCAACATGCAGCAGGTCTTCCATGGCCCGCAGCGTACCGCTTGCGACAATAACTACTCGAGTCTGCAGATCCGACGCGTCCAGCCAGAAATGCTCGCCGGGCTAATGACAGCAGCAGTCATTCGCGTCCGCCAGCAGAGGGAGTGAGATGCCCAAGACCGGCCATTCGCCACCGACGAGGGTCAGCTGCTGTCCTTCGATGCCAATACCGATCGCGCCGCGGCGATACCTCGCAAGCTGCGGCCATAGGCGGGGAAGAGATGAATCTCTCAGGACAGGCGGGCGAACGTGATCCACGACTAACGTGAAACCCTTTCCCGCTGCGCCGGAGGGTTAACCCGATTGCCACCCGAACGACTGCCACGGTGACTTCGCCGCTGCCACCGTCGTGCGCGGTCTGCTGAGGCGTCATCCACTTTGGAGTTCCAATACTCGACGTAGGCCTCGTACGCCTGGGTAGAGGTGAGAAAGGCAATATGCTCGGGGCAGCGAATTCGGTAGGCCGGTATGCTCGGTACGCCCTCGCGTCGAGCCTTCGCGACTCGATGATGGCCGTCGATGAGGTTGTATCGGCCAGGGGCAATCTCCGCAAGGATCACTGGACGCAACAGGTCCGCTGCGACGATAGCCGGCTCGCTCAGCCCTCCGCCATCGCCGCAGTGGGGAATATCGCCCAGCGCGACCAGCTCGGCACGGAATCGACCCGCGGCGCCGATGTACGCCAAGAGCCCCGTAATGTTGAACTCGAAAATCCCATTGGGGTAGATCTCCTCACCCTCCTGCGGCTCGCACGGCCGAAAGCAAGGATCGAGTTGCAGCCGCATCGGCACGCCATCGGGGCGGGGTAGACTCGCCATACCTGTACTCCCCGAAGATTCTACGATGAGCCTGCGAAGGACCCAAGCACCCCACGAGCCGGAGCTCGGCTTATCACCCACCGAGCCTACCGTGGAGCGGGTGCGGCCCCGCCTGGAGACGTGCACCAAGGAGGAGCTTGTCGCGCTCGTCGAGCGTCTGGCAAGCGGTTCCGAGGAGCTGGTGGCACGGCTCGACTATCTCACGGACCCGAGCGCAGCGGCAAAGACGCTGCAGCGGCGAATCAGTGCCATCCGCGGTGGCAAGCGGTTCATTGAATACGGCGACACCCGTGAGGTCGCCGCCGAATTGGCCACGATCGCCGAGGACATCCGCACCGATGTTCTCCCGCGGGATGCAGAAAAAGCATTAGCGCTCGCCGAGAAGTTCGTCTGCCTCGATCAGGTGATCTTCGATCGGGCAGACGACTCCGACGGCCTCATCGGCGATGAGCTGCGCGCGACTTGTGTGCTCTGGCTCGACGCGGCCGCGTCGGTGCGCGCGACGAACCCAAACAGCGGCACGGATTGGCCCGCGGTCCTATACAAGTTGTACCAGGCCAATGACTATGGGGTTCGAGAGCCTCTGCTCGAGCAGGCCGATCGGCTGTTGCGCGAGCAGGAGCTGAGGGCCCTGGCGGCTCGCTTCGAGGACGATGCGCGACGGGCGATGGAGGATGCGAAGACTGGCCACACCAAAACCCACCATGTCTTCGGACCTTCCAGTGCCATTGGATTGCTGGCCCGCGCACTGCATGACCCGAAGCTCTACGAGCAATCGATTCTGGTGCATTCCCCGGAGGCGAATGCCCTGCAGGCGAACAACATCGCTGAGCAGTACCTTCTCTGTGGTGATGGTGCCGGCGCACTGCGCTGGCTCGATGGCCCATCCGCGGAGAACGCTCACTTCGAGCGGCTCGACTTACTCGACCGTGCCTATGGGCTGTTGGGGGATCGGGATGGGCAAATCGAGGTTCGCAGAGATCTCTATCAGCGAGCGCCGGGGATTGACTCGTATCGGGCGCTCGAGGAGATACTGCCGATCGGCGAGCGCAGCGAATTTCGTGCACGCGCCTGTCAGGATGTCAAGACCAGTCCGTCCGTGGCCAGCGCCGCTGAGCTACTCTTCGCGCTCGAGGAACCCGCGCTTGCAGAGCAGCTCATCATCGAACGCTCCGAGGAACTGGACGGGCGCAGCTACGTACTCCTGACCGCGCTAGTGAAGACGGCCAAAGCGAGCGGTCGACTTCTGGCGGCTGCTCTGATTTGGCGGACCCTCATCGACGCCATTCTCGCCCGCGGCTACGCCAAGGCGTATGGACATGCCGCGCGCTACTTTCTCGAGCTTCGCTCCGTGAGCGCGAGCATTGCGGACTATCGCGGCCACCCTTCGCACGAATCCTACGAGGGCGCCTTACGGCTCGCGCATCGTCGGAAGGTAAGCTTCTGGGCGCGGTTGAGCGCGGAAGGCAAATAGATTGCGTGCTGGATTAATTCGAGCGGAGAAGCTTTCTGGGCAGAAGAGTATTGAACCGAGAGGCTGACTTTCGACACCGCCGTTTCGGCTAACGGCGCGCGAGTATTGGTCGCTACATTTCCTTCATGACTTGCGCATAAGACAGCAACGCAAATAACACGGTCCCGCCAATTATGTTTCCCAGTAATACCGGCACGGTGAAGTCCGTGAACATATGCCAAACTTGCAGTTGATCATTCACCACCAGCAGGAAGCCCTCGAAACTGCCGGCAATAATATGCGTGAATCCGCAGACGGAGATCAGGTAGGTCGCCATCGTCACGACTTGAAATTTTGCCCCTTCGGCACTAGGTATTAGCCAGACCATGGTTGCGATGAGAAATCCTGCGGCAATGCCTTTGAAGAACATCTCAGCCCAATCGTTTTGCATCAGCTGATGGCTGAGATCCAACATCCCACCGCTCACCAGAGTGGGAAGAACCGGGCTGTAGCGGCAAAAGAGCGCCGCACATAGTGTTCCGGCCAAGTTCGCCGCCAACACTACACTCCACATGCGGCCCAAACGCCGCAGATTGGCGACACTGAAGTCAGCCATGAGTGGCAGAACGACCGTAATGGTATTTTCCGTAAACAGCTGCTGGCGAGCCAGCACTACCATTAGAAATCCTACGGAGTAGCCAAGGCTACTGATGAGAGGCCGCCACGGCGCATCGGGCAAATGAACGAAGGCGATGGCTTGCGCCAGCAGCGAGAAGCTAATTGACAAACCCGCCGCCAACCCAGACCACCAAAGCGACGTTATCGGGCGATTCATCTCGAGCTCGCCTTCGCGGCGTACGATCTCATAGATGACCGGTGTACGAAGGTTCGTGCGATCCTCTATTTCGTCGACCTCGCGGGCGCTGACGCCCTCAATGTGTTGATCCCCGGCAGTCGAAGCGGTACTTCGACGCTCTGTGCCGCGCGAGCCGGCTGCTTTGGCGCTGTCGGGCTTCCGCTGTTTGGATGTCACAGTTCCCCGCCTGTGCGAATTGGCCGCTCTTTGGCAATCAGGTGTGTTACCTCATCCAGCACGGAGGACACGAGATCCACATGCACCAACGACTTCATCGGGACTATGGGCCGCCTTTTTTAAACGCACTTATAACCATACACCGACCTGCACGCGCAAGACCTGCAGATCGCTGCAGTTGTCTGAAAAACATCGCTCTACTTGCGACAATATGCGGTCAAGGTGAAAAGAAACTCATCACCGCCTTCGCGCAGCCGGTGTAAATATTTCATTCCTACACAGATCATTGCCCTAAGTCCCCGTTTATAGTTGATCAGCTTACGGCGCTTTAACGCACTGGCGGCCTCCGTGACCCCTTCGCGCCTCAAGCCGAGCATATGAGCCAGAAATTCATGCGTCAGAGGAAAATCGTCTGCGCCCACGCGATCGCGGATCATCAAAAGCCAACGCGCCAATCGCGCTTCCGCTTCATGAAAGGGTTGCATGCGGCGGTCTGTGAAATCTGGGCCATCAAGGCGTAGGTCTATCGGAACAGCCCCTGCTGTAGTGGCTGATTCCGCTCGAACTCGACGCCAAAGGCGTCGAGGCCATGCGCAACGCCCGGCCGCAGCCTTGCACCAGTGCACGGACACCGGATACACCCATGCCCAGCATAAAGGGCATCCCGGTCATTCCCTCGTTACCAACCATGCCCACTTCCAGCGTCCGGCGTTTATCGACCGCAGTGAGTAGGGAAATGAGGCAATCGATTGGAAAGTAGATGTGCCGGATTGCTCGTCCGGGCTCGTACAGTATCTGACCGAATGTAAACGTGACTGGATCGCGTTGCGCTCGGAGGCGTCGATAATCCTGTGCTGGAATACCTGCGAGTATGCGATTGGCGGCGGGTTTTCGTTCTCTCATTGATTTAGCCTTTCGTCTGAAATCGCGATCCGTCGCGAACCCCACGCGCAGAAGCTCACTCCGACTGGGTCTGCTACGCTGCGGCTGCGTCGTAGATCCTAGAGTCGTGGACCCCGTCGGCCGCGATATCCATTGATCAGGAACGCAATCACAAGAACGGCGATGATCAAACCGATTGGACCAATGCCCCAGCCCGCGCCCATGCCCCAATACAAGCCTCCGCCACCACCAAACAGCAGTAACAGTACGATCACCACAATCAGTATATCCATATTCTTTCTCCTGCCAGGAATGAAGGTCTCCTAGAATCTCATTGAAGCACGACACATTCTCTCAGTCGGTACGCTACCGCACATGCCACTCTGCCAGCTTTACTGGCATGCACAGTGCTCTCATCGGATATGCGAGCCGACAATTGATGGAAGGACGAATTCCCAGGTTCTTTGAAGGGCCATCGATGCAGAGACGCGAGAGCTTCTTCAACAACTTCAAATCTGGGCAAGCTCGATTCCATATGTGTACGCTATCGCACCATTGCCCGATGTCATCCGACGGGAGTCGCATCGTGATGGACCCCTTTCCAGGGCCGCAGTTGGAGAGTTGCCTTGGCCTTAGCGCTCGACCCTAGAGAGAATCATCTGCTAGCGGCGCTGCCTGGGCTAGATAAAGTCCGTGGACGAGCGAATTGGAGCTGCTAGATCTGCCACTTGGCAAGGTTCTGTACGAGCCCGGCGGCAAGCTCACTCACGTGTACTTTCCGACTACGTCGATAGTCTCGTTGCTATATGTCTTGAAGAACGGATTATCGGCCGAGATTGCGATCGTGGGCAAAGAGGGTCTGGTCGGTATTTCACTCTTGGGCGGAGTCAACCCCGAGCCGCGCGGTGGTGCAAAGTGCCGGCTGGGCTGTTCCCGGTTCGGTTGACACTACCCTCAGCACATTCCCGTTGCTCTCTCGTAGTCAGCAGGGCTCAAGTAACCTAACGTCGAGTGCCGGCGACGCAGATTATAGAAGCGTTCGATGTAATCAAACACGTCGGCTCTGGCCTGATCCCGGGTCTGGTAGTCGGTCCGGTTCGTGCGCTCGATCTTGAGCGTCGAGGAGAAGCTTTCCACGGCGGCGTTGTCCCAGCAATCACCGCTGCGACTCATGCTGCAGGTCACTCCGTGATCGGCCAATAGTCTCTGGAACTGCTCGCTGGTGTATTGGCTCCCCTGATCGGAGTGATGCAGCAAGGCGTTCTTCGGACCTCGTCGCCAGATCGCCATCAGCATCGCATCAGTGACCAACTGCGCCGTCATCTGCGAATGCATCGACCAACCCACGATGCGCCGGGAGAACAGATCCAGCACCACCGCCACGTACAGCCATCCCTGCTGCGTCCACAGATACGTGAAGTCCGCCACCCATTTGCAGTTCGCCGCGGCCGCGGCGAACTGCCTGTCCAGCAGGTTCGGCGCGATCGCATGCTCCGGGCGTGGGCCCAGATCAAAGGGTAGGCGCCTGCGTTTAGGCCGTGCCACAAGCTGTGCGCAGCTCATTAGCCGCTGCACCCGGCGCACGCCGCAGCGATGGCCCCAGGCACGCAGATCGCGACGTACGCGACGCGCTCCATAGGTGCAATCACTGTCGGCAAAGCTGCTTCGAATCGCCGCAGTCAACTGTCGATCCACACGGGCTCGTTCGCTCTCGGGTCGCTGCAGCCAGGCGTAAAAACCTGCTGTCGTGACCTCGAGCGTCTCGCACATCCAGCGCAGCGGCCAGATCCCGCGGTGCGGGCGATCGCAGCAAACCTCACGTCGGCTCCTTGGCGAAGTAGCCGATGGTTTTTTTTAGTATGTCCCGTTCAGCCTTTGTCTTGGCCAGCTCTCGCTTCAGTCGTGCCACTTCCGCATCATCCGGCTTCATCTGGCCACGGCCTGGAAAGGCATGCCTCCTGTCCGCTTTGGCCTCGCGTACCCAGCGGCTCACCACGTTCGATCCAATCCCCAGATCCTGCGCCACTTGGGTGCAGGAAACGCCACGCTCGATGACCAGCTTCACCGCCTCGACCTTGAACTCTTTGTTGAATACCCGTCTCGTCATGACTCACCTCGTTTGGCATCATCGCTCTAAACTAGGTGTCAACAAAACCGGTAGCAGGCCAGGCAAAGGGATACGGCTAAGGGCCGACGTGATTGGGGAGTTCAAGCGCGGCGGTCCGGTGCTGCACGTGCTGCTGCGCTATACCCAGGCGCTCATCACCCAGATGTCACAGACCGCGGCCTGTAATCGCCATCATTCATTCGATCAGCAGCTGTGTCGCTGGTTGCTGTTCAGCCTGGACCGGCTGAATTCCAATCAACTGGTAATGACGCAGGAACTGATTGCCAATATGCTCGGTGTGCGCCGAGAAGGGGTAACCGCTGCAGCCGGGACTCTGCATAAAGCCGGGCTGATCGACTATCAACGGGGTCGCATCACCGTGCTCGATCGTCCGGGGCTCGAAAGGCGTACCTGCGAATGCTATGCCGTGGTAAAGCGCGAATACGATCGGCTGCTCCCGGCAACAATGGCAATCTGACCGCTCGGTCTAGTGGATGGGAATTTCCAATATGCTGCGTCTGCTAACGCACGGTGGGGCCCGCAAGTGTGCTGTAGTCTTCAGCTGACACGGAAAACTGGGCAATTACCATGCAGCCAAATCTGGCAGCGTCGCTAGCACCCCGAACTGCGATCCGAAGCGCAGATCTGAATGGGCACAGTTTTAAAGTAAGCCATAAGCGCGGTAATGCCAGCATACCCATCTATGCAAAGACCATCAGGGTCAATGAGCTGCAACTACTTGCTACACAGCTAGAGCAGCTAACCACAGCCAATCGCCGCAAGGACGAATTCTTGGCCATTCTCTCTCATGAGCTGCGTAGCCCGTTGGCATCGATTCAGTATGGCATTGGCGTCTTACGCAGCAGAAATGGAGCAGAACTGACGGTACAGCGGGAAATGCACGACCTTATCGAGAGACAGGCACGGCAAATGACTTTGCTTGCCGCCGGTCTGCTTGATGTTGGACGCATAACCTCCGGCCACCTTCAAGTGCAGCTGGATCGGATCGATCTGCGCGCTGTCTTAGCCAAAGCCATTCAAACACTCGAATCGGACTTCAGCCAGCGAAATCAATCCTTAATAACGACATGGCCTACATCGACAATATGGGTGATGGCAGACGCGAGTCGCCTTGAGCAGATGTTCATCAACCTGCTCGCCAATGCATCGAAATACACCGACGCCGGTGGACAGGTCTCGTTATTCCTCTCTTCCCACGCCGGACACGCCCTTGTTCGAATCAAAGATTCTGGAATCGGGATTGCCGTTGGGGTATTGCCTCATATCTTCGATCTCTACGTGCAGGCTGATGCGACCTCAGCGCGCTCGAGATCGGGTATGGGTATCGGTCTTGCGCTGGTGCGCACAATTGTGCAGTTGCACGGGGGCAGCGTGAGCGCGGCAAGCGCAGGCCTCGGACGTGGCAGCGAATTTACAGTGCGCCTTCCCACAAGCCTGAGCGCATTTCGGCGACGATCTGCCGGCTACTCTTTCCGTGCGGCGATTTGAGGCATCGTACCCCAACAATTTCCGTATCCGCCTAAAGTTCCTTTGACAGCGGGTCACTTTGCGCGACTTTGACCTGGTGGTCAGGCAGCCTTCTGGATAACGCTCGCGATAGCTTGCGTCAGCGGGCTCCCAGTTCACGGCAATCTCGCCTAGGAAAGTTTCGTGCCGCGACCAACTCAACGCGAGGCGGTATATTGATCGCGAAGTACCTGGCGTGCACACCTGATACTCGCATCCCATCTCGATCAGACCCTGAAGCGAAAGATCCGAAGGATCGACGGCCTCCGCCGGCGATCAACTAATCGGCATCCGCGCTGAAGCGACGGCAATGAATTGCGAAGATAATTGACTCGTTTGTTAGAGCGCGAAGATGGCCGCTTACACTCTCTAGAGCGTGATCCGGTGGTAGACTTTGGCCATTCAAGTGCTTCTCTCGAGCCCTACTCGCGTGGAATCACCTTCAAAGCCGATCGCAAACTTGCCCGCATCCGGTGCGGCCGGCGAGCTGCTCGCGCCCCACTCTTCTTATACGGCCGAGGAAATCGATCGGTTGTTTGAAGGCGATTCGCCGCTACTGCGGGATAACCCCTACGCCCTCGCCGCTCCACCCAACACCGTCCGTGCCCGGCGCTCGGATTGGCGGCTCTTTACTCGGTTCTGCGCCGAGCGCCATTACACGCCGCTGCCAGCCGCTCCGGTGGTCGTCCGAGAGTTCCTGCAGGCGAGCTTCGGCAGCGTGAAAGCCAAGTCGGTAGCGACCGTCGAGCGCTATTTGTCGACGATCGCCCACGCCCACACCCTCACCGATCTGCCCGATCCGACCAAGACCGCACACGTCAAAAGCGCCTATCGCCACCTCGCACGCGGTAAGCCCAGTTCGCAGCCCAAGGCGGCTTTGCGCGGCGCGCACATCAGCTATGCGCTCGAGCACCTGCAAACCGATCACGCAGTGTGGGACCTGCGCGCGAAAGCGCTGCTCGCCACCGCGTACTGCACCATGGCTCGTCGAGCGGAGCAGGTTGCCCTGCGAATCGCGGATCTCTCCTTCAATGCCGAATCCCGCGATGGTGTGGCGCTCATTCGCAACACCAAAGCTGGACGGGAGGAATCCCGCTACCTCTCAGTCGATACGGTCACATGGCTGAAGGCCTGGCTAACGCACGCGGATATAAGAGAAGGAGCGGTGTTTAGGCGATTCACGCCGCGGGGAACGGTTGGCCAGACGGCGATCGCACCCCAAGAAATCGCGAGAATCGTTCAGCGCATCGGTAAAGTGCTCAACGCGCAGAGCCCTGAGGGCAAGCACGCACGGCCAGCCGAACACATCTCAGCCCACTCCACCCGGATCGGGGCTGCGCATGATCTCGCCGCCAGTGGCATCGATCTCACCAGTATCATGCACTCCGGCGGATGGAATGATCCCAAGATGCCCCGCTACTACACGCGTGAACTGGCGGCCCAAGAATCCGGGATGGCGCGGATGATGAAGGGAAGCTAAGCATACCACAGATTCCCCATTATCGAAGGTTACATGCGATATAATCGATCTCGCGCAATAAAATCGATTTTAATCGCTACGGACCAGAAAACGGCACCTTTTACCGACAGAGGCTCGTTATGCAGCTGAGGCTGATGCCGCCTACCAGCAATGATCAGGCTGAACGAAACCTTTAGCACCGGCGACCGCACGGTGCCTCTGAACGGCTTTTTTGACGTCCGCTATCAATCGGTCGTCGAAGCATTCATTGAAAACTATCGAAGCGAAGATGAAGTCGGGTCCGCCGTCTGCATTCTCGTCGATGGCGACACCGTCCTCGACGTCTGGGGAGGATGGAAGGATGGTGCGCGCCTGCAAGAATGGCAGCACGACACCATCGTCTGCATGATGTCCGTGTCGAAGGGAATCACCGGTCTGGCGTTCAATATCCTCATCGACCGTGGGCTCATCGATATCGACGCACCGGTCGCCAGGTACTGGCCGGAGTTCGGCGCCGCAGGTAAACATACATTGCCGGTGCGCTATGTCCTCGATCACCGCGCCGCTCTGCCAGTGCTGCAAAAGCCCCTTTGGCCGGGCGCGATGTACGACAGACAGGCCATGTGCAACGCGCTCGCGGAGCAAGCGCCCCTGTGGGCACCGGGCACGGTAGCCGCCTATCATGTTCACACGCAGGGCTTCTTGCTGAGCGAAATCATGCGCCGCGTGACTGGGAAAACGATTGGCCCGTTTCTGCGCGATGAAATCGCGACCCCATTGGATGCCGACTTCATGATTGGCGAAATGTCCGCGCGGGATCAGGCGCGCTGCGCAGAGGTCATGCCCAATATGAATGCCAGGTTGTTCGCCGCGCGCGAAGCGGAACGAGAGACGTTACGGGCCAGGGCATTCCTCCAGAATCCGGATGAGCCATGGCACACCACTTTGAACTCGCAGCAGTGGCGCGAATGCGAAATGTCGAGCGGTAATGGTCACGGAAACGCGCGTGCTGTCGCGCGCATATATGGCGCCTTCGCGCGTGGCGGGGAACTAAATGGTGTCCGCTTGGCTTCCCCTGCCGCCATTGAGAACATGATCACGGAACAGCACAACATGACGGAGCTGCTGCAGGATCGCCCCTACCATCAGGCGCTCGGTCTGCTGCTGAACTCGCCGAATGCGGTTTACATGGGCCCGAACCCGCGTGCCTTCGGCCACCACGGCATCGGGGGATCGATCGGCTTCGCCGATCCGGACGCGAAGATAGGCTTTGCTTACGCCATCAACAAGATGCACTCCGTCGGCACTAACGGTCCACGCGCAGCGCGTCTCATCAGCGCGTTATACAACTCCATCTGACGTGCCGACGCGGCGTCCACCACCGTCTTCCGGGGAATGCATATGAGTACAGTGTTCGACCTGCAGGGCAAGACAATCCTGGTGACTGGCGCCGGGCGAGGCATTGGCAGAGCCCTCACGCTCGCTGCGTCCAGCAGCGGTGCCACGGTCGGCGCCCTGGAGTTGGATCCGTCACTGCTGCAGCTGCTGATGTCAGAATCAGGGAGCGAGCGGATAGTGCCGCTGGAGGCAGATGTGGCCAATCGAGATGCCGTCATGGCCGCCGCGAACAAGCTCGCTCGCATCACCGGGCAAATCGACGCGGTCATCAACAACGCTGCTGTCATTCAATATCAACCCATCGAGGAAGTATCTGAAGCGACTCTCGATCGCATCCTCGCCGTCGGCATAAAAGGTGCGGTATGGGGCGTGCAGGCATTGCTGGCGCATATGGACCCGGCGCGCGGCGCCGTCTTGATTAATATGTCCTCGCCAGTCGCGGAGCGCGGCTATCCCCGAAGCAGCATTTACGCCATGACCAAGGCCGCGATGAGCTCATTCACACGCTCCATGGCAGTTGAACTCGGCCCACGAGGCATCCGAACGAATGCGCTTGCCCCTGGATCGGTGCCCACTCCGGGTGCCGTGGCGATGACTTCCGCGCAGGAATACCAACGCCGCGCGGCGACCATTCCGCTGCGTCGCCTGGGCCAGGAGGAGGACTGCACGCATTCCATACTTTTTCTCCTCAGCGACAGAGCTTCCTTTATCAACGGCGCAATTCTTCACGTCGACGGCGGAATCGCCGCTGCTGGATGACTGCGGCATTTTTGCACTTAGGCGGGCCACTGCATGGCCGATTCATTGGCCACATTTGATTTCATCGTGGTGGGCGGTGGCACGGCGGGGTGCGCGCTGGCGGCACGTCTTTCCGAGGATCCGAGCGTGACCGTGTGCTTGCTGGAAGCGGGCGGTATGGATGCCCACCCTTTCGTTAGAATTCCGGCCGCTGTTATGGCAGCGGTCGGCCGCACCTCGCTCAATTGGGGCTTCGAAACGACCCCGCAGGCGGCACTGAACGGCCGCCGGATCCCAATACCTCGCGGACATGTGCTGGGAGGTTCCGGTTCGATCAACGGCATGGTCTACCATCGAGGCTATCCGCGCGATTACGACGATTGGGCCGGGGCGGGCGCCACGGGCTGGAGTTATGCCGAGGTTCTGCCTTACTTTACGCGCTCGGAGAACAACGAAAACTTTCCGCCGTCCGTGCTCCACGGGCACGGTGGCCCCATGAATGTTCGTTTTCCAGCGCACCCCAATCCGATGACGCGGGACTTCATCGACGCCGTGCGCAGCTTGCACTTTCTCGCCTGTTCGGACTTCAGCGGCTCGAATCCGGAAGGCGTCGGATTGCGTCAGGCCACGATTCTCCGCGGCAGACGCGACTCTACGGCCCGCGCGTTCCTGCGTCCGGCTCTGGCACGAGCGAATTTGACGCTGCTCACTGAAGCGCGCGCGCGCCGCATTCTGTTCGCGAACAAGCGTGCTGTTGGCATTGAGTTGCTGCGTGCCGGGCAGCTCGAGCGTGTCAGCGCCAAGCGCGAAATAATCCTCACCATGGGCGCCATCCAGACGCCCCAGCTATTGTTGTGCTCCGGTATTGGAGACGCGGCCGATCTGGCGAATTTGGGCATTGCGGTCGTCCAGCACCTGCCCGGTGTCGGTCGCAATCTACACGACCATCTGGCCGCACCGGTACGCATGAAGACATCCAGCATCGCACCCTTTGGCCTATCGTGGCGAACCCTTCCGCGGGGATTGTGGAATCTGTTGGAGTACGCCTTCGCCGCCAGTGGCCCGCTCTCCAGCAACGTATTCGAATCGGTGGCATTTCTGCGCACAGATCCAGCATCGGATCGACCCGATTTTCAATTCGTTTTCCAGCCATCCAACCGCGCCACCCCCGAGGTTCCATTACCGATCGGCCACGGCTTCGCGATCAGTCCGGTGCTCCTGTATCCAAAGAGTCGCGGCCGTATCAGCTTGGGCGGCCCGGATCCGTTCGCGGCTCCGCTCATCGATCCAGGCCTGCTGTCGAATCCGGCAGACCTTCCACCCCTGATCAGGGCCGTACAGTTATGTCGCCAGATTCTCGGCGCCAGTCCATTTGCTCGCTATCGTGCGACCGAGGTGGCGCCCGGTTCCGACGCACACACGAGCGATGAAATCGCCGAATTCATTCGCGCCACTGCCTCCACCGTTCATCACCCCGTAGGAACGTGTCGAATGGGTACTGATTCTGCTGCGGTGGTGGACCCGACGCTGCGTGTCATAGGCCTTGACGGCTTACGGGTCGCAGATGCATCGATCTTCCCGTCCATCATGGGCGGAAACACCAACGCTCCCACCGTCATGGTGGCCGAAAAGGCCGCTGATCTCCTGCTTGATCGTAACCTCGGCGCGCGATCGGGCCAAGATCAGGCGGCCACGGACAACATATGACGCAAACGACGCGATGAGCGTAGAACACGTAAGGACCTGACGAATCGGCGAGGTCGAAATCAGCCCCTCAAACGCGTGATCGATATTTGCCGCTCCTACGGTGGGCCAGGGCCGCGGAGCCTGCCATCGGGCCAGGCTGAGAAATCTCCTGATCGCCAGACGATTAGACTAATATCTGCGCGGTTCTCGGAATATATCGATATTACTATGGATACGCACTCTCGCGCCGCCAAGAAAAAGAAATCCGCTGCGCCCCAACCCGCGGAAGGACCGGGGAGCACCCTGGCACCCCCGCAGCGCATCGACAAGGCCGCCACACTCACCAAGTCTGTCTACGAGCAGATTCGCACCGACGTGCTCAGCGGCAAGTTGCGGCCGGGGGAGAAACTTGGGGCCGAAGCACTGCGCACGCGTTTCAAGACCGGCAGCAGCCCGGTGCGGGAAGCGCTCAATCGGCTTTTTTCCGAAGGCTTCGTGGCGCTCGAGGAGCAGAAGGGTTTTCGAGTGGCTCCCGTCAGCCGCGAAGAGCTCTCTGAGTTGGTGACTGCGCGTTGCTGGATTGATGGTGCCGCAATTACCGAGGCCATCAAGCGATTCGACATGGCCTGGGAAGAGAACCTGGTCCTGGCGCTGCATCGTCTGTCGAAGACACGCCGCGGGGAACCCAAGCATGGTCGCAATATTGATTGGGAAGAGCGCCACAAGGCGTTTCATATGGCGCTGGTCGGCGGCTGCGGAACCCGCTGGATCGTTCGTATTAGCGAACAACTGTTCGACGCCGCGGAGCGCTACCGCCTGCTCGGTGCGGACTATGTTCCCGAGCGCAACGAACTGGATGAGCACCGCGCCATGGTGACCGCCTGCTTCGAGCGCAACGCCGAGCAGGCGGTGGAGATGCTGCGACTCCACTACGGTCGTACCTTCGACGTCATAGTCAATTCAATCATTCCATCCAAGCCGGCCGACGCCTCCTGATCGTACTTCGGTTGTAGCGCGGCAACCGTGCCGGTGTTGTCCTGGACGACTGATCTGAGCGTGAATGGTCGCCCGTGTCCGAGCGATTGCCGAGCGGGGCTGGTTTGAGCAACCCGGCTTTCTATTTCAGTTCCACCCACGGTCGACGCAGCGATGGCAAGGAGATCGCGCTGCCGAGCGGCGATCAGTTTGCAGCCGAGCTGGATGACTTCGGCCGGTGTATTCTCAACGACGAGCCGAGCAAGGTCGGGAAACGCCGTAACGCTGTCCTGAGGATCCGTCATGCCGCAGCCCTTTGAAGTCTACGCCGTCCGCTATGCCCGACACAGCGGCCGGCGTGCCAGTGAGAATTTCATCGGCGGCGACGACCATGAGGGCTTCATGCCGCTCGATTACTTCGTCTGGGCGGTCAAGGGGCCGGCCGGCACTTTCGTGATCGACAGCGGCTTCGACGAAGCCGCCGCGCGCACCCGCCACCGCGATTTTCTGCGCTGCCCGGGCGAGGGCCTGCGGATGATCGGTATCGAGCCCGGACAGGTGCGCGATGTGATCGTGACGCACATGCACTACGACCACATCGGCAACGCCGATCTGTTCCCGCAAGCCACCTACCATTTGCAGGACGCGGAAATGCAGTACTGCACCGGTCGCTGCATGTGCCACCGCGTCGTCAGCGACGTATACGACATCGACGCCGTTACTTCGATGGTTCGCAAAGTCTACAGCGGCTGGGTTCAATTTCACGATGGTGAGGCCGAATTGGCGCCGGGCCTGAGTGTGCACAAGCTGGGGGGTCATACCCGAGGCTTGCAGGTGGTACGCGTGTTCACGCGACGCGGCTGGCTGGTGCTGGCATCCGACGCCTCGCATCTGTACGCCAACATGCAACAGGAACGACCGTTTCCGGCCGTCGACAGCGTGCCCGATATGCTGGAGGGATTTCGCACACTGCGTCGTCTCGCGGACAGTGCCGACAACATCATCCCTGGGCACGACCCGCTGGTCATCAGCCAATATCCCAGCCCCAGCCCGGAACTCTCGGGCGCCGTCGTGCGCCTCGATGCGGATCCGATCAGGGCGTGAGCGGCGAGCCTCGGAAATGATGCTCCGCGACTCTAGTCCCGAGCCGATGCGCATCGCCGCGAAGTTCGTCGGCGAAACGCTGGGTCAATTCGTGGCCGAGTCTTCCTGGGCATCAATCTCGGCCGAGATGCGCCACGAGGCCACGCGCGCGCTGCTGATCTACCTCGCCTGCGCGCTCGCATCGGCCGCGGATGCCGCGGTCGGCACGGCCGTGAAGTTGATGTTGCCGGCCCACGACGCGCACGGCGTCACCGTGCTCGGTCGTGCTGAACGACTCGAGCCCATGAGTGCGGCCTTTGTTAACGCGATCAGTGCGAATCTGCTGGACTATGACGATACCCACTGGCGTACCGCTATCCATCCAACCGCGCCAGTGGCGGCCGTCGCGGCTGAAGATCACGCGCTTTCTGCCTGGGATTTTCTGGTTCTGGCTGATTAACATTCTACTGTTCTACGTGCTGTTCAAACTCGACCCGCACAATCGCGTGGTGGCCGCGGCCTATTTCACCTGGTTCAGCGTGAGCAATCTGTTCATCATTTCTGTGTTCTGGAGCCTGATGGCGGATCTGTTTTCCGCCGAGCGGGCGACCCGGCTGTTCGGTGTCATCGCTGCCGGCGGCAGCATCGGCGCCATTCTGGGACCGGTTATTACGCGGCTGTTCGCGCCGCCTGGGGCGCCGTGGCACTGGCACTCGGGCGCCGCTACGAGCATTTGCGGCAGATGCAATCCCAAATAACCACTCAGGAATAGTTCATGACGCCCACCCGCCCCTCGCTGTTTGCGCGACTGTTCAGATTGGCGGCCGTGATCGAGCCATCCGAGATGCGGGCGGTGCTGCTGAGCATGCTGTATTTCTTCTTCCTGTTCGGCAGCTACTCGATCGTAAAACCGGTACGCGATGCCATGGGCACCGTCTACGGCATGGCGCATATCCAGGAGCTGTTCACCGGTACGTTCGTCGTGAGCTTCCTGTTTGCGCCGCTGTATTCGGGACTGGCTTCGCGAGTGAAACTCTCGAGCTTCCTGCCCTGGGTCTACGGCTTCGTCGCACTCACCATCCTGCTGTTCTACACACTATTCCAGTTCTCCGCCAACGATCGCGGCGTTGCCGCGGCGTTCTACGTCTGGGTGAGCACTTTCAACATTCTGATCATTTCGGTGTTCTGGACCTTCATGGCCGACATCTTCTCGCGCACGCAGGCCAAGCGGCTGTTCGGTTTTGTGGCGGCCGGCGGGACCCTGGGGGGAATCGCCGGACCGGCCGTCGCCGCCTTTCTGGTCAAAACGGTCGGCAACAACAACCTGATGCTGATTTCAGCGGTGGGCTTCCTGGTCACGGCCTGGCTGGTGACGCTGCTGGCCAAAGAGAAGCGCAAGCTGCTCGAAGTTGGCGCCGAGGCCCAGCGAACCACGCTCGATCGCAAGCTCGCAGGCAATCCCTTTGACGGTTTCAAGCTGCTCTTCCGCTCGCCCTATCTGCTGCTGCTGGCGCTGTTCCTGCTACTGATGACCTGGATTTCCACCATCGTCTACATCCAGTTGGGCGATCTGATCACCCACGCATTCTCCGATCGCAACGCACGCACCCAGGCCTACGCCATGATCGATCTGGGGGTGAATCTGATTGCCGTGCTGCTGCAGCTCTTCGGTACCGGGCGGATCATCTCGCGCTTCGGTGTGACCACCGGGCTGCTGGTCAACCCGGTGGTCATGGTGATCGCTTTCCTCACCGTCGCGTTCTCGCCGGTGCTCCTGGTGCTGGCAGGCATCCAGGTGATCCGGCGCGTGGCGGAGTACGCGGTCGCCAAGCCCACACGCGAAATGCTGTTCACGGTGGTGGATCAGGAAAGCAAGTACAAGGCCAAGAATGTCATCGACACCGTGGTCTATCGTTTCGGCGATGTCAGTTCGGCCTGGGTGAGCTCGCTGATCCTGCCGCACGGCGTCGCCGGATTGGCGATCTTCGGTGTCATCGTGTCGGCCGTCTGGTTTCCGGTGGCCTACATCCTTGGGCGCCGCTACGAGAGCGTGCGCGCCGGCGAGCTGGTCGGCGGCGCCAGGGCCTCGGCGCCGCACTAGCTTCAATCGGCTCGCAGTCAGCACCAGCAACCAGGGAGTAATTCCGTGTCGTATCAGCCGGGCGCTCATCTTCTGCAGCTACCGGCCCACTAACTTGGGGGCTGGACATCCAGTGCCGCGTGGAGCAGGAGTGCTCCCCGGTGCTGACCGGCGTGATCATGCCCGCAGGCTTTTCCGCCGATAAGCTGCGAGCCAGGATTCTCGCTCAGAGCAACATGTCGCTGGGCGCTTCCGCATCGGCCACATAGGCGATTTCCACGACATGATCGTGACCGCGGCACTCACCGGCGTCGAGATGGGTCTGACGAGTTGGGCGTACCACACCGCTCCGGCGCCGTCGGGGCGGCGATGGACTACCGATCGGCTATATAGTCGGGAATAAACCTGATTATCGCAAATTCACTCGCGGGGAGCGCGGACCAACCCCCCCGCCGGCTACGCTCGGCGGCAAGGTCCATGAGTTCCTTCAATCCCGATCTGGCGCGCCGAACTTTTATCGCTAGAATTGCTCACATTCTAGATTTACCGACAATGGCACTCCCAGGTACGCCTGTGCATGAATCCCCAGTACTTGGCCTTGGCCACAACCTCGCGCTGCAGCGACGGCTGGCGAGCGCGCTCGAAGGATCCATCGCCTTCGATGCCTTCACGCGGGGTCGGTACTCCACCGATGCATCGATCTATCAGATCATGCCCGCCGGCGTGGTATTTCCCAGGTCCGCGGCGGATCTGGAAGCCACCTTGAAGATCGCGGGGGAGTGCGGCGTTTCGGTCACCCTGCGCGGCGCCGGCACCTCGCAAAACGGCCAGCCGCTCGGCGCTGGACTAATCGTCGATTGCAGTCGCTACTTGAACCGCGTGAAGAGCTACGATCCGGGCAGCCTCGAGATCCAGGTCGAGCCCGGCATGGTGCTGCAGCGGCTCAACGCGCACGTCAAAGAGGACGGTCTGTTCTTCCCGGTCGAACCCTCGACGGCCAGCCGCTGCACGCTCGGCGGCATGAGCAGCAACAACTCCTGCGGCGCGCGCTCGCTGCGCTATGGCAAGATGGTCGATAACGTCCTCGGCATCAGCGGCCTGCTGGCCGATGGACAGCCGATCGAATTCGCATCGCAGGCCGCCGCCGTCAGCGGCGGGGCGCGGGTGCCCGATCTGGCGCGCCGCATGCTTGCGCTGGCGCAGGCTGAGCGCGCCGAGATCGAGCAGCGGTTCCCGAAGTTGCAGCGCCGCGTGGGCGGCTACAACCTCGATGAGCTGCTGCGCCCGCAGGCCAATTTTGCCGGCCTGCTGGTAGGCTCGGAAGGCACGCTGGTCGCGATGAGTGCGCTGCGCCTGAAGCTCTCGCCCCTGCCGGCGCATCGCGTCCTGGGCGTCTGTCACTTTCCCTCCTTTCGCGACAGCATGCAGACCACACAGCACATCGTGCGACTGGCGCCTACCGCGGTGGAGCTGGTCGATCACAACGTGCTGACGATGGGCGCCGACATTCCGCTGTTTCAACGCACGCTCGCAGAGATCACGCGCGGCAGGCCGAACGCTCTGCTGCTGGTTGAATTCGCCGGCGAACAGCTCGAACCGCTGCGCGAGAGGCTGCGGCGTCTGGATAGCTGCATGGCCGACCATGGATTCGCGGCTGCGATGGTGGAAGTCGTGGATGCCGCGCGCCAGCGCCGCGTATGGGAGATGCGCGAGGCGTGTCTCAACATCGTGGTGTCGATGAAGGGCGACGGCAAGCCGTTGTCCTTTATGGAGGCCTGCGCCGTCCCGCTGAAATCCCTGGCCGACTATACCGACGCCACCACGGATTTATTCACCAGATCGGAAGAGCGTCGT
>Ga0182024_10009661_pt1 | contig 19879 bp, 16 predicted proteins | sample P32metaG_FD_120480 | JGI IMG/M metagenome (GOLD analysis project Ga0182024, IMG submission 120480) | Permafrost microbial communities from Stordalen Mire, Sweden - P3-2 metaG (Illumina Assembly) | ecosystem: Environmental > Terrestrial > Soil > Wetlands > Permafrost | place: Sweden: Stordalen... | reverse complement strand
GGCGGCACCGTGTTTCGCGTGGGCTTGGCCGGGCGGGAGCAAGTGGCCGAAAATGAGGTCGATCGCGACCGGAGCCCGGGCGCCGTCCCGATCTTGTTGTGCGCGGACGACCCCAATCGGGCTATCGGCATCCGGCAGGGCCTGCGGCAATTCGGATTTGCCACGGATTTTGCTCACGCCGGCGCCGACGCGATCGCACGCGCGGCCGCGACGCCCTACGCCGCCATCGTGATCGATCTCGATCTCCCGGACGACGAAAGCGTCGGCCTGATCCGCGATTTGCGCAACCGGAGCGGCAAGACGCCGATCATCGGCATGACCGCCGATGCCCGCCGGGACCGTGCCGCCACCGCGTCATGCGCGCCCGATGCCTGGGTGGACAAGCCGGTGAACACCGATCGGCTGGCGCAGATTCTCGATCGCGCCGCGCTTCGCGGCGCGGACCGGCCTCCACACGTCCTGCATGTCGACGACGATCCCTATGTGCTCGAGCTGGTGGCGCGGGCGCTCGGCCCCGGCGCCACCGTGATGTCGGTAAATTCCGTCGAGGGCGCCCGCGCGATGCTCGCCACCCACGACTTCGACCTGGCCGTGCTCGATATCGACCTCGGCCCGGCTTCGGGTCTCGATCTGCTGCCGGAGTTGCGCAGCCGCGAGGGTCGTGCCCTCCCGGTGATCATTTTTTCCGCGCAAGGCGCGAACCTGGCGACCGACCCTCAGGTGCAAGCGAGCCTGAGCAAGTCGCGGGCCGCGCTCGATCACTTGGTCAGCACCGTGCACGACCGCCTGATACCGGGCTCCTCGCCCGCGCCAAAGGAGGTCGGATGAGCTCTATTCGGATCCTGCATGTCGACGACGAGCCCGACATCCGGGCGATCGTGGACATATCGCTCGGCTTGAACGCCGATTTCGAGGTGAAGGCCTGTGCCTGCGGCACCGATGCGATTGCGACGGCGGCCGCGTGGTCGCCGTTCCTGATCCTGCTCGACGTCATGATGCCGGGCATGGACGGGCCCACGACCCTGCGGCATTTGCGCGAGAACCCACGCACGGCTCGCATCCCAGTCCTGTTCATGACCGCGCGCGCGCAGGCGCGCGAGGTCCAGCAATTCATTTCGCTTGGAGCCCAGGGCGTGATCTCCAAGCCATTCGATCCGATGACGCTCGCCGGCGCGGTGCGCAGCCACTTGCAGACGATACGGCTCGCGTCCCTGCGGGCCGTGTTCGTGCGACGCGCCAAGGACGACGCGGCATTGCTCGTCTCCTGTCGTTTGTCGCTGGAAGAAGGCGCCGGTCCGGCCACCCTCGGCCGGATCAGGGAAATCGCTCATGGCCTCGCCGGCACGGCCGGCCTGTTCGGATTCCATCAAATGAGCAGCGATGCCGCGGCCCTGGAGGAGGCGGTCGTTGACGGGACCCCGGCGGATGTGACGCGTGCGCTCGACTGCTTGATCTCCCGCCTGGAAACAAAGTGCACGCAACCGGCATGAATCCCGGTCAAGCCCGGGACAGGGCTCGGGACGGCTCAAGGCCGGAGGCAAATCACTACGGACGCCCGGCAAGTCCTCACGCTACCGCTTTTGCCTGGCCGCCGAACGAAGCGAGCAAGTTCCTTGTCTTCTCTGCGGATATTGGCACGTTGAAGAAGAAGCCCTGGGCCTGAGTGCAGCCTTCAGCCCGCAGAATCTCGAGCTGCTTTACGGTCTCGACGCCTTCGGCGGTGGTGACGATGCCGAGACTGCGACCGAGGCCGACGACCGCGCGAAGAATGGCCAGGCTATCCTTGTTCTCGGACAAGTCTCGGATGAAGGATTGATCGATCTTGATCTTGTCGAACGGGAAGCTGCGCAGATACCCGAGCGACGAGTATCCGGTCCCGAAATCGTCCATGGCGATGCTGACGCCGAGATCCTTGAGCTGGTGCAGCAGCGCCAAAGACGCGTCGTCGTCCCGCATCAGAACCAGCTCGGTAATCTCCAGCTCCAGCCGGCTTGCCGGCAGCCCGGATTTTTCGAGCGCGCTCTCGACGACGTGCAGGAAATGGGGGCTTGCAAACTGAGCCGGCGATACATTGACGGCGACGATGAATTCATCGGGCCATTGCGCGGCGTCGGCGCAGGCCCGGCGCAGCATCCATTCCCCGATCGGCACGATGAGGCCGGTGCTTTCCGCAGTCGGAATAAATTCCAGGGGCGGCACGTTGCCGCGCTCGGGCTGACGCCAGCGAATGAGCGCTTCACATGCGGTGATCCTTCCCGACCCGAGATCGATGATGGGCTGATAGTCGGCGCTGAACTCCTCATTTATCAGCGCTTTGCGAAGATCGAGCTCAAGCGTACGGCGCCCTTCCATGCGGGCGTCCATTTGCCCGTCGAAAAATCGATACGTTCCTCCGCCGACCGCCTTTGAGCGATAGAGCGCCAGGTCGGCATTTTTCATCAGCATGTCCGAATTCGTACCGTCACCCGGGGCGACCGCGATGCCGATGCTCAGTCCCACGGCGACCTGATGGCCGTCGAGCTCATATGGCGCACTGATGGTTTCGATCAGACGCGCCGCGAGCGCGGTCGCGTCCTCGGGTCGCTCGAATGTGGCCTGCACAATCGCAAACTCGTCGCCGCCCAACCGCGCCGCGAGGTCGGTGTCCCGGATGCTGCTGCGTATGCGACCCGCCGCCGCCTGCAACAGCCGGTCTCCGATCGGATGCCCCAGCGTATCATTGACGGTCTTGAAGCCGTCGAGGTCCAGGCTGACGACCGCGAAGGCGCGGCCCGCGGGTTCGCGAAGCAGAAGGTCCTCCAGCCTCTCGTAGAACAGCACCCGATTCGGCAAATCGGTAAGCGCATCGTAGTGCGCCATGTGCGATATCTTGCTCGAGGCGCGTTGACGCTCGGTCACGTCATCGAAGGTCACCACGAGGCCGCCGTCGGACATCGGCGCGCATGCCGCGGAGAATGTGCGCCCGTCGGTGCGCTCGAAGACGATCTCGCCGCCTCCACGGCCGAGGATGACTTGCAGCTCCGCCAGGATCTTCGGCTGATTTTTTTCCGTGACATTGGTCAGGTCGCGGACCAGCAGCATCGACTCTGGGACTGTCCTTCCCAACGCCGGTATCTCCCATTTCTCCCACGGAACCCCGAACAATTTCGCGAAGCGCCGATTGGAGACGATGAGCTTTCCGGCGCGGTCGTACATCAGCAGGCCCTGCATCATGTTGCTCAACGCGGCGTCGAAGCGCAAATTCTGCTGCGCGTACTTGTCGTTTATCATTCCGAGGTTGCGGGCATCGCGCCGCATCGCCCATATGAACGACGCCAGCGTCACGCTGAGCAGCAGCCCGCTTATCAATGCGACCGTCGAGCTCGCGTAAGCGGCGGAAGCGACCTGTTCCGGCACCGCGACCAGCATCCACTGAACATCGCCGAAATTGAGCGGCAAGGAACGGTGCAGTCCCTTGGCCAGCTCTCCCTGCGATCTCGCCTCGATCGGTCCGGTGTCGAGCCTCGAGGCGAAGTAGACGGGAAGATCATTCGCGCCGGCATACGGCGCGAACACATAGAGACGCAGCGGCGTCTTGCTGCCGGCAAGCACGGTGTCGAACAGGACTTTGATCTGGAATACGCCTTGAACGATGCCGAGCAGGTTGCGGCGCCTCTCGTCAACGGTTTCGTGGGGAAGACCGCGTCCGTAGACCGGCACACCGGCAAAGAACCCACGCCGATCTCCTTCACCAATGAGGAGGGTCAGCGGTCGCGAAATCGACAATGCGTCTTCATCCCGAATATGCGCGAGCAACTGCCTCTGCTCCCCGCCCTCGTTGAAATCGAGCCCATAAACCGGCGAGCTCCTGCTCTCCGTCGAATAGAATTTTGGAAAGTACTCGTCCCGTTCGGGAGCAACCACCAGGCTGCCGTCCGGAGCGACCGCACGGATGTGATAGTCGGGGAGGCCGTCAGGCGCGGCAGCGCCCTCATGTGCGGCGCGTTCCTCGCGCTTGATGCGCGGAAGCCACGATATGTTCAAGATCGCCGTATGACCCGCCAGAAATTCATTGGAAAAATCCTCGAATTCTTCGCGCGTGACGCCGTGGTTCGAGGAATCGAAGAGCGCCCGCACCGCGTAAAGCCTGTCCCAATAGTCATCGATCCCGCTTTGCAGGATACCGGCCTGATTGCCGGCCCGGCCGAAGAATCCCCGGACGAGCTCGCGGTTTTCCGCGGCGAGCATAAGACTCCAGATGGAGATGGAGATGGAGACAGCGACGCCGATGATCCCTACGGCGACCAGCGGCAGGAGATGCCGGATCGGACCACTCTCCCCGCCGAATAATCTTCGCATGGGACTCTCGCCTTGGCGGCGGCATGACTTCTGTTCGGGCAAACCTTGCGCTTCCTGCCGATCGCGATGACGATGCTGTTATGAGCCGGCGCGCTCGTCCGGTCATTCCGGTACTGTACGTAGTTTGCCGGATCATCGTCCCGTTGGTTAGCAGACCTTGAATTGGGCGGCATCGGCACCAGGCGCTCGTGCCTGATCGGCCGCCTGGTTCCGCGACCCGGCGCGCGGCCCGTGCAAGATGGGGGCCTCTGGCTTGATGAGGAAGCGCACAGCGGCGGTCGGAGACGACGGCATTATTTGGGCAGCCATTCGTCGGACGGCACTCGCCCCGGGGCGTGCCAATCGGACTGCTTTTGAATTCGAGTAACCAGTCCGGCGAAGAATCCTCTCGGCCTCCGCAGTTCTACATACGACGAAGGAGCGGAAAGACGCTATTCGAAGCTCGCGGGAATTCCGCTCTCGGCTGCGGGGCAGCCCATCCACGGAGCTAGACCCATGAGCAATCCCATCATGCATTTCGCCAAAAGCACCACCGCGATCGAGTCGGGATTCATCGCTGCCGGCCTCACGGTTTCGATTGGGACCGTACTCGTTACTTTGCTGAACTGGATCATTTTCAGCGTCTGACGCCGAGCAGGTAGTCGCTCACAGCGGCCGGGTATTGTTGCGCGTTGCACGGCACGATGGCTGAGGCAGCGTGATGGCCAAAGCGAAACCAGTTCCCGCCCTCGCGGACCGTGCGCTGCTCGCCGTGCTCGCCCTGCTCGCCCTGTCGCCCATGCGGCCGCAGCCGGCGTCGGGAGAGCGCCTGGACGGCATGAACGTCATCATGGCGCCGGGTCATCCTTTCGGCAGCGAATCGGCCAGGCACTCGCTCGCCGATCTCAAGCAACTCGGTGCCGGCGCGATCGCGCTGGTTCCGTTCCTTTGGCAATCGAGCCCGGGCAGCCCGGACCTCGTTCGCGGCGACGACATGCCGGATGCGGTGCTGCGCGCCGCCATTCGGGATGCGCGCGCGCTCGGCTTCGCCGTCGTGCTGAAGCCGCATGTCTGGGTCCCGGCAAGCTGGGCGGGCGCCATCGCCATGGACAGCGAGGACGGCTGGCGCCGCTGGTTTGCGAACTATCGTCGCGAGCTCGTGCGCATTGCCGGCATTGCCGAGGACGAGAAGGCCGATGCGCTTGTGGTCGGCACCGAGCTCGCCTTGACCACGGCGCGACCGGAATGGCTCGATCTCATCGATGGCGCGCGCGCGCGCTATTCGGGCACCTTGCTGTATGTGGCGCACAATGCCGACGAGGCCGAGGCGGTGCCGTTCTGGAGCCGGCTCGATGCCATTGGGGTGTCGCTCTATCCGCCGCTTGGCGCCGACGACGATCGCAGCGGGCGGCAGAGCGCGATGCGCGCCGCCGCCGATCGCCTCGACGCGTTGGCGGCGCGGGCCGGAAAACCCGTCGTGGTCGCAGAGATCGGACTGCGCTCCGCGCTGGGGGCGGCCGCCAAGCCTTGGGAGAGCGCCGAGGAGCGCGCGAGTGCAGCCGATCCGTCGCTGCAGGCCGCGGTCCTGGCCGATTGGCTCGCCGTGCTCGATCGGCCGGCCATCCGCGGCGTCATGATCTGGCGCTGGTTCACCGATCCGAACGCCGGCGGCCCGGCGGACACGGATTTCACTGTGCAGGGCAAGCCCGCGGAGCGCGTGCTGCAATGCGCCTGGACGGGAGCCTGCGCGCAGCGCTGAGCCTCAATACCGATACCAGGCGCCGAGGACCACGCCGTTCTCCTGCAGGGCGTTGCGACCCGCATAGGTGGTGAAGCCGCCGAGCTGCAGCGACACCGTGGGGCTGAGCGAATACACCGCGCTGATCTGAAGCTTGTAGTATTCGTAGCTCGCAAACGGCGCAGCGCCGGCGCCTTCCGACATGACGTTGAAGCTCTGCGCCAAGAGCAGCCACTGCGGCGCCGTCTGCAGCCCGAAGGTGGCGTCGATGCGGAACTCGTTGGGCGGCGCGCCCGCGCGAAAGTGTTGCGCCGCCTCCAGGTTGACGAAGGCGGGCAGGCCGCGGAGCACGAAGCTGTAACCGACCAAGCCGCGGATGTCGGTCTCCACCTCGGTATAGCCGACGGCGGCGGGATTCGAGTTGTCGCCGGTGCCCGGCAGCAGCACCGTGGCCTGGCCGGACACGACCCAGGAATCCGCCTGCAGCAGCCGGTAACGCCCGCCGAACTCGGTGTAGCCGAGACCGGTGCGTTGCGCGTCGGTCGGGGATGCGATGTCGACATGCTGCAGCCCGGGTGCAGCAATGACGGTCAATTGGTCGGTGAGGCCGTATTCAAGCAGCCCCTGCAATTCCAATTTGTTGTAGCGCGGCGTCGGCGCCAGCCCAGAACCGTCGAATCCGGAATTTGCGGTGCTCGCGGTGGCGGTCACCACGGCTTGGCCGCTGCCCTCCGGCAGCGTCCAGGCGCCGGCCAAAGCCGCGCACGGCGACACCAGGACGCCCAGACCAACTCCCACGCTACGCTTCAACACGCGCTTTGCTCCACCACTGCCAACACTCGAATGCTCAAGTCGTCAGCGCCAGAACGCGATTGCCGCCGGCGCTGGCGGCGTCCTGCACCTTGGCGATCGCCTGGGTGAGCAAATGAACGCGTTCGAGGCTGCCCTTGACCTGGCCGGTGACGGTCGCAACGCTTGCGGTCACGTGGTCGGACGCGACCGATACGGAATTCGGCAGCCGCAATTTCGCGATGGTGCTGTGCAGCGCCTCGCCGAGCTCGCGCGCCGAATTGGCGCCGAATTCCGGCGCCACAAGGATGATCATGCCGTCGCGATAGGATGCGGCGATGATGCCGATGGTCGCCGCCAGCCGGCGCACCGCGCGTGCAACCTGGGCCAGCACGCCGTTGGCGGCCTGCTCGCCATGGGTCGAGCGATAAGCCTCGAAGCGGTCGATGGTCACGGCGAGAATCGACATCGCCTCGTTGCTCGCGTATCCGGTGGCGGACGTGAGATAGGCTTCCGCGACCTCGCCAACGAACAGTCCGGTCGCTTCGTCGATCCACAGACTGGCGCGCCGATTGCCCCAGCTCGACAAAAAGCCGAGCAGTTCACGCTCGCGCGCCTGCCGGCGGTCGAGCTCGGCCTTGAGCCGCAACGCCGCGCGCACGCGGGCCACCAGCTCCGTGCGATTGACCGGCTTGGTCACATAGTCGGTGGCGCCCGCGACGAAGGCATTGCCCAACGTGTCCATGTCGTCGCACGAGGTCACCATGATGATGGGCAAATCGGCGCAGCGGGGATCGTTGCGGATTCGCGCGCAGGTCTCGACGCCGTCCATTTCGGGCATGACCACATCCAAGAGCACCAGATCGAAGGGCGGGCGCTCGCTGGTGCTGCGGCCGATGTCGAGCACCTTGAGCGCGGCCCAACCCGACGCCACGGGGACCACATCGTCGTAGCCGGCGGACAAAAGGGTCCCTTCCTCGAGGTCGCGGGAATCCTCAGAATCGTCGACTATAAGTATCCGCACCGTTACCTCCGTAGTTATACTTATGCCTTTGTGTATTTATATTATGGAGACTGAATGCTAATGTTTTGAAACATCGCCAATATTCAAGCGTCCGAATATGCGCCAAGTATTATTTTGGTATACAACGCCATAACCTGGCACGCCGGCGCGAAAGAGCGTCGGGAAGGCCTTGTCCAAACGGTCGGTCAGGCCGGCCGTGCTCTGCGGATCGGGCACCGCGACGAACGGCGTCTCGATCCGGGAGAACAGCAAGGTGAGCGCGAACGGCTCGCTGGCCGGACCGAACAGGCCGCGCGCGCCGCCGCGCCCGAGCACGAAACCCGGTGCGTTGTCGGTGTCGGCCAGCACGCCGTCGCGCCCGCTCGCGGCGCCGCCGACGGCCAGCGCATCCAGCCGTTCCGGCTCGCCGCCATGGCCGTCGAGCGCAGCGCGCAGGTGATACACGGTGCCGGGATCAATCAGAGCAACCCCGAGCGCGCCGCCGAGCCAGCCGAGCGCCAGCAATGGAACAACCAGCGCGAGCCGCTGGCGCGCTTCCGGCACCCGCGTCACCACGACGGCGGCGAGCACGGGGGCCGCCACCGCAAGCGCGGTCGGATCGCCAAACAGCCCGCTGGCGGCCGCCATCGCGGTGGCCGCCACCATGGTGGCGGCGAAGACCAAGGCCGGGGTGACCAGCGGCCGTCGCCGGCGCACAAGGGCGAGCGCGAACCAGGCCAGCGGCGCGCCGATCGCGAGCGCCGCAACCATCGCGAGGCTTGCATCGAGGGCGCGAAGCCCCGACAGCCCCTCGCCAAAAACGCGCGCGGCATCCGCCGTCCAGGTCGCCACGCTCTGCGCCGGGGCGGCAAAGAAGCTCCAGCCGGCGCCCGGAAAAACCCACGACACATAGGAGAACGCGGCCACCGCGAATACGGAGGGAAAGATGAGCGCGATCACCACGTTGAAGGCGGACCGCATCACCAGGGCGGGACGCACCGCGAAGGCCAGGAACGGCACCGAGGCGAATCCGACCGCCGCCCCCATGGGGTGGGAGAATGCGAGCCCAAGGAGCGCAAGCCCGGTTGCCATCACCTCCGCGGTCCCGCTGCGGGCGCGCAGACCGTAGAGCGCGCGGCAGAGCAGGAGGAGAAAGACGGCAAGAAACATGTCGGCGGGACCGCCGATCGCGGCATCCAGCAGTGCCGGATGAAGGGCGATGAGCAGCGTCGCGGCGCCGGCCGCAAGGCGCGACAGACCGAGGTCGCGGAACGCCAGGAAACAAGCGCCGACGAGCAGCCCGAACAGGCCCGCCGCCACCAGCGCCGGCGCCGGCGTGCCGGCCGGCGCGAGCCAAGCCACCAGCGTCGTGGTCAAGAACGGAATCGTCGGATAGCCGGCCACGATCCGGCCGATCGATAGGCCCCCGTCGGCCGCCGTGCTGGCGCCCGCCCACAATCGCAACGCGTCGTCCGGCACGAAGCCCGCCTGCACCGCGGCCGCGGCCAGCGCCAAGATGGCCACGAAAGCGAGCGCCGCGATCGGCGCCGCCGCCAGCGCGCGATTCACGGCCGCTCTCCGGCGTCGGCGAATTGTGCCGCAGGATGCCGGGATACGCCGTGCTGGGTCTTCTCCCAGAAGTGCGGATTGCCCAGGAGCTGCCAGAGACCCCGATAGGCGGCGATCGAGATGAGCACCCAATAGACCGGGAATGTGAGGCTGTAGGGAATAAGCTCGAGCCAACCGCGCCGGATCGGTGCGATCATGCTCAGATAGATGAAAGCGCCATTGCCGGCGAGCAGATTGAACAGGCTCAGGAACAGCAAGAGCTGCGGGAAAATGCTGTCGAGGCTGGTTGCCGGAATGCCGAGCCAGACCAGATAGAAGGCCCAAACCAGCGGGTTGATCAGGCCGGTGAGCACGGTGCCGCCGATGAACAGGACGAAGCCGAGGAAGCCGAGCGGTCCGGCGCTGCGCAGGAACTGCAGCGGTCGGCGCGTGTGGACCAGCAATGTCTGCATGTAGCCCTTGATCCAGCGCGAGCGTTGCCGAATCCACTGGCTGACGAGGCAGCTCGATTCTTCGAAAGTGGTCGAATCGACGACCCCGACGCGGTAGCCCTTCTGACCGATGCGGATGCCGAGATCCGCATCCTCGGTGACGTTGAAGGGGTCCCAGGCGTGCAGTTCGCGCAGGATGTCGGTGCGGAAATGGTTCGAGGTGCCGCCGAGCGGGATCGGAATGGCGAGCCGCTCCAGGCCCGGCAACACCTGGTCGAACCATAGCGCATAGTCCAGGGTGAACATGCGGGTGAGCCAGTTTTCGTTGGCGTTGTAGTAGCTCAGGCGGCACTGCAGGCAGGCCGTGTTGGCGGGCGCGCGCCGAAAGGTGGCGACCACCTTGCGGAGCTGGTCGGGCTCCGGCCGGTCCTCGGCATCGTAGATCACCAGATACTCGCCGCGCGCAAAGCGCAGCGCGAAGTTGCAGGCCTTCGGCTTGGTCTGCGGCTTGGACCACGGCACGATGATGATCTCGAACACGCCTTCGAGACCGAGATTGCGCGCGGCCTCGATGGTCTCGCGGTCGCCGGCCTCCAGCACGATCTTGATGTCGAGCTTGCCAAGCGGATAGTCGAGATCGCGCAGCGCCTGGGCCAGCCGCGGCAGCATCGCGGCCTCCCTGAACATCGGAACCAGGACGGTGAAGACCGGCAAATCCTCGACCCGCAGCGCGCGCGCCGCGACGGCGATGGCTTGATCGGCCGCGACCGAACGACCGCCGCCGATCGATACCAGGACGCCCCGCAAGACGAAGTTGCCGAGATAGAGCACGCTGACCGCGAAATTGAGCGCGATCAGGGTAGCGAGCGGCGCCAGGCCCAGTCCCGCCAGCAACGCGGTCAGCAGAAGGTAGAGTACGATCAGCTGTCCGGGCGTGAACACCACGCGCGCCGACATCTGCGGATCGAGCTCGGCCAGCTCAAACACGGCGCGATGCGACAATGCGTCGGCGAAGGCCTGCTGAACCGCAACCACGATGTCGAATTTCGAGACCACCACGAACTCGATCGCCACACCCCAGCGCTGACGCGCGAACAACAGGGTTTCCGGTCCGGGCTCGGCGGTCGCGATCAGCATTCGTCCCTCGCCGCGTCGCCACGGCATGGTCAGCCGGCTGACATAGAGATCGGTCTCGGACGCCTGCAACAGCGCGCGATCGGGCGGCTCGCCGATCAGATCGACGAAGGGCAGATCGAAATGCTGGGCGTAGGTCTTGTAAAACAGCCTCGGATCGATCCAGTTGCGCGACAACAGCGCGTCGCCGAGCCGCACGTTCCAGGTCTCCGCCAGCGCGACGGCCTCGTCGAACTGGGGAAGCGAGATGACGCGCTGGCCGACCAGGAGATCGCCGAGCGCGCGATCGGATGGCGAGATCGGCATCGGCTATTCGTTCGCGGCGGCGGGCCGGCGACGTAACATACGTTGCAGCCCGAACAGCAGGGTGGCGGTCGCCAGCAGCCACAGGCCGGCAATGATCCAGGCGCGGAAGCGATCCGCCACGGTCAGCCACGACACTTGGTCCGGATAGGAGATCCGGATCACGTTGTCGCGCTCGGTCGACATCGCCAGCGCCACGCCGCTGGAATCGAGGAAAGCGACGTCGCCGTGATCGAGCCGCAGGTCGGGCGGCGCCGGCGCGGCGCCGTCGGACGACAGCGGCTTGATCCATAATCCGGTATGTTCGCCCGCGGTCACCACTTGGGCGACGGCGCCGGTCGCAAAGCCGCCGAGATCAAGCAGGGTGCGGTCGGTGCGGTCGGTGACCGCGACCCGTCCGCGATCGAAGCGCACGCGCGGACTGCTCCCTTCCGGCGCCAGGTCGCTGACCGCAAGGAAGGACCCGCTCGGCACCGGAGCGCTGCCGGCCGCGACCAGGTTGACCTTGATGGGCGCGCTCTCGGGCGACAATTGATTGATCACCTCGGCCACCAGATCGAGCACCAGCGTCGGCTGCTCGGCGGCCGAAGCCGGCAGCAGAAGCTCAAGGCCGCCCGACCAGCGCGCCACCAGATCGGAAAAATCATGGGTCGGACCGTCGGCGGTGGCGAGCACGAGCGCGCTCGAGCCGAGGATCTGGGCCGGGAAGCCCTGCGGCTCGAACCGGCAGTCGCCCTGGGCGCTGTCCCGCTGCACCACGGCACGGATATTCGCGTTGGTGCCGACCAGGCCGTCGGGCAATGGCAGGTCAAGACGCGTGGTTTCGCCGCTGGTCGCAACCGTGCTGCCGAGCAGCCGGTCGTTGACAAAAGCGCTGACCACCGCCTTCTCGCCGGCGCCGTCGGGCGCCACCAGGACGTCGAGCAGGAGGCGCGCCGGACGCGTGCCGCCGGGTAGCCGCCGGGTATCGATGACGGCGGAAAGCTCGGCGCGGCCGAACACTTCGGCCACGGCCGGCGCAATGCCGAGTTGGTCGAAGGTCACCCGATCGGTTGGAAGCGCAACTGGCCTGGCGTCGCCGACCGAGGCGGAGACGATGCCGCGCGTGGCGGCGAGCGAACGGCCGCCGAGCAGGAGGCCGGCGCGCACGACGCTTCCGTCGGAAACCAGCAGGGCCGGGACGCCGCCAATGCGGACGGCCGCGAGCGTGCCGAAACCGGGCGGCGTGCCGGCCAGCGTGGCGATCGGTGAATCGATCGCCCCGGTGGCGTCGGCGAGCGGGCCGACCAGGATGATGCCGCGGTTCCAGCGGCCGGCCTCGCCGCGTTTGGCGATATCGGCCAGGCCGTCGTAGCCGCGGTGAAATGTCACCTGCCGGCCGGAAGCGATGAGCGAGCGTGCGACCGCCAGCGCGGTGGCGATCTCGGTGCCGGCAAGACGCCGGCCCGGCAGAGCGAGCACGACCTCGCGCGGCATGAGCGCGGCGGTGGTGGCGACATCGAGGACGCCGGTCGGACCGAGATCGACCTCGATGGCGGTTTCGGGCCTGATGGTGAGGCTGTCGCCGACGTAGCGCACGTCGATGCAGCGGTCGAGCGTGGCGGCGCCCGAATAGACGAAGGAGATCTTCAGATAGCCATCCTTGGGCTTGGCCCTCCCCAACGGGATCCGGATGCTGCGGCCGCGGGATTTTCCGTCCAGCGCGGTCGCCACCACGGTGCGGTCATTGACCAGCACTTCGAGACTTCGGCGCGCGTCATGAGCGCTGACATCGTCGAGGACCAGGACGAGATCGCTCGCCGCCACATCGCGCGACTGCGGCAGCGGCACGAACAACTCGCTGTGGCCGCCGAGATTGGCGAAGCGCACGCCATTGACGAATCCGATATCGGCCAGCGTGATCGCGGAGATGAGGCCGGTCACATGCCCGGGTGCCGCAACCGGGGGAGCTTCGATCGCGGCCGGCAGCGAAGCCGGCGTGCGGGACTGGACAGCGACCCGCGATTGCGCTTGCACGGCGAGCGGGACGAGCGTCAGTGCAAAACCGAGAACGTACGCAATACAGGTCGAAGAGGTCATGTTCACCGCCAGCCGGAATAGAATGATTGCAGTTCGCTCGCCGCGGTTTCCCGCAACGCATGCAGTGCTTTCTTGAACGAGGTGATTTCCTCGAGCGTCAGCCCGCGGCCCGCGTGGTGCGGCTCCAGCAGGATGTGCTCGACGCGGCGCGCCGCGCGCCCGGTTCCGGCAAAGCCGACGGTCGGACCGATGCCGACGATGCCGTGGATCCGCCGGTAGTTTTCCGCGACCGTCTCGCGCACCGCCTCGCTCTCGCCCGCGAGGTCGGGGATGGCGGCGAAGGTGTCCTCGATCTTGCTTTCGAGCGCCGAAACGAAGCGCTCGCGTACCCTGGCAAGACGCTCGGTGAATGCATCGACGGCCATGACGGCGGCCCCCCCGGACTGCGACGCCGGGAGGTCTATATGGCGCAGGTTAATATCTTCTGGACGGACTGAAGAATTATACTGAATAAGCACTTCTACTTATTCATCTATACTTATAGGACGAGGAAGAGGCGCTCAACTATATTCTAGTCTCCACGACCTAATACTTGAGGCGCGCTTGATGCGGTTTCGACCCGCGCCTCAAGCCTCGAGTCTCTGAATCCGCCCGGAAAGGCTGCCGACCGGTTCGGCGACGCGGCCGCAGCACGCCGCCGTTCGGCGCTATCCTTGCCATGCGGGCACCCCTACAATGGCGCATCGGGCTCGTCACGATGGCGCGGCACCAGGCAGCTCTCCCAAGGCAGGTTCCGATGTCCAGGCCCGCGAATTTGATAGGTTCCTCGGCTGCCGCGGTCGTCTCGCTGTCGATCTCGGCGGCGTGCTGGCTTGCGTATCCGGCGCCCGCATGGGCGCAGGGCGCCCCCACCCTCGCGGGCAAGAACGTGCAGATGCTGATCGGCTTCGGGCCGGGCGGCGGCTATGATCTGTGGGGCCGCGTGGTCGCCCGCCATATCGGCAAGCATCTGCCGGGCAATCCCTCGGTGGTGCCGCAGAACATGCCGGGCGCCGGCAGCTTCGTGGCCGCCAACAACATCTACAATCTCGCCCCCAAGGACGGCAGCGTGATGGGCATCATCGCGCGCGACGCGGCCTTGGGGCCGATCACCGGGGCCACCGGGGCGCGCTTCGATCCGACCAGGATCACCTGGCTCGGGACGCCGACCACCGAGACCAATGTCTGCATCGCCTCCAATACCGCCAAGGTGAAGACCCTCAAGGATCTCTACACGACGGAATTGATCGTGGGCGACACCGGCGTCGGCACCGGCACCCATTCCTATCCGAAGGCGCTCAGTGCGTTGCTCGGCATGAAGTTCAAGATCATCGCCGGCTTTCCGGCGTCGTCCGACGTGTTCCTGGCCATGGAGCGCGGCGAGGTCGATGGGATCTGCGAAAGTCTCGACAGCGTTTCGGGCAAGCGGCCGGACTGGATCCCGAGCAAGAAGGTCACGATCCTGTTTCAGGGCGGCGCCGCCCCCAACCCGCAACTCCAGGGCGTGCCGTTCGTGGCCGATCTGGCGCGCAGCCCGGACGACCGGTTGGCGATCGAGTTCCTATATGCCGGCCAGGGCATCGGCCGCCCGTTCGTGGCGCCGCCCGACATGCCGGCGGACCGCACAAAGATGCTGCGCGATGCCTTCAGCGACACCATGAAGGACCCCGAATTCATCGAGGATGCCAAGCGGAACATGCTCGACGTGGAGCCCGAGGACGGCGAGCATCTCGCCGCCTTGATCCAGAGGATCTACGCCACCCCCAAAGCGATCGTCGACAAGATCGGCGAGCTGATCAAATAGCCCCAAAGCTCGCCGGTTGGGCCGTTCTTGAAGGTTTAACCTGTCACCACCATATTGATGGAAGCCGGGTTGCGGTCGCATCGGGTGATGCGTCCGCCGCGCCGCGCAAGGGGGGTGCCGCAAGGGCCTCCGCCAAAGTCGCTTGCAAAGGGCTTTGAAAACGATGTCCCGAGTTCCGTCCCTGTCCAGTCCGTTTCTGCTCGGATTCGATGAGATCGAGCGCGCGCTTGAGCGCGTTACCAAGTCCTCGGATGGCTATCCGCCCTACAATATCGAGCGGATCGCGCCGCAGGATTGTCGCCCGGAGCGCCTGCGGATCACATTGGCAGTCGCGGGTTTCACCCGCGATCAGCTCGATGTGACGGTCGAGGAGAGCCAGCTCGTCATCCGTGGGCGCCAGCACGACGACAAGACCCGGCAATCTCTCCACCGCGGCATCGCGGCGCGCCAATTCCAGCGCACGTTCGTCCTGGCGGATGGCATGGAGGTGCTGGGAGCGGACCTGAACAACGGTCTGTTGTCGATCGATCTGGCGCGGCCCGAGCCGGGCCGGATGGTAAAGACGATCAGCATCACCGACCATGATTGAGCAGGACAAGGCAGGACTGAACCTAAACCAGGACTCGACCGTTGATATAGAAAGGAGTCGAGGGCCATGAACAGCAACATGAACAGCAATCCGAACGCATTCGACAACATGATTTCTCCGGAGGCGCTGGCGCTGCTCGGCGGCGGCAAGATCGCCTACGTCAAGAGCATCCGCTCCGAGGACGTGCCCACATTGTTCCCGCAGGCGCCGGAAATCGCGCCGGGTCTCAAGCTTTTCGCCCTGCATGCGGCCGACGGCACGCCGATCATGCTCACCGACAGCCGCGAGGCGGCGATCGCCAATGCCTGGAGCCAGGAGCTCGAAGCCGTCAGCGTACACTGATCAGGGGCCAGTAATCAGAAGTCAGTGATCAGGAGCTCAGTGATCAGGAGTCAGCGGGACGCGGCGCTTTTTGCGCCTGATTACTGATTTCTGTCCCCTGGTCACGCTGCGCTGGCCGGCGGCATTGCCAGCACGGCGTAAAGCGCTTCTGCATCGCGCGAGTCGCGCAGCTTGCGGGCGACCTCGGGATCGCGCAGCAGGCGGGCCACGCGCGCCAGCGCTTTGAGATGGTCGGCGCCGGCGCCTTCCGGCGCCAACAGCAGAAAGACCAGGTCAACCGGCTGGCCGTCGAGCGCCTCGAAATCCACCGGGCGGGCGAGCCGCGCAAACAGGCCGAACAGCTTGTTGAGCTTCGGCAGCTTGCCGTGCGGTATGGCGACCCCGTTGCCGACGCCGGTGGAACCGAGCTTCTCCCGCTGCAGCAGGATCTCGAAAATGGCGCGCTCGTTTTGCCCGCTCAATTCGGCGGCTTTGGCAGCGAGCTCCTGCAGCGCCTGCTTCTTGCCATTAACCTTAAGTGCCGGAATGATGGCATTGGGCGCGACGAGATCGGCAAGCGGCATGGAACTCTTCCAGGGATCCGGGAGCTCTGCGGGCGGCGCTAGCTTTGCTAGAGTTTTTCACCTTGTCGCGTTTTCGGACGGTGAACCGGTTTCGAACGGAAATGCGGTTTCGCTGTGTTCCTGAAAACGCCCCTAAAGGCGCCGGACCATAAGGAGCGGTTCCGGCGCCGTCAATGGGCGTCCTTGGTCTCGAACACGGGCGGATCGATCCAGCCGATATGACCGTCGCCGCGGCGGTAGACCACGTTGACGCGGCCATGTCCGCCGTGCCTGAACACCACCACCGCGGCCCCGGTCAGATCGAGTTCCATGACGGCATCGCTCACCGAAAGGCGTTTGAGGGCGGTGGTGGACTCCGCGATGATGACCGGATCGAATCCGTTTGCCTCGTCGTCGTCATGCTGGGGGGCCGCGATGACATAGCTCGGCGCTTGGATCGTCCACGCCTCGGAGGCCGCCGCCTCGGAGGCGGCGGCCTGATGGTTCTTGAGCCGGCGCTTGTACCGGCGCAGCCGCTTCTCGATACGCCCCGCCACCTGGTCGGCGCTCGCATAGGCGTCCGCCGCCAGGGCCTCGGCTTCGAGCACGATGCCGGAATCCAGGTGGATCACGCATTCGGTCCGGAACCCGAAGCCTTCCTTGCCGACCGTGACATGGCCGGAAAACCCGCCGTCGAAATACTTCGCCGTGGCTTCCGCGATCCGCTCATTGATGCGCGCGCGCAAGGCCTCGCCGACGTCGATGTTCTTGCCCGATACGCGAAATGACATGACGGCCTCCACTGCCATCCCACGGACATATGCGTACGCCTGTTGCGCATGTCCGATCCTTCCCACCCGCCTGATCGGTACATAGGCTCAAGCTCGTCGACCCGCCAGATGGCGGGCCATCGGACGCAGTCTCCTTTGGTAGATCGCTTTCTTGGATCGAAAGCCGGGACCGCCCAGGATCAAGCCTCGGCAGCTTCTCCTGCAAGGCGCTAGACGCCGGTGCGCATCGAAGTCTGCTTCTCGCGCCGGCGCTGCACCGAGGACGGTATGCGCATTGCCTCGCGATACTTGGCGACGGTGCGGCGGGCGATCTCGATTCCCGCACCGCGCAACCTTTCCACGATGGTGTCGTCCGAGAGCACCGAATGCGGGTTCTCGGCATCGATGAGCTGCTTGATCCGGTGACGGACCGCCTCGGCGGAATGGGCTTCGCTGCCGTCCGCCGCCGCGATCGCCGAGGTGAAGAAGTACTTCAGCTCGAAAATTCCGCGACTGGTCGCCATGTATTTGTTGGCGGTGACGCGTGACACAGTGGACTCGTGCATTGCGATCGCATCGGCGACGGTCTTGAGATTGAGCGGACGCAGATGCTGGACGCCATGCGCGAAGAAGGCGTCCTGCTGGCGCACGATCTCGGTCGAGACCTTGAGAATGGTCCTGGCCCGCTGATCGAGCGCGCGGATCAGCCAGGTCGCGGTCTGCAGGCAATCGGCCAGATAGGTCTTGTCCTTGTCGTTGCGGGCGGTCTTGGCGACCTGCGCATAATAGGTCTGATTGACCAGCACCTTGGGCAGCGTCTCCGAATTGAGCTCGACCAGGAAGCCGCCGTCGGCGCCGGGGCGCACGAACACATCCGGCACGATCGGCTGCACCATGGTGGTTCCGAAAGCGAGGCCCGGCTTCGGATTGAGGTGGCGAATCTCCGCGATCATGTCGATGAGATCTTCCTCGCTCACGCCGCACACCCGTTTCAAGCCCGGAACATCCCGCTTCGCCAGCAGATCCAGATGGGCCACCAGCGCCTGCATGGCCGGATCGAAGCGGTTGCGCTCCCGCAGCTGGATCGAAAGGCATTCGGTGAGGTCGCGCGCGCATACGCCGGGCGGATCGAAGCTCTGCAGGGTCGCCAGCATGGCCTCGACCTCGCAGCGCGACGCGCCGAGCTTGTCGGCGACCTGCACGAGGTCGCCGGCGAGGTAGCCCGCCTCGTCGACCAGATCGATGAGATATTGTCCGATCAAGCGGCGCGCCGGATCGGCCACCGCCAGCACGAGCTGCTCGGCAAGATGGTCGACCAGCGTCCGTTCGGCCGAGACGAACGCTTCCAGATTGTACTCGCCGTCCGCTTGGCGGCCGTTGCCGGCGCCGGACCAGTCGGTGTAGCCCGCCGACGCGTCGGAGTTCGCCCGCGGCGCCGCCACTTCGGCATCGTCGGCGCCGTTGACTTCACCGTCCGGGCGCTCCGCCGCACGTTCGTCACCGGCCGCAAAGCTTCCCTCGGTCCAATCGGCCGGCGGCTTGTCGTCGGCAGTGGCCTCCCGGTCGGCCAATTGCGGCTCGCCCTCGACCGCCATCTCGCCGGTGCGCTCGAGCAGAGGATTGCGTTCGAGTTCGCTTTCAACGTATCCAACGAGGTCAAGGTTGGAGAGCTGCAGCAGCTTGATGGCTTGCATCAGCTGCGGCGTCATCACCAGCGCGTGGCTCTGCCGGAGTTGAAGTCTTTGGGTTAGCGCCATATTGCCTGCGAAACTGGTCCGGTTCTTGCCTTTTGGTCCGGTTCTTGCTTACCGCGTTGCGAGATCCGTGTATACCCATTCGCGCGGCGGTCGTTAAAGGTCTTAAAGAATACCGGCTTCAAAAAATGCGAAATTCCTCGCCCAGGTAGAGGCGGCGGACCTCGGGGTCGTTCACGATCTGGTCCTTGCTGCCCTCCATCAGCACCGCCCCCGAGTAAATGATGTAGGAGCGGTCGGTCAGGTCCAGGGTCTCGCGAACATTGTGGTCGGTGATGAGTACTCCGATACCGCGGTTGGTGAGGTGCCTGACCAGCTTCTGGATTTCCACGACGGCTTTCGGGTCGATGCCGGCAAACGGCTCGTCCAGCAGCATGTAGCTCGGCCGGCTGGCCAGCGCCCGGGCGATCTCGACGCGGCGGCGCTCGCCGCCCGACAGCGCGATCGAAGGCGTCTTGCGCAGGCGCGCAATGCCGAACTCCTCGAGCAGCGCGTTGAGGTCGGCCTCGCGGCGGCGGCGGTCGGGCTCGATCACCTCCAGTACCGAGCGGATATTGTCCTCCACATTGAGGCCGCGAAAGATCGAAGCTTCCTGCGGCAGGTAGCCCACACCCAGCCGCGCGCGCTGGTACATCGGCAGGCGGGTGACATCGTGGCCATCGAGCTCGATGCGGCCACGGTCGGCCTTGATCAGGCCGGTGATCATGTAGAACACGGTGGTCTTGCCGGCGCCGTT
>Ga0182024_10009660_pt1 | contig 19881 bp, 16 predicted proteins | sample P32metaG_FD_120480 | JGI IMG/M metagenome (GOLD analysis project Ga0182024, IMG submission 120480) | Permafrost microbial communities from Stordalen Mire, Sweden - P3-2 metaG (Illumina Assembly) | ecosystem: Environmental > Terrestrial > Soil > Wetlands > Permafrost | place: Sweden: Stordalen... | reverse complement strand
GAGCAAAAGCGGTTGACTTCGGAGTCTGGGGCTCCCGTTCAGGACAATCAACATTCGCAAACGGCCGGAGCAAATGGCCCGATCGTTTTACAAGATCATCATCTCATCGAAAAGTTGGCGCGCTTCGATAGAGAGCGCATTCCTGAGCGAGTCGTGCACGCTCGCGGCTCGGGCGCATTTGGTTTTTTGGAAGTGACAAAAGATGTCACTCACTGGACTAAAGCAAATTTTCTTGACACGGTTGGCAAGAAAACGGAACTGTTCATTCGCTTCTCAACCATGGCATTGGAGAGCGGATCTCCGGATACGGTGCGCGATCCGCGCGGCTTTGCCATTAAGTTCTACACAGAAGAGGGCAACTACGATCTGGTAGGCAACAACACGCCCATCTTTTTCATACGCGATCCTCTTAAGTTCCCAGACTTTATCCATTCGCAAAAACGTGATCCCTACACGCATGTGCAAGAACCGGAAAATGCATGGGATTTCTTTTCTCTTTCGCCTGAAGCTACCCATCAATTTACCTGGCTGTTTGGAGATCGTGGCATTCCAGCCAGCTACAGGCATATGGATGGTTTTGGCTCTCACACATTCCAATGGATGAATGCAGAGGCAGAAGCAGTCTGGGTCAAGTATCACTTCAAAACAGACCAGGGCATCAAGTGTTTGACCTCTGAAGAAGCGGCCAAAATTGCCGGAGAGAATCCCAATCATCATCACCTGGATTTGTTGCAGTCAATTGAAAAAGGCGAATTTCCATCATGGACATTGTCAGTGCAAGTGATGCCGTTAGCGGATGCGCAAAAGTATCGCTTCAATCCCTTTGACCTGACCAAGGTTTGGTCGCAAAAAGATTATCCGCGACATGAAGTTGCTCGCATGATCTTAAACCGCAACCCAGAAAATTATTTTGCGGAAGTAGAACAAGCGGCGTTCAATCCGGCCAATTTTGTGCCGGGAATTGGCCCGTCACCAGACAAAATGTTGCAAGGACGCCTTTTCGCATACGGAGACGCGCAGCGCTACCGATTGGGAGTGAATCACACGGCATTGCCCGTTAATCGCCCGCATGCCTGCGAAGCGGCCAACTACGGAAGAGATGGTGCCATGCGCTTCGATGGTAACGGTTGGCGGGCAAAGAACTATGAGCCCAACAGCTTTGACGGTCCTGTTGAAACGAGGGAACCGCTCTACAAGGCGACTGCCGTTGAGGGCTTGACGGAGGCACAAACGCAAACCAAACACGCTGAAGACAACGATTTTGTGCAAGCCGGAGATCTCTACCGGCTGATGTCGGAGGAAGAAAAGTCACGCTTGATCGAGAATATCGCCGGCGGTCTATCAACGGTGACAAAGGAAGATATTATTGAGTGGAGCGTAAACCACTTTAACCGTGCCGACCATGACTTCGGCGTGCGCCTCTCCAGGCGCATCAAGGAACTGCAGCAAAAGACCGTAGGTGCCGGCACTCATCTTTGAGCCTCGAGTACTTTCTTTCTTCATTGAGATGAAATATAAGATTCAGGAATACACACCTAGTTTGGGGAAAGACTCTGCAGATTGATATTAGTAATTCCGACGTCGTAGCGGCATACGATGAACTCCCGCTCTGGTCGGCAACGTTAGGATTGCTCCTTCTTAAGCACATCCCCATGGCTGCGGCCATGAAGGTGCTTGACGTTGGCTGCGGCACCGGTTTTCCGCTGCTTGAACTGGCACAAAGATTAGGTCCGTCCGGCATGGTTCATGGCGTTGATCAGTGGGATGCGGCGCTTGCCAGAGCGCAATTTAAAGCGCAGGTGACAAATGTCCAGAATGTGATTCTGACCAAATGCGACGCTTCACAGCTGCCATTCTCGGATGCTGAGTTTGACCTTGTAGTATCCAACCTGGGGATAAACAATTTCCGCAATCCGGAAGGAACGCTACAGGAATGTGCAAGAGTGCTCAAACCATCCGGAAAGATTGCATTGACGACTAACCTCAAGGGGCATATGGCGGAATTCTATGATGCCTACGAAGCAACCTTAAAGTCATTGGATGAAAAAAAGGCGTTATCTGTTTTATACGCCTACATAGATTCGCGATCCACGATCGACAGCATTGAGAAGTTTTTCACTCGCACTGGCTTCAAACTTACAAAGGTCGTTCAAGAAGGTGCCACCATGCGCTTTGTCGATGGCAGTAGTCTATTGAAGCATTATTTTGTCAAACTGGGATTCCTTGATGCTTGGAAGAATATTGCTCAAGCAGCAACAACACCGGAAAGCGAGGTTTTCCGTCGATTGGAGGAGAATCTAAATTTTCTCGCCCATACCTCTGGAGTGCTTGAACTAACAATTCCGATCGCTTATGTTGAAGGACAAAGACTCTAGCGCGGCACGGATTTTCATATCATGGTTCTTCAGTATTCAACAGGAGTGAACGTATGTTTGAGCGCTTTACTAAAGCGGCCATCAAAGTCGTAATGGTGGCACAAGAAGAGTCACGTCGACTGGGCCATAACTTTGTCGGCACAGAACAATTGCTCTTGGGAATCATCGGAGAAGGCAAAAGTCACGCAGCAACAGCGCTCGAACATTGCGGTGTTGATCGAAAATTTGCTCGGGCCGAAGTAGAGCGAATTATTGGCCGCGGTTCTGGATTTGTTGCCGTTGAGATACCGTTTACGCCCAGGGCTAAGAGAGTGCTTGAGGTTTCCGACACCCATGCGAGGAAGTTGGGGCACAAACAAATAGAACCCGAGCATCTTCTGATGGGGATTCTCGCCGTAGAGGGAGGTGTTGCCAATCGCATCATTGAGAAGCTCAGCTCCATTGAGAGAGTCAGAAGCGAACTCGAAAAGTGCATGGGGCAGGCTGCCGGCACAGCTACCGCGGAATACGTGCCGACCGCGCCACCGCCAGTGTGTCAGTGGTGTGGTGAAGATATTCAAGCGCAAGCGGTAGTATGCAAAACCTGCAGCAAGCCAGTTTTCGACCATGCAAAACGATGCTCACAGTGTGCCGAAATTATCTTTAAGGACGCCCTCTCGTGTCGATTTTGCGGATTCAAATCACCGGAAAATCCTAGCAATTCGGTATGACACCGTTTTGCGAGGTCTCTAGACTAATCAACCCGAGAGCATCCGTTTAAATCGCGTAGGCAGCGTTGTATTAAGCGCTGTCCCTGTCACCGTTGATTCGACTACTCCACGGCGAGCAACTTGCGCCCTTCATTATGCTCATGCACATGGGCCGTGGCTGTACAATCAACAGGCTAAGTAGCTCCGGACGACTGTAGTGTCCGCGCGAGTCCATCATCCTTTTACGTTTGTCGATCATGCCAAAGTCGAGATCGGCAATCACAGCACCTTCTCCAGAGCGAAGAGGCTCACCCATCAATTGTCCCTCAGGGGAGACGATGGCAGTGAAGCAGCCACTCGAGATTGGGCCGATTTCGCAACCAGTGTCTTCCATAATCTGTGCTTGTTGTTGCGAGTTCAACCAGGCAGTGGCACAGACGACAAAGCATGCAGATTCCAACGCATGTTGACGAATGTTGACCTGAATTTGCTCGGAAAACAGATCACCGGCAAATGAGCCAGGATACATTGCCGAGTGAATCTGCTCACCGTCAGCCATTAAGGCGTACCGGGCCAACGGATTGTAATGTTCCCAGCAAGCCAGCGAACCCACTCTTCCGACTGCGCTGTCGACGGCTCGCAGACCTGAGCCGTCACCTTGGCCCCAGATCATACGCTCGTGGTAGGTTGGAGAGATCTTTCGGCGTTTTTGAATAAGTGTGCCACCAGCATCAAAAAGCAGTTGGGCATTATAGAGTGTGCCGCCGTCGCGTTCGTTGACGCCGATGGATACAACCATGCCTGCGTGTTTGCAGGCTTCCCCAATAGCAAGTGTGGAGTCCGAAGGCACAGTTACTGACTCTTCAAGTAACTTGTAAAATTCCTCACCTATTTTGTAGTGAGACTGAACGAAGGAGAAGTATGGATAATTCGGCACTACCGTCTCCGGAAATGTGGCGAATTACGCTTCTCTTTTCTCAATATAGAAGGACTTACAGCTGGTTGATATACTCGTACAGATTTTATGGGCAACCAAAGAATCGTCATCTCGTGAAAGTGCACCAAACAATTTGTTTCGGAGGAACTATCATGGCTCGGTCTCAGTTAACCTTGCTGCTATCCACCGCTCTCATGACATTCGTGATACCAAGAGTGTCAGCGCAAAGTTCGGATACATCAGTACCCGCTGAAATAGTTGGGCGCCTTCCGCAGTCTGTCGGCAACATTACATTTACGCCCGACAATAGAATCATCTACAGCCAGCATCCGTTTTTCAAGCCGGACATACGCGTTGTCGAGATGACTTCCGCGAGCACTTTTAAGCCTTTTCCTGATTTATCCTGGAATACACCGCGTCCTGCAACCGATCAATATTTTGACAGCGTTCTCGGTCTTCGTGGTGACGAGAACGGCATTATTTGGATCCTGGACATGGGCACCAGGAATGGATTGACTCCGAAAATTGTCGCCTGGAACAGCAAACGCAACGCGCTTGAGCGGATCTACTATATTCCAGCACCAGTTTCGATACCAGAGTCTCAGTTAAACGATCTCGTCGTCGACAACAAACACGGCGCCATCTACATAGCCGACGAGGCAGCCACACATGGCGCCGATGGAAGCAAGGGGGCGCTTGTCGTCGTCGATATGAACACCGGCGCCTGCCGGCGGGTGTTGGAGGGACGGCTGAGCACAAAGGCGGAGAACGTGCCGATTACTGTGGACGGCAGAGATTTGACTGTAAAGTCTGCAGACGGCAAGTTGTCGATTTTGAAAATCGGCGCTGATGGTATCGCTGCCGATAAAGATTTTGTCTGGCTATATTACGGACCGTTGAATGGGCATTCGCTCTATCGCTTGAAAATAGACGATTTGTTGAATACGAGGCTTTCAGACAAGGAATTAGATGCTCGGGTCGAGCGGTATTCGGACAAACCTAACAACGGCGGATTGGCGATGGACTCTGCTGGAAATATCTACACTACTGCCGTGGAATCAAGGGCCGTCGGCATAATAGGCCCTGATCGCAAGTATCGAGTCTTCACTAAAGACCAACAGATGATTTGGCCGGACGGGGTGAGTTATTCGCTTGATGGTTATATGTACGTTTCTGCGGCACAAGTTTCTGAGGCAGAGCAGTTCAACGACGGGCAGGCGCGAAACAAACCACCGTATTTGATGTTCCGATTCAAGCCACTGGCTCCCGGGCGCATCGGCCATTAGCAGAGCAACTGCTGGTGCTTTGTCAGGAGAAATAGTTTTGTCCAAACCAGCGGCGGTGGCATAGGGCTCAAGAATTGTATGAATGCCGCGATCCGTGCGAAAGGCGTTAATTCGGAGGCGGCGAAGGCGAATCATATACATGCGGTGCGAAGGCACCGCGCTGTTTCGTCTCGGACTCGTTAGGCTTCATCCCCGTAGCCGCGGGATTAAGGAACTTACAAGCAATGCCTATAGCGAGCAAAACAAGCAGTATCAAAATGACCGGGGAGATTCCGCCCGAGCCAGGCTGTTCATAGCTTGTAGTGTCGGTCGGCTCCTTCTGAGCGGGGACGTTATCTTTCGTCGGCGCTTCCGCGTCGCCTGCACTCTGCTCTTGAATTTTGTCAGGTTCCATTTTGTGACACGGCTAAGTGAGTCCTCATCCGCCAATTTGCCCAGATTTCTGCTCTGGCAAACCGGACGTTACGAGTTCACTGATTCTTCGAAATGCACAAAGTATCCACATTAAGCGTTAACTAATCCGAAACTGTTTGTGTCTACAATTTTTGTACATTTTGTAAGTGTGCTCGTACTTTGCTTCGTACCCCGGGTGTTTTTGCGTGAGCGAATCTGTTGATTTGTCCGGTGTAAAATAACCGCGTTTTGTAAAGTAAGCACGCAATCGACTGTTGTCCGAATCGGCGCCAATTTCAGCCCATCCCAATCCGCTGGCTAGGATATAGTCCTCTGCATAAGCGACCAAACTTGCACCAATGCCTTGTTCCTTCATCCCATGGTTGACGCGAAGGTCGTGAATCACTCCAATTGGTTGTCCCTCAAGACAGCGAGTATGGACGTCGCGATGAGAGTGCCATCCTTTGCGGTAATAATTCGTGGTTTCAAATTGTAAGAACTTGGTAAACGAGAGGTGGAACCGATGCAAATTGGTGTGGCGCAGAATTGAAAGGCCTGGGTATAACAAATCTGAAATCTCAAGTCACAGCTTAATTCATAAATTTTGGATCAGACTAAGAAAAAAAAAACTGGAGCCAAACAAACAAAGTCAGCCAAACCAGGCGATAAACCGCGTGCGCCTACTAAGGCACAGCGTGAGACACTGCCCCCTGTAGGTCAGTGGCAGGAGCCTGTCGAAACCGGGCCCGATACCAGCCAAACACATCTGCCTAGTGATGTAAGAGTTGCAACACAGGAACCAACGAGCGTCTCTGCCGCAAAGCCGCTGGAACCTAAGCTTGATTCTTCATCCACTCACGCTAAAGAAACAGACGTGCCTGACGAAAAATCCGCTCGCGAGGAATTGTCGGATCCAATGGCGATCACGGATATTCTGTCTGGAGCAACTGTAGGGCCTTTTGGACATTTCAGAATCGGCGATCGGTCCAAGGATCGTCGGCTGGAGATCCTACGTCGGCAAACTGGCACTTCAATGATCGAAGATCCAATGACTGATAGATCTCCAGCAGATCCACAATATGAAGACGTCATTCGGGATGTTGCGACGAACATGCCACAATCAGCTTTTGATAAACTCGCATCAACACTGATTGAGCTGCAAATGCAACCCAAGAGTTCATACTTTGGCGCGGTCAACCCCGAAAATTTGCCCATAGACCGTGGGGCACAACAATTCAATATAGATGACCTGGCTTCAAGCGCGACAACATACCACCATCCCTTACAAGACGGCGTCTCGATATATGCAATGTTGCGCGTATTGACTGGAACCAGTATTGGGGAATTAGCCCCCTGCGTGCACTCTCTTGCACAGGAATACGCCAAGATCATCGATAAGACGCTAGATGCTGCGCAGCGCGCTGGCGTACCAATTTATCCATCACAGGCGTTGCATGACATATTTGCCATAGCCGAAGCTTCAGACAAATACAACGAACTGATTGGGCGGATTGCACCTGGCGGAGACTTGTTTGCTCAAAATACAACAGCACAACTTTCTCTCGGTTCAGCCGGGACTCGTGGAAAGATTTTGGCCGAGTTAAGCAAAATTGATACGCATGAAGCTCGAGACCTGATCAGCAAATATATTGTCTCTCGGCTGAACATGGACGATGAATCTGAAGTGTGCGAGGCGTTAGCGCGGGCTTATGAATGCCGAGAACGCTTGCCGGGATTGATCGACCGTGCAAAACTCGAGAACTTAATTTCAAACAGCGCTCCCACTACAGCAGTTGAAGCTCTGCGTGTTTATTTATCGCCAGAAAATTTAAACACTTATCGAATTGCTGATTTATCTCCGGAAATTGCCGAGAAAGCAATAAAGCTCGTTACAGACGCTCCAGGGCTCGGATTTCAAGCCTTCGCTCCAATGTTAGTCGAGCAACATCCTCTCATCACAGCTGCCCGTGCCCGCACCGTTTTTGAGGCGTGGGTTAAAGCAAATCCGTTTGCAGATACACCCGCGGAATCTGAGTTGCTCCATAGGCTCGATGTTAATACTCCCGCTGCTCGCATAGATGAGCGGGTCGCCATAGCCGATGTATCTCCTTCTGATGTATCTCCTTCTGATGAGAGTCAGACTCAAAATTCCGGGCTACCAGATCAGGCAGAGCAGTTGCAACACCGAAGCGACCAGCTCACAGCGTCGCACCCTATCTACCAGAGAGGCTTAGAACGCCAGCAAGAATCGCCTTTCGCTGAATCTACTGCCCCGCAAAGAATTTTCAAGCTGGGCGATCAATACATAAAACTGCATGCAGACGAGCAAATTCCCTTAGGTCGGAATCTATTCGGAATCAGCGATAGCTCAGTAAGCCGCTCGCATGCCACTATCGGCAGTGACGCTAACGGAATTTATATCACGGAAAATCCAGAACTCCCGTCAAGCAACGGTACGTTCGTAAACGGGGAAGCCGTCGTTCCGGGCATGCGAAGATATCTAGGACAAGGCGATGCGATTAAGCTCGGTGCAAGTTGGTTAGAGTTTCAACCAGCCGGCGCCCTGATGAAATTGCCTAGAGCATACATCCCGTCGGCATCCGCGATCGAACAGTCAAATTATCATGCTGTGCTTCAGAAAACTGTGCGTCCTATTGAGGACGGTTTCCAAGACGCCGGACAAAATGTCACTTTCGATAACGCCGGGCGCCCGCTCAGCGATGTCAACCGCGCTGTTATTCTGAAGGATAGGAATCAAGACCCCGTCTTGCGAGAAGTAATTGCCGATGTAAAACAAAGATTTGGCAAACTCGAACAACGACAGCAAGCTGAGGCACTCCTTCGATATACGAACGCGTTGTTGAGGCCCCGAAATCTTTCAGAATCTCAGCTAGACGATTGGTATCGAGATTTCAATTCTGTCCACAAAGAAAAGCAAATACTTTTGGGTGATTTCATTCGCAACGGCAAAGGTGTTTGCAGTCAACAAGCGCTTCTGTACAAAGTGCTTGTTGACGAATTGGGGCTGCCTGTTTCATACGTCAGTGGTACTGGTAGTGAAGAGTCGCCTGCCTCGTTGAATCATGCATGGAACACGGTCACTTTTGACGATGCATCTGTGATTGACATCAACCATAACAGAATTCCAGCGCAAGAATACCGGATCAAAATTGGTTCTGCTGTGAAAGCTGAGTCTGTGATATTCGATGTAAGGCGGATGGTTCAGGGTGCGCGACGAAGTCAGATCGCGGCGCATTTAGAAGGAATCGATGTCAAAGGCGCACGTCCACTGCCGCTGAGAGTTGGAGACAAGGAACGGCCCATTTTGTTGCCAGACAACTATGAGGTTTCAATTGGACGGTACAATTTTGCAGAAGGAGAGAGCATCGCTGCGGTCTCGCGTAATCACGCCAGTCTCAAATATCATGATGGAATCCTCTCCGTTCGTGACAATGGATCACTGAACGGCACCTGGGTTAATGGTGAGCGGCTCACCGCCGGCCAATCGTACGATGTCACCAGAAGCGATACCATCAGATTCGGCCAATATGGACCGAAACTTGATTGGTTAAAGACTCCTGAGAAACGCAGAGATGTAAAAAGCGATCGCCCTGAGCTGGAAAGTGCATCTGCGACTGGTATGAATGCGGAGCTGATGAGCACTTGGTCGCAGCGAATTGGAGAGCTTGCATCGCTAGATCAAGCAAGCACGTGCGAGCACATAGAGAACTTAGCAGACCTGTTGACTGCCAGTAATGTCTCGAATGAGGTTCTCGCCGAGAAGCTCGTTGAGTTGTTTACGTGTGCCATCAGATTAGATGATGTCAGTGAAATAATCGTAGCCGACAGACTCTCAGAAATTGCCTTTAATCGGAAAATTAAATTCGAGGAGAGTTCTTTAAGACCGTTGCTGGAGAGCCTAAAAGCATTAGCGTTGAGTTCTAACAACGACGTCTCTAGCGTGGCCCAGGTGATCTACGACCGTCTCGCTCCGGGCTAGTGGAGATGCGCTACATCGATGAGGAGCCGGACGCGGTGAGGTGCCGCTGCTCGGTGGTCGCCCGCAGCTCAGCAACCTGAGCGCCAATCTCAGTGTGCCGCTGCCGCTTGAGGCTGGACAGCAGCTTTGGCCAACTTATGATCCTTGCCTGTGTCATCCTTCATTACTTTCAGAACAGCGCCTGCCAGCGACATATCATCGGTGTCTTTTAGCTTGGTCAATTTGGAAAACGCATGACTCAACTTGCTTCGTTGTCCTGATTCCTCTGCCACCAGCTCTAGCCCGGCGCCGGGAGTGCCCGTAAAAGACATGCTGCAAATAAGCTTTGCCGGAACATTGTGCCCGATCAGACCCTTGTCGATGTTGGTGAAATCAATTGTCTGCATTCGCCCCTTTGTTTTTTTCAGGCGATCAGCAAATTCAGCTTCTTGCGCTTTAGTATCATCAGGATTAGTAGCGGCCGCTTCGGCACTTTGTCCCGACAGAGTCTTTGTTACCCAGCCTCCAATCGCATCGGCTTGCTCGCCGAGCCTGGTGTATCCGCCATGCACTAACTGAGATAGAGCAAGAGCTTTATCTCGACGAGACATGTACAAACGAATTTCAGCCGTTCCATTCACGCTAAGGTAGCGCCTGGCGTAATGCTTTACCAAGCCATCATCAATGTCGGGGCAGATAAGGGCTGCCTCAACCATATATTTCTTTTCACTCAGAAGTGGCGTCGCTCTCACCAGAAGCCTGGTACCCATGCTATGAGCAAAGTATCGCACTTTGACGGAAGGGTCGTCGGTACAGAGCTTCTCCAGGTGCGTGACGACATCGTTGAAATGCTCCTGACTCCATTCGACGTTACATTCATCAGTTGTGTAGGAACGCAGCTTGGCCGCCGACGGCCACGAATATAGAACGAGTGGTCGTTCGGCATTGTAGGCAATTTTTGCAGCCGTCAACAAAGCCGCTCGAAAACTGTTCTTGTATCCATGAGCGAAAATGAATAGGTTTTTGTCCTGCGTTAAAATCGCCTTCTCGTGAACCTTCTCATAGAACTCCTTCTGGATTTTTTCAAAACTGTCAGCTGTCACAGTTGTAGCTTTGAAATCTCCCAACTTATCCTTACTGAGCGCCTGCGACCAACCCAACTCTTTGAGATGATCGCTCAAAGGCTTTTTCTCAACGTTTTCAACCACGCAGTAAGCCGAGCCCATAAACGGATCGTGCTTGCACTCGCCGATATACTTGCGCTGCGGACCGAAATCAACGTCGCCAGTCTTGGTTGGTTGAAGATTTCTGTCCGTGATAAAAAACACCGGCACTCTCAAGAACCGATCTGATGCCTCAGTTGCAAGTGCTGGATTCGCTGCGCTCAGAAGAGAGAAGAAACCGATCAACACTGCAAGAATGGGAGCCGAAAATTCTTTTAGATAATTCACAATTGCAGCGTCTCTTGTTCAGCTGGAGGTAAGGAGAGGAAATCGTACAGGATTTCACAGTCCTATCGTGTTGATGTTGATTTATCTTGCGTTCCAGTCACAGGAGCAACGGTCCTATATTGCCGCATAGCCTTGCCGTCCAGTTCGAATCCCTCCGGTTGAATTGTCCATTCGCTTGCGAACGGGCGCGTCATCAAGAAAATGACGCCGATGTTGGTGCCCAGAGTTATGGCAACCAGTCCAACCAACACTGAATGGAGCAGCATGCTCCCTCTTCCCGCATAAAGATAAGAGCACGTCAAAACCACAATCGCGCACGTCAGAATCAAAGGCAGCAAGCGCCGAGTCCACGTGCTTCGACTGGCAACAATTCGCAGTCCACGATTCTGTCCAATATCGTGCGTGGCGTTAAGAAGCGCTGCCTGTAATGCCGCTTCCCCTGCGGTGCCCGGGCGAAATTGCACTACCGCGTCACTCAAGCTGGCATATTCTTTGGTCACCGCTTTACTAGACTCACCGCGCTTCATCGCCGGCCATTCTTCGGCAATCACCTTATCGCAATAATCAATGCAACGATCCTGCACCACAACAGCGGTGGTCAGAGGTAGACCTCGCGAGAGGCGAAACACTTCAGTCAGGCTTGTCGATTCGCTGTTCACACTGCCTCAAGCGACCTGTATTGCTCGTCTGCACTGGAGACAAGCAGCCCCAGCAAGACTGAGACCCAGGGTGCCGAGAATAGTCAGCATCGCAACGATCAAGTCGCCGTTCTTATCGAGATCTATCTTCAGCGTTCTGCTGGATATGTAGAGGCCGCCCAGCGAAAGTGCTAAGAAAGCAGCGGCCCAGAAAACCAATGGTGACAGCGACATTGTGACCTAAGTTGTGCGGAAGTTAAGTTAAGGCTTTAGAGTCTCCACGCTTCTTGTTGCTAAGCATCAATTGTGATCTATGAATGAGCCAACATTTTAGCTTTGATCGAAAAGTGGCGCTCAGCCAAGTCGTAAGCTTTGACAAAACAGCCCTTCAACTCTGGTTTGAGCTCCTCTAATTTGGTCTCGAGTTGATCTTCTGAATATCCGACTTTGTACAGATAACAAAGGACCGACAAAACCTCAAGAGTATCGCTCTTCTCGGTGCTCAATTTTTCAACGAGGACGAAACCAGGTTCCTTCAGCTGAGAGGACTTGCGAATCTTATCGGTCCGCAACGATACTTTGCCAGATTCTTCAGCTTGATTCACTAATTCTGACTCCACCGCAATATCAAGGTCACGAGCCAACGTCGGCGAATATAGCCGATAATACTGAAAGTCGAAATCCTGCCCTAGATCTGTACCTGCGTATTCACAGAGGAATACAAGATTGTGCAATCTGCTTGTGTCTTCAACTGCTCCATTTGCTGCATTCAAAAGATCTTTTAATTTGCGCAAACGGTCATTTCTATCGTCCATTTTGTTCCCCCTTAGCCACGCCAAATGTCCCGTACCTCAGAATAAAACTCCTTTGGCACATACAAACGTTCTTCTCTGAAATTGAGTTGGCCTACGAAGCTCCCTGATGTTGAAAGAGTTTTCGTCGCTCCAGCTCTGTCGAGATAATAGATCTCTTGATGCTGTGATTCCTTTCCAGAATGAATATGGAAGTACAGGTCTTTGAATGCTCGATCACTAGGATCTTGGAAAATCAAATACACATCAGGATCGAGCTTATGCTTAGTCAAAAGCTCTCTAGTCCTTTTGTCCCTATCTAGGCGCTCTGTGTGCGTGAGTCCAGCAGGCATTACAATGCAAGAGAAGATGTTCCTGCAGTTAAGCCGTTTCGATAAATCACCTAGCTCGCCACCGTGGTCCTCCCACTGTTGCATCATTGAAAAAATAGAGAAGTCATTTAGTGAGAGATAATCGGACAATGACGGCACTGCCTTTTGAGAAAGAGATTTGAACAAAGGATGCGACGTCTTTAGCTTGTCTTTTGCTGTCTCTTCTACAGCCAGTGTAAGCAATTTCATGAGCATACTTTCAGCAGCCTGAATCGTCTTATGGTAATAGACATGCATGTACATGTAGTGCCGACCGAGTATGTAGGATTCCACTGCACTCAGACCCCTAGTGCCATCGAGAGCAAGCGTCTTGATGGTTTTGCCATCCTTTTGTACTTGTCCTACTTGAAGCGTTCTCAAAATCCAGTTGAGATCAAGGTCTCCATACTTGACTCCTGTCATGAAGCTGTCACGCATGAGGTAGTCAAATCGATCAACATCCATTTGCGAACTGACTATGTCATATACATATTTCTTCTTGTGCGCTTTGTTAATGATATCGAATACGATACCAAGTATATCCTTTCCTGCGGCCTTCAGAACGCCTGATACTTGCTGATCATCTTTAATAATTGACCGGGTCCAGGTTTCATGATCCGCATCATCTTTGGAAATGAATTGTCTTGAGACTCTTTCAAATAAATGACTAAATGGACCGTGTCCAATGTCGTGACAGAGCGCTGCCAGTGGAATTGCGATTTCTTCTTCCTGCGTGAAAAGTGTTTTGTCTAAATCTAATAACGCCCGAACGACGCGACGGGCAAGATGGTAGGCCCCAACGGAATGCGTAAATCGGCTATGTTCTGCACCAGGATACACAAGCATTGCCAATCCAAGCTGTCGTATCTTCCGCAACCTCTGAAACGCGGGAGTTTCGATCACCGCTAAGGCATAGCGATCGACTCGAATAAGATCATGCAGAGGATCCCGTATTATCTTGCCAGAATCAGGGATCCTAATCGCCTGTTGATTCGAAGTTTTCTTGGTGGACTCTGCGCTCTTCGATTTTCTCTCCTCAACCTGAGTTGCTGCCTTCCTTCGAGGCGTTCTCGTCTTCTTCTTGGTCGTGGTGTTGGTCATAGTGCGCAATTATAGCCGTGAAGATACAGGAGCGAAAGCAGGGAGTGGGTCTAGCTGCGGTTCTCAGTCGATGCACGATGGACATACGCCTCGCGCACACATACTTAGGTATGGTATCATACCATGCACCTCGAATGAGGGCAACCAGATAAAAGCGAGTCTTGAAGGTCACAATGATGACGTTCTTTTAAGATTTCCGCCCATATGGGCGTTGGCGCCCGATCAAATCAGTTGCCGGCGAAAACGATTTGCGCTCACAGTCAGAACCACAACCGCAGAAACCGCCAACAGCAGTAGTTGCTGCCATAACATTGCTAGAGTGGCTCCTTTCAAAATGACACCGCGGGCGATGAGCGTATAGTATCGCAACGGGTCAGCCAGAGAGAGAGTCTGCAGCACCCAGGGCATCGTATCAAGCGGAACGACCGTGCCTGACAGCAAGATCAGGGGAATGTTGATGAAAAAGGAAGCCAGCTGTGCTTGCCGCTGACTGCGGCACATAGAACCGAGCATCATTCCCATGCCGATACCGACGAAGGTATAAAGGGCTGAGGCGATCAAAAATAGCACCAGGTTGCCACGGAACGGCATGCCAAAAATGATTCGGGCAGCAGCAATTGCCAGACAGACGTCTCCCATCAGAAACACCACCAGCGGCACGAACTTAGCCAAGAGTATCTCCCAGGAAGACGCTGGGGTCATGAGCAATTGCTCCATGGTGCCGCTCTCTCGCTCACGCAGAACCGTTGCTGATGCCACCAATGTGCCTGTTAAGGTGAGGCACGCACCTAGTATCCCGGGGACGAAAAACCAGCTACTGATTTGTCCAGGATTGTAGAGAATGTCGATGCGAGGTTCAATCAATGTTTGAGTATGAGTGTGTGGAAATTCATGGATAGTGCGCAGCACATAACTACTGGCGATACCAGCTGTGTAGGCGTCGGCACCATCCAAAAGAACCTGGACATCGGCAGGTTTTCTCCGGTTGAGTTCATTGGTAAAATCTGATGGAATCACCAATCCAACGTTGAGCTGACCTTTCTCCAACTGACCAGAGAGGATCCGTTCATTAGCGACGTAGTGATTGCGCGCAAAGACTCCACTATTCACCAGGGCAGCAACAAGATCGCGGCTCTGCTCGGTTTGAGCATGATCGACCGTGGACAAAGACAGATTGCGCACCTGCGGATCAAGAGCGGCGCCAAGGATCAAGAGTTGAATTGTCGGTGGTACCAAAAGCAAGAAGAGCAAATACTTGTTGCGCAGAATCTCCCGCGTCTCCTTTAAAATGAGAGCCCAGAGGCGGCTTGACACAACCATTTCAAACATCGCATTCATCTTTCAATCCTTCACTTGCATGCGCCGCACACTAAGCCAACTACCGGCGAGCAAGACGCAAGAGAACCCCAGGAGTATGAGCGGTACTGTCCACACTGCCGGCCAACCCGTGCCTCTCACAAACGCGTCGCGCGTCAGCTCGACAAAGTAACGCGCCGGCACCAGAATAGAAAAAAGCGACAACGGGAAGGGGATGTTATTGATTGGATAGACAAGCCCTGACAGCAGCAGGCACGGGAAAAAACCTATTGTTGAGGTGGCTTGGACCGCTACAGTTTGTGAACCAGCAGTGGTGCCCAGAAAAAGGCCAAACAGTACGGAGGTCAAAACATATATCGGGGTTGCCACCAATAATGGTGTCGGATCTCCGGCCAGACCGATGCCAAACAGGAATGCGCCGGCCAGCATTATTACAAGCGCCATGCACATTGCCACAGCAAAGTAGACAAGCGTCTTTCCTAAGAGAAACGCCAAAGCGTTTGGATTGGCGGCATAGACGCGAACAATGGTTTCTTGCTCTTTCTCTCTCGATGCCGCTACGGCGGTGAGCAAGGCCGGAAACATCCATAAGATAACGCCAAAAGCGCCAGGCACGATGAAAAACGTTTCCAGTCGCCCCGGGTTGAACCACAGTCGTAATTGAGGAACCACCATCTGTAACGTAGCACCAGGCTTTGCCGCCTTCTTGAGTACGCCTAGAAAATATAGATTCGCTGCCTCGATGGTGTTGTATATGATCTGTGTGTTAGCAATGTCGGTGCCGTCGATCATCACTTGCACGACAGACGTTTTGCCTTGAAATATCTGGGCCGCAAATTCCTTTGGTATCACCAGAGCCACCTTAGCAAGTCCCCTGTCTATTGCTTCCTTTGGTGAAATCACCGTGCCAGTGGACGCCCGCACAAAAATGTTTGTTGCATATAGCCGCTCAACGAACTCCCGGCTGATCGAGGTGTTATCGAGATCCGTGATGATAATGGGAATATTCTTTGATTCCAACCTAATGCCATAGCCGAACAGCAAAAGGGAGAATAGTGGAAGCAGGAACGCTAAAGCTAAGCTGAGACGATCTCTTCGAAACTCTTGCCATTCCTTAGTTGCTTGCACGAGAATAGTGTTCACGTTGCCACCCTCTGGCTGCGCTGCACAACGTCAATGAAGGCATCCTCCAACGAACAGGCGATTGGTCTAATCGATCTAATTTCGCATCCGCCTTCTAGCAAGATCGACTTGATACTGACCAGACCTTTTTCCGGATCCTCCATCAGCACATGAATGGAATCGCCAAAAACAGACACCCGCCAATGCTCCAGGTGGCTACTGAGGGTCCAGAATGCCTCCTGGGTGTTGCTCGTTTTGACTTCGATGACTTGACCCCGAAGCTGCGATTTTATTTCACGAGGTGATCCTTGCGCGACCATTTTGCTGTCCGCCATGAAGGCCAGCCGGTTGCAATACTCGGCCTCATCCAAATAATGGGTCGTAACAAGAATTGCTGCTCCATTTTCAGCAAACTCCCTAATCAGGGTCCATAGCTGTCTGCGTGCTAGAGGATCTACTCCAGCCGTGGGCTCATCCAGGAAGATAATGTCAGGCTCGTGCATTACCGCCGCACCAAATGCGATGCGCTGTTTCCAGCCGAGCGGCAAGGCCCCGACAACAGATTTCAGTATTTCTGACAGCTCGCACACCTGAGTGACCCAGTCAATCTGCTGCTTTCGCAGCTTTAGCGGAATTTCGTAAATGGCGGCGTAGAACTGAAGATTTTCCTCCACCGTTAGACCATCGTAGAGCGTAAACTTTTGACTCATGTAGCCAATTCTTTTGCGAATGTTTTTGCTTCGCAAATCCTTGTTTTGCCCAGCCAGGCTAACTGTGCCCATGCTCGGTTCAATTAGCCCGCAAAGCATTTTAATCGTCGTTGTCTTTCCCGCTCCGTTGGCACCAAGCAAGCCGTATATCTCTCCATACTTGATCTGGAGCTCGACTTTGTCGACGGCGCAGAAGTTTTTGAAGTTTTTACTCAGGCTTTGCGCCTGAATGGCAATGTCGCTTTTCTGAGAAGCATCCGATGCAGGCGCGACGCCTGCGCTCCCGGATCTTGATGCAGGCGGGACGCCTGCGTTCCCGGGATGAATGTGTGGAAATGGCACTGCTTGAGACTCTTTCAATCCCAGCTCGCGCAGACGCATGACGAACACGTTCTCCATATTCGGTGCTGTTTCATAGACGCTCTGAATACCAACGTCTGAGCTGGAGAGAAGCTTACGCAGCTCAGACTCAGCCGCTTGAGCATCTTGAGCAAGAACTTCTAAATGATCCCCGCATAGATAAACGTCGTTGATGTTTTTGAAATTTGCTGACTTGATCATTTTCCAAATCTCTTTAGTGCCGTGTTCTTCAGCCAGCGTGACCTCGAGACGCCGCATTTTCAAAGCACTCTGTAACTCTTCCGGCGTGCCTATCTGATGAATTTTGCCGTCGTACATCAAAGCGATGTGATTGCACCGCTGCGCCTCATCAAGAAAGGGCGTAGCGATAATCGTTGTTACACCTTCTTGAGACAGTCCAGTCAATGCCTGCCACAGCTCCCTGCGGGCGATAGGATCCAACCCTGTGGTTGGCTCGTCGAGAAGGATCAGTTGTGGTGCACAGACGAGAGCGCAGCAAAGTGCCAACTTCTGCTTCATGCCTCCAGACAGTTGACCAGCCAATCGGTTCGAGAATTTCAACAAACCCATGTTCTTCAGATGGGTCTCTCTCAGTTGAGCAAAGGACTCTTCAGAAACACCGTACAATCCTGCTTGGTAGCGCAGGTTTTCCTCGACAGTCAGTTCGGGATACAAGGCACAATTCTGGGGCACGTATCCGATTGAGCGCCTGGCATCCCGTGGTGCTTTGCCAAGAATTATCGCATCGCCGGCGGTGGCTTCCATCACGCCCGAAAGAATACGCAAGGCTGTACTTTTGCCGGCGCCGTCAGGACCAATGAGCCCAAACAGATCTCCTTTGTTTATATTGAGTGTAATTCCTCTCAACCCTTCGGCGCCGCTCTTATACCTTTTGCTCAACTGGCGCATGACGACAACGGGTTCATCTTTGCCCGCGTCGACCAGCCTTTCAGAGATAGGCAGCGATATCACCACTAGTTTTTCTCTTGGGTCTTCGACTTGAGAACAATTTTTGCTTCCGCCGGCATGCCCGGCTTGGCCAAGCCGTTGGGATGATCGATGGAGATTTTAATTCCGTATGCCTGCCTGACTCGATCTTTCTTAAAATAAACATTCTCAGGCGTAAAAGACGGGTCGGCATCGATGGATGTCACCCTTCCACTCAGAGGTGTCACAGGCTTAGTCGCGTCAGAGTCCAGGAAAACTTGCGCCGCTTGTCCAATCTTGATCCGCCCAATATCACCTTCGGGAACGAAACCGCGCATATAGGCAGAGTTGAGACCGACCAGGGTGAGCATAACTTGACCAGCAGAGACCAGTTCGCCGGGCTGCGTGCTCCTGATTGTGCAGATGCCGTCAATGGGGCTGGTGACATTGAAATACGACAGTTTAGATGATGCTTGTGAGCGCGCACCTTCTACGGTGGCTACAGCAGAACGCGCTTGCATGGACATCATTTTGGCTTCCATCATCTCAGTGCGCAGTTGCATCTCTTGCTTCTGCCGCCCACCCTTAGTCGAGAATAGCTTCGCCATCAACCCTTTCGACTTTGCGCGAGCCTTATCTATTTGCTGCTGAACGGCAGCTACTTGGACATCAGTCTCTTTTTTGGCGTGCAGGGCCTGCTTGAGTGCCGGTGCTGACTGTCCAATTTTTTGCTGCAGCATGCCTGAGTCGAGCACGACGATGAGCTGTCCCTTGTGAACGGTATCGCCCTCTTTCACTCCTACAGACTTGACGCGAGTGGCTGTTGGTGCAGCTATATACGTCTCTGGTGCCTCTATACGACCACTCGACTGCACTATATTCGGGTCTTCAGCATGATTTGAATAAAAATGAAAGGCGCCATACGCAATGGCAAGCAACGCCAGCGAAGCAACAATGATTATCACAACTGTTCGACGACTGTTCCCAGACTCGAGATATGACTTTGGAGTTGATCCGCTTGTCTCTTTTTCAACTACTGCAATTTTGTCGCTTCCTTCTACTGATGGATCGCTCATCAATCTCTCCTTAAATACATCCGAGGTGGAACAGACAAGAGATGACGGGAAGAACCGGACAACAGTTCCCGCAAAGCTTCAGTCGCTGTCGAGCAAGCTGGTCAGTCAGTGACACGGCATTGCGAATGATGGCTGGTAGTGAAGATAATTGGGCACGCAATTATTGGCAGGCAAAAAAAGAGCCTGATGGCTCGCAAATGCTGGGTTTAATCAGTTCGGTGGTAATGCTCCTGTGGAATCGGCATAGGGGGAATCCTCACGGATTCCACCCTGCCACACCACCGTACAAGCGGGTCCGCATACGGCGATTCGGCGGATTAAGCGGTGTTCGTACACGTTAGTCGGGGCAGACCCAGAG
>Ga0182024_10009659_pt1 | contig 19882 bp, 17 predicted proteins | sample P32metaG_FD_120480 | JGI IMG/M metagenome (GOLD analysis project Ga0182024, IMG submission 120480) | Permafrost microbial communities from Stordalen Mire, Sweden - P3-2 metaG (Illumina Assembly) | ecosystem: Environmental > Terrestrial > Soil > Wetlands > Permafrost | place: Sweden: Stordalen... | reverse complement strand
GCTTGGAGTTTTCTGCAGCAAGTCGGCAACGGCACCGCTGACCACGCCAGCAGCCATGCTGGTTCCACTCAGGCTGAAGTAACTGGAAGACGACGCGCTGTTTCCCCCGTTGATGTAGTAACTGTTCGGCACCTGGTCGGTCGGATACTCGTTGTACAACGTGGAGTTGGGCGCTTCCAATGACACTAGCAGATTCCCTGGCGCCACTACATCGGGCTTCACAATCGCATCTCCCGCTGTCGGTCCCTTCGAACTGTAGCTGGCGATCAGGTCATCCGTTCGCGTCGGCGTTCCCATCGGCTTCATCGCGCCCACGGTGATCACATAGGGATCGTTTCCGGGTGATGTGATCGTCCCGTAGCCATCGCTGGCCTGCGTGCGTCCGTTGTTTCCCGCGGAAACAACTACGACAATTCCGCTCTTCCACGCCGCTTCCACAGCCTGGCAAAGCGGATCAAGTTTGTAGGTTTCGTACACTTCGCGGCCGAGCGAGAGATTCATTACTCGGATATTAAACCGCTGCTTTAGCGATATAGCCGTGTAGATGGCAGCGATCACCGTGCTGTCGGTTCCCTCGCCGTTCTGATCGAGAACCCGCAGATTCACCAGGGTGGCTCCCGGCGCAATGCCTTGAAAGGTGCGCGAATAGTTCGGCCCGGTCGAACTCGCTCCATCGCCCGCAATCAGTCCAGCGATGTGCGTACCGTGTCCGTACTGATCGTTCGGGCTGGAGTTCCCGGAAACAAAGCTCTGGTTATACACCACGCGCGACGCACCGCGAGTTCCGCCATTCAAATCCGGATGGCTGCTCACTCCACTATCGACCAGCGCTACGCCAATCCCTGCGCCGGTGTAACCCGCTTGCCACGCGGCAAATGCATTGATCGCCGGAGCAGCATTACTGAGAGCGGGAGTCAGCGGGCGGTCCGAGCTGATGTAGATGACGTTCGACTGGTTCGAGAGGCTCACGATGCCATTGCCATCGAGCTGCGCCACTACGCCATTGATCAGCGGCAAGTCTCCCAGGATCGTGCCGCCGAGTTTGAGAATGTCATTGAGCAGGCAATCCACAAGACCGAGCAGTCCGCTGCAACTCAACTGCGTTCCGGGCGCGTATTGAACAATAATATTTGCCTGCTTGGTCGCAGGATATCCACGCAATTCCGGCGATATCTTCGAGTCATCGGCATAAGCCAGCGTCCCTGCGAGCAGCAGAACAATAAGAAGTTTTTTCATCAATACCCCCATTGAACCCCATCGCACTCCCGCCAGCGTGCGCGGATGAATGCAGTTCCTTGCTTGCCCCTATCAGTGCAATCGCAAGCCCAGAGTGCAAGCACTATTCTCCAGTGTTACCAATCATTTAGCGGGAGAGGATACGTTGGCGTGTGGACATCTTGGCCCACCCACCCGCCCAGAGGACAACCTGTCCCAACACGATGGTAACCAGCGGGTACCACTTTTGCAGTGAAGTGAGCGCTGCTTCCCCTCAAAATTGAAGGAACCTTCTTCATATGGCCGAGCTTCGTGAACTTCGAGTACGTGTGTTTGTCGGCAGCGTGGCTGCCGCCGCGCTGGGGTCGTTTGCGTGGGGATTTTCCCATTGGCAATCCACCGACACGCTCAAGTTCGTTTGTTACATGATCGCCGCTCTGCTGGCGTCTCCGCTGAAGGTCAGTCTTCCCAGCGGAACCCTCTCGGTGAATTTCCTATTTACGTTGCTGGGCATTCTTGAAATGAGTTTGCCGCAGACTTTGTCGATCGGCCTGGTCAGCACGCTGGGACAGTTTTACTGGAAGCCCTCGCGCAGTCTGCGGCCCATCCAACTGCTCTTTAATGTTTCGCAGGTCACGGTCTCGGGAGCTGCGGCTTACGCCGCTTATCATCTCGTATCCACTTATGTGTTGCACGGGCCTGGCCCACTGGCGTTGGTCGTGGCCGCTCTCACGCATTTCGCGGTGAACACGCTGGCCACTTCCACCATCATCGGCCTGACTGAAGACAAGCCTTTCTCCAAAGTGTGGACCGACTCCTATCTTTGGTCCTTCCCCTACTACATGGTGGGAGCAGCTGTCGCAGGACTCATCAGCTTTCTCAACCGCAGCATCGGCTGGCAATCTTCTTTGCTGGTTCTGCCGCCGATTTACCTGATGTATCGTTCCTACCGCCTTTACTTGGGGAAGCTCGAAGCCGAAAAGAAACATGCGGAGCAGGTTTCGAATCTTCACTTGCGCACGATTGAGGCGCTGGCGCTTGCCATCGAGGCAAAAGATCAGACCACCGGAGAACATCTGCAGCGGGTGCGCGTCTACGCCATGGAGCTCGCTCGCGAGCTGGGCTTAACTGAAGATGAAGCCGAGGCCCTTCGCGCGGCTTCCGTGCTGCACGACATCGGCAAGCTGGCCGTGCCCGAGCACATTATCTCGAAGCCGGGGAAGTTGACGCCGGAAGAATTTGAGAAGATGAAGATTCATCCCACTGTCGGGGCGGAAATTCTGGAGCAGGTCGACTTTCCTTATCCTGTTGTGCCCATTGTTCGCGCGCATCACGAGAAGTGGGACGGCAGCGGCTATCCCGCAGGTCTGGCCGGAGAAGCGATTCCGATCGGCGCGCGTATTCTCGCCGCCGTCGATTGCCTTGATGCTCTCGCTTCCGACCGCCAATACCGCAAGGCCCTGCCGCTTCATGAAGCCATGGCGAAAGTTGTTTCGGAAGCTGGCTCGGCGTTTGATCCCCTCGTGGTCGCAGTCCTGCAGAATGGTTACGTCGCCTGGGAAAAACTTGCGCGCTCCCAACCCCTGCACGCTCCTCCCAAACTCTCCACCGACATCAAAGTCGCGCGCGGACTCGCTCCCGACGCCGGCTTCGCCCAATCCGCTGAAGTCTCGCCTAAAATTTCGTCTGCTGCGGAAAGCGGAGACCGCCTCGCCGCCGCCCGTCAGCAAGCGCAAAGCCTCTCAGAACTGTTCCGTACCTTAAATTCTTCTCTCACTCCTGATGACACTTTTTCCTTGCTCGCCGCGCGGCTTAAGCATCTTGTCCCGTATGAATCGCTGGTTGTTTACCTGCGCAACGTCGATCTCCTCAGTCCTGCATTCGTGTGCGGCCACAACTTCCGCATCTTTTCTTCTTTGCAGATTCCTCTGGGCGAAGGTTTATCCGGCTGGGTCGCCCAAAATCACAAGCCGATTCTGAATGGAAATCCCTCAGTGGAACCCGGCTATGCTAGCGATAGCGCCGATGTGACTTCTCTGCGCTCCGCGCTCGCCGTTCCCCTCGAAGGCACCGCCGGGGTCGTAGCCGTTCTCGCCCTCTACCGCGCCCGTCAAGACGATTTCACTAAGGACGATCTCCAGGTGGTGGAAACCATTTCCTTCCGCCTCGGATACGTCCTCGAGCAGGCCTCCGCTCCGAAAGCCGCTGCCGCCACCATGGGTGGGGGCCGTTAGTCGACAAGCAAGACGGCCTTGGAACCTCATCCGGAAAACGACTGGCGTAAGCATCAGGATCGCGGCCGGCGCGCCATGCCGCCGGAGATCACTCGCTCTCTCTCGAGCAAGCGAACAAGTGCCGCCGGTAATTCTTTTCGAAAGGCCTGACGTTATCGGAGTCGGTTCCCAGAATTTCGATGCGGGTAAACGAGCTGTTCTCCCGGAGCCACTTCTGGATGAACGGGCCATCCCAGCCGGGCAGGCTGTCTTTAAACCACTCTTCGTGACATTCGCCGGTATCGAAGAACAAAACGGAGCCAGTCACCGCATCCACTTTGCGGATCAACTCAGCGGCCGAGATGCGGTTCTGGCGGCGAACAAAATGATGGAGAACGCTGAAACACGAGACCACGTCGTACCGCGCCCCTTGGCTATCGAGGAAGTTAATAATATCGGTGAGTTGCGTTGCCTTTGCGTCAAGGCCGTAGGCGAGCCTTCCCACCAGAACCGCCGCCGCGTCCCGGTCCACCCCAGTTGACTGGAATCCGCGACGCCGCATTTGATCGACAAACCAGCCGTAGCTGCAGCCAATGTCGAGGAAAGATCCGGAGCGGATGGCTCTCGCTTCCAACCACTGCGCCATCATCTCGAAACGATCGGAACAGCGCCGGACCATTGGCCAACTGGCAAGCTCAGGAGCCGCAATCGGTTGGTAAACCTGAGGCCGGCCCAGCGTCCAGCTGGAATCGATAATCATTTGCTGGATTGGCGTCAAGACCGGCGACGAGGGCCGCACCAGACATTTGTACTCTTTGAGGCCTTCGACCCAGGCCAGCGCCAGGCGATGCTGCCCTTCCACAGTCTGATAGCAATCGGAAGACTTGATGCGTTGCACGACGATATGGGGTTCAAATCCAGTTTCGGCGGGGTCCTCGTGGTTGAAGGATTTCGCATGCAACCTGCGGCAAAACTTTCTTCCCAACTCAACAATGTCCTCGGGCGCTTGCAGGCCGAAGTACTCGCCATAAAGCTCGATCGAATGGGCCGCGTTTTGATAGTACGATGTTGCCTTAAAGCGGTCCGGTAGAAACAGGTTCTCGCCCTCTGCAAGATATTGATTGAGCAACTCAACGTATGGCGAGTCGACAATCGAACGCGAGGGCCACAGCAGATCGCCCGTCATGCGGGCATAACTGGCGCTGGAAAAACCCGCCTCGCCGCCCATCAGTACTTTTCGGAGGTCGATTTTCTTGAGAAACAGGCGCGGATATTTCTTGGGAAGTCCCGCGACATACTTATCCAGACGGTAACTGCGGAGGAGCAGTCCGTCGCCGGTATAGTTAAGCCGATCAAATGGGCCAGACATTTTCTTATGCGCGAGCCAGCATGACTGAACAAAAATGCTTGCGTGCTGCGAACCAGGGGCCTCGCAGGGGAGAGAAACAGACCGCTCGCCGGGTCCAACCACTCGGGAGCGATCTGGGGGAAGGCTCCTAATGTCCCTTCAAATGTTACAGTCAGGTTACAGTTCTGTTACAAACCTGTAAACAGCTCCGTAGTTTACTCCGTTTTTGCCGGAAGTAAAGGGGAAAAGAGCAGGAATCGGGCGGCGATCTTCGTCTGCCTGAGCGCCCACCCAGGGACGCCAGAAATCCACAGAAAGAAATGCAAAGGGTTGTGACGAATGTCACAGACGGGCCCCTGCTGGATCGAATATTTTGCCGCCAATGGAAGGGGGAAAACGTCGCTCGGGACTGCCGCGGATATTTGAGGCATACACTCACGAGGAGAACTATTAACCAGAATGAACACACAAGGCATGGAACAGCTCATCACGCAGCGCTGGCCTAAACTGAAGAAAAAATTGCAACACGAGAATGATCCCGGAAAACTCATTGCCATACTCCAGGAGATTGACGACTTATTGTCCAACCTGGAGATGAGAATGGCCGCCCAAACCCGGCACGCGGATGCAGAACGCGGCGTGCTTTCGACATCGGTCTCCAGGTTCTATCAGGTTCCTTCAGGCGATTCAGAAGGTGGAATCAATGAATGAACGCCCTCCACGCGCCACTCCGCGCTGGGTGCACAAGATTGCAAACGAACTATGCGGGTTGGTTCAACTGCAAATTGATACTCTCCAGCGCGGTCTGGGCGAAGGCGACTTGCGGAAATATTTAGCGCGACGCGGGCAAATTGATAAATTGCAGGGCGAGGTCAGGAACCTGCGACGGCAGCCATCGTAGAACGCGGAGGTTGCCAGGCGAAACCCTCCAAGCCCTACCATTTTCCCCGTGGGGCTGCGGCTTCTGCATCGCGGCCGCCGCCTGCTCAGTCGCAGCTCTGCGAACTATCCCAGCTGTCCCGTCCTCGACGCAATTCCAAATCCGCCAGGAAAATCGCCGCGATGGGATCCTTGTTGATAGCTTCAGACCCTCTGGTTTGCCGCAGTAGAGAGGAGCGTGGCGGATCAGTGCTTAGGAAGTACTGATCGTATTTTTCCAGAGCTTCCCATACGTCGAAGACAAGTTTGAGAAAAATTCTAGTCTGTGGGTCTACACCCCCCCTGTCCCAGTTCGGCCTCATCGTGGTGTCGGTTGTTGTTCATGGCCATCCTCCTACCGCTAGCGAGGATTGTTATAAACCGAAAGACGCTCCCATAGCGGGAATTGTCCCGCAAAGCTACTTCAGGAAGCCGCTATCTTTCCGCTTTTGGCACCGTTCCCAAAACGGGATCCGCCGGCTGCCCTCGCTAACTCCTCGCCTCGCTTGTCAGTTGGTAATTCCCTAAGCCCTCTTGGCGATCCCTTGCCGTTTGGACTCCAGGGGCACGGACGGCTAAACTGCACTCACATGTCCGTGACCGATCAACTCGGCTTCCGCTTCGCCCCGCCCGAGCGGAGGGTATGGACGGTGCACGCCCTGGTCGCCGCAGTGCGCAGCCATGTTGAACGCGAATATTCCGATGCCTGGGTCGAAGGCGAGATTTCAAACTTTCGCGCCCCCGATTCCGGTCATCTTTACTTCACCCTGAAAGATGGCAACGCGCAGATTCGCGTGGTGATGTTCAGTTCGAAGGCGCGGCTCCTGCGCTTTCGTCCGGCCGACGGCATGCAAGTAGTCGTGCGCGGTCGCGTCACCATCTACGAGGACCGTGGCGAGTTGCAAATTGCCGCCGAGTACATTGAACCCAAAGGCGCCGGCGGTCTGCAGGTTGCCTTCGAGCAACTCAAGGCAAAGCTGGAAGCCGAAGGATTGTTCGCGGCCGAGCGCAAGAAACCGATTCCCGCCCTGCCCTCACGCATCGGAATCGTCACCTCGCCCCAGGCCGCGGCTCTGCGCGACATTCTGAACATTTTGCAACGTCGCCATCATTCCGCGAATGCGGTCATCTATCCCGCGCAGGTGCAGGGAGATTTTGCCGCAATCGAAGTCGCGAGCGGCGTGCGCTATTTCAACGAAGTTCGCAACGATCCCAGCCGCGGCGTCGAAGTGATCATTGTCGGCCGCGGCGGAGGCTCGGCCGAAGATTTAGCCGCATTCAACGACGAAACCCTGGCTCGAACCGTCGCCGCCTCCCTTATCCCAGTAATCTCCGCAGTCGGCCACGAGACCGATTTCAGCATCATCGATTTCGTCGCGGACCTGCGCGCGCCCACTCCCTCCGCGGCCGCGGAGTTGGTAATCCGCTCGCGCGTCGAAGTCGAAACCCAGGCCGAGGCCATTCGCGAGCGCCTGGTGCGCGCCATGGAGCGGCGGTTGCTCGAGGCTCGTCATGCGCTGATGGAGCGCGCCCAGCACGGCGCCTTCGCTCGCATGATGGATTTGATCCGCCAGCGCCAGCAAAGAGTCGACGATCTCACCTACCGACTCGAGCGCGCCCAGCGCCAGATGTTAGAGCAGGCGCGCCGTCGTCTGGAGACGGTATCGGCGGCGGTACGCCATTACGATTTGCGCCGTGTGCTCGCGGGAATTCGCGGCGAACTGCAAGCCGGAACCTCAGCCCTGGCCTCGGCGATGCGCCATCAGCTCCTTCTGAACCGCGTCCGCCTGGAGCGCATGAGCCGCGCTCTGGAGGCTCTTTCGCCTTTGGCCATTCTGGATCGCGGATACGCGCTGGTTTTCGACGGTGCCGGCCAGTTAGTAAAAGATGCATCGCTGCTCCAGCCCGGCTGCGAAATCACAGCGCGGCTGGCTCGCGGCCAGATCGACGCTACAGTCAAACGGATTTCCACCGAGAGCGACAGCATCAAAAGCAAGAAAGAAGAACGGTAGAGTGGCTCGACCACTCTACAAAAAATTACAATCAAATTCACTTCCGATTTCCGCTTCCAAACATTTTCTTCACTCCTCGCTGCATTAGAATGTAGAGTTCTGACTGAACCCGCGATTAACTGAAACCGCGATGAGGACCATTCGGTGACGCCAACGATAGCGCCGTGGTTGCGAGTGTCGTTTACGGTGCTCGACATTCTGCTGGTGGCGCTCATCATTTACGAAGTTCTGGTGATGATCCAGGGAACTCGCGCTGCGCCCATGCTGGCGGGACTGGGCGCGGTCGCGGCGGCGTTTTACCTGGCACGGATCGGCGAGCTGGTCACGCTTAACTGGCTGGTCAGCCACCTGCTCCCCTATGTGGTCTTCGCGCTGATCGTGGTCTTCCAGTCGGAGATCCGCCACGTATTGTCCGATGTCGGCCGGCGCGTAAAGTTTTTGCGTGGCGGCACTCCGGGCGGCGACTCCTACGACGATATTGTTCTGGCGGCGAATTTATTTTCCCAACATCAAACTGGCGCATTGATCGTCATCGAGCGCGAGATCGGCTTGCGCACCTACATCGAAAGCGGCGTCGCCATGGATGCCAAACTCTCCTACGATTTGCTGGCCACCATCTTCCGCCCAAGCGCGCCGCTGCACGACGGCGCGGTCATCGTCCAGAAAGATCGTCTCGCGGCTGCCGCCTGCTTTCTCCCGCTCTCCATGAATCCCGTTCTTTCAATTCAGTTGGGAACGCGTCACCGCGCCGCAATCGGAATTACCGAAGAAACGGACGCGATTGCCGTGATCGTGTCCGAAGAAACCGGCGCAATTAGCATGGCGATGGGCGGAGGAATCGAGCGCGATCTTACCGCTGAACAGTTGCGTGAGCGTTTGAGCAGCGAGCTGCGGCGGCACATGGCTCCAGTCGCGTTACCCACGGCCCCTCCCGTGGATTCGGAAGTAGGCTTGGAATCTCCCCTGCGAGCGCGCGTGCAGATGAGCGCCGAAGCGGATGATTCGGAAGCGGAGCGTCCGTTATGAAATGGTTGCGCCGCTGGGTGCTGCACAACTTCTGGCTGAAAATATTGTCGCTCCTATTGGCGACTGGCTTGTGGCTGGCGATCTCTCCCGACCAGGAATTAGCCGAGGTCGCAGTGCGCGTCCCCATTGAATTCCAGCACGTGCCGCCGCACCTTGAAATCAGCTCGGTTACCATTCCCGACGCGCAAATTCGCGTGCGCGGCCCCGAGCGGCTCATCCGCAACCTGCGCACCACCGACATCCACGCCGAACTTGAAATGGGAGACGCTCATCCCGGCGAGCGCACCTTCGACCTCACCGCCCAACAGATTCGCCACGACCGCGAACTGTACGTCGTGCAGGTGGTTCCCGGCCAGGTGCACCTCAGTTTCGACATGCGGCTCACCAAGGAGGTCGAAATCCATCCGCGCGTTACCGGAACCTTCGCCGATGGTGACCGGATCGCCAGAATCGTCGTCGATCCGCAAACCATTAAGATCACCGGCCCGCAGCACCATGTAGAAACAGTCGATGCCGCGACCACCGATCCGGTCGACGCTACTGGCACCAGAACCCGCGCCACATTCGTCACCATGGTCTTCGTTCCCGATCCGCTGGTGCAGATTGTTCAACCCACCCCCGTGCGCGTCACGGTCTTTATGGAAAAAACTCCAGTGAGCGCTCATTGATTCCCGCTTGCGGCAGCGCACTCTGTTTTTCTTCGCGTCCTTCGCGATGCCTTTGCGCGCTTCGCGGTTAAAGCCTTTTGCAGCTCTTGACTGACCAACTCGCGGTTCTCATTTATCATCCCCGGTTGGACTTTTCTCTAGAAGTTCGACTGGCAGTTCTCGGCTTACACTCACTCTATGACCGATCAAACCAGGCAATTATTCGGCACGGACGGAATTCGCGGCGTGGCCGGCGAATTTCCCCTCAACGCCGACAGCACCTATTTAATCGGCCGCGCCCTCGGCCATGACGTCATTCGCGCCACGCGCACTCCGCAAGTATTACTCGGCCAGGACACGCGCGAATCCAGCTCCTGGATTTCCGATCGCGTCGCCGCAGGCCTGGCCTCCGTTGGCGTGGATGTGCACAGTGCCGGCGTCATCACTACCCCCGGCGTCGCCTACCTGGCGCGCTCGCGCGGCATGGCGGCGGGAGTCGTCATCTCGGCCTCGCACAATCCCTGGACCGATAACGGCATCAAAGTTTTTTCCGGCGATGGATTCAAGCTCACCGACGAACGCGAACTCGCCATTGAAAAAGAAATTTTCGCCCTGCTGGCGAGGCCAGGCGCGGTCGACGACACCGCCGTAAAAATTGCCCACCCGTCGTTGCCCGGAGAATCCACTCTGCGCAAGGCCTACATCCACTGGCTGGCCAGCGGTGTGGCCGCCGATTTAAGCGCACTGCGCGTCCTGGTCGATTGCGCCAACGGCGCAGCTACCGCCGAAGCCCCGGAGTTATTTCGCAGCCTTCGAATTCAGGCAACGTTCATCCACGCCACGCCCGACGGAAGAAATATCAACGAAGGCTGCGGCGCTCTCCATCCGGAAAACCTCGGAAAAGCCGTCGCCGAGTCACGCGATAAGTTCGATCTTGGCGTTACCTTCGACGGCGACGCCGACCGAGCCCTGTTTTGCGACAACGCGGGCCGCGTCGTAAATGGAGACGGCGTGCTCCTGCTCACGGCCCGCGACCTGAAGTCGCGCGGCAAGCTGGCAGGCGACACCGTCGTAGGCACGACCATGTCGAATATGGGCGTCGAAATCGCTCTGAAAAAATCCGGCATTCGCATGTTACGCGCGAATGTCGGCGATAAATATGTGCTCGAAGAAATGCTGAAGACCGGCGCCACCTTGGGCGGTGAGCAGTCCGGCCACATCATTTTTCGCGACGGCGATGCTACCACCGGCGACGGCCTGCTGACCGCTCTGCGCGTCATGGACGTAATCGTCCGCTCCGGCAAGTCGCTCTCAGATCTGGTCAGCGACCTGAAAGTCTTTCCGCAGAAAATTCAGAATGTGCGGGTCCGCGAAAAAATTCCCTTCGCCAAGGTGCCCGAAATACAGCGGGCAATCGAATCCGCCGAGCGCGAACTCGACGGCAACGGCCGCGTCGTCGTCCGCTATTCCGGAACCGAGTCTCTCGCTCGTGTAATGGTCGAGGCGGAGTCGGAAGAAAAAATGAAGGCCCTCACCGCGAGCATCGCTGCAGAAATTCAGAAAAAGCTGGGAGTTTGATCTTTCCCGCCCCAAAGTGTAGGCTCTTGCGCAGTTTCGAACCGGCACCTCTTGTGCCCAACTTCGTCCTTGAGGAGCAACCATGGTTCCCATCTCCGCGCTATGGCTTCCGATTGTGCTTTCCGCTGTCATCGTCTTTGTCGCCAGCTCGATTCTGCACATGCTGCTTCCCTTCCACAGAAGCGATTACCGCAAGCTGCCCGACGAAGAAAAGGTCGTCGACGCGCTGCGGGCAGCGGGCGTTACTCCCGGCCCCACCTACCACTTTCCCCACACCACCCACAAAGATATGAAATCACCGGAGGTCGCCGAGAAGTTCAAGCGCGGTCCCGTAGGGCTGATGAACGTGATGCCCAGCGGCCCCCCGGCGATGGGAAAATATCTGGGGTTGTGGTTCGTCTACTGCGTCGTGATGAGTATCTTCGTAGCCTACTTGACCGGGCGCACCCGCGTCCCGGGCACGCCGTATCTCGAAGTTTTCCGCGTGGCGGGAGCGACGGCGTTCATCGGATACGGCGTCGGACAGCTTCAAGACTCCATCTGGAAAGGTCAGATCTGGGGCGTCACCTTCAAGCACGTCGTCGACGGCCTGATCTATGCACTGCTGACTGCGGGCGTCTTTGGATGGCTGTGGCCGAGGTAATCAGGGACAAATCATCACTCAAATATCGGCGCTAACCTTGCCAGCACCTCGCCCATGATCGCGTCTGGAATGCTTTCCAGTTTCTTGCCGCCGCGTGCGCCAAGATCGAGCGCACGAGGCTGGTCGCACCGAATAATCCCAGTCGTTTTGGTTCCTGCTCCTGCCAATGGCACGGCAAACCCCGCCGTCCGCGCAAAATTACCGCCGCTCGTGATCGGCAGAACTACGGGAACTCTCGTGACACGATTGAATGCCTCCGGAGAAACAATCAGCACCGGCCGCAGGCCCCGCTGCTCGTGCCCCGACGTAGGATCCAGACTGACGAGCCAAATTTCGCCCCGCCTCATTTTCGTTTCCCCAACTCGATCCCCCGCTCGTTCCGCCCTGCGTTCCATCAGAGTAGCTCGCGGCCAACGGGCTTGCCATCAAGCCACTCTTGATCTCGTTTCGAGTCTTGCTTCGAGCGACGCGCCTTAGTTGCACATTGTGCCAACAATTCGTGCAGCGTATAGCGACGACGCGGCTGCGGTTCAATGACGAGTCGCCCACTCTCAATGGCGATGCCGACCTTGACGCCCGGCTGCAAATTCAGGACATCAAGCAGCGCGGGCGGGACGGCCAGCATGACAGATCCGCCCACCTTGCGCAGGTTGGTGGTATGCATAGAAACTCTCCAGGGTTATATCTAAGTATAACATTTAAGAGCAAGGGCATACAGGCTGGGAAAAAATATCCAACTTCGCTCGATCGGGATAGTCCACGCCGGCTACCCCGCATGGGCAACCTATGGTGCTGGCATTTGTCGGATAGGAGCGTCCGACTCACACGGACCTTGCCGCGTCTAATCCAAATCCCTCCAGTTCGCCCCCACGCCCATCTCCACCAGCAGCGGCACCGCCAACGCCTGTACTTTTTCCATCTGCTCGCGAACCAGCGACTGCATCGTATCCACTTCCTTCTCTGGAACCTCGAAGACCAGTTCGTCGTGAACCTGCAAAGTCATTCTCGACTTCAGTCCGCGATCCCGCAGCGTCGCATCAATCCGAATCATCGCCACTTTAATCAAATCCGCCGCCGTTCCTTGCAGCGGAGTATTCACCGCAGTGCGCTCCGCAAAGCCTCGCTGGTTGGCGTTTTTGCTGTTGATGTCGGGAATCGGACGAACGCGTCCGTGCAGTGTTCTTACCTTCAGATCGCGCCGCGCTTCGTCCAGAGTCTTGTCGATGAAGGCGCGAACCCCGGCATATTTTTCAAAATATGCGGCGATAAATTGCTTCGCCTCGGCCGGCTCGATCCCCAGATTTTGCGAAAGCCCGAACGGCGAAAGCCCATACACGATTCCAAAGTTCACGACCTTCGCCGCGCGCCGATGATCCGCCGTCACCATCAGCGGAGGAACTCCAAATACTTGCGAAGCCGTCAAAGTATGAATATCGTCGCCGCGGCGGTACGCCTCCACCAGCAGCGGATCGCGCGAGAAGTGCGCCAGCAGCCGCAGCTCGATCTGCGAATAATCGGCGGTCAACAGCACATGGCCCGGCTCGGCGATAAACGCAGCGCGAATGCCGCGCCCAAGCTCCGTGCGGATCGGAATATTCTGCAGATTCGGATTCGCCGAAGAAAGCCGTCCGGTGGCCGTTCCAGTTTGGTCGAAGGTGGTGTGCAGGCGTCCGGTGGAAGGATTGATGAGCGCGGGCAGAGTGTCAACGTAGGTCGATTTCAGCTTGGTGAGCTGGCGGTAATCCAGCACCATGCGGGCTATGGGATGCTCTTCCGCAAGATTTTCGAGCACGTCGACGGCGGTGGAGATGGCGCGTCCCTTGCCGTATTTAAAGGGCTTGGGAAGATTCAGCTTATTAAACAAAACGTCGCCCAGCTGTTTCGGCGAGCCAATATTGAATTCGCAATCCGCGATCTTGCAGATTTCTTTCGCCTTCACCGCAATCTCGCGCTCCAGCTCAGAAGACATTTTCGCGAGCGCCGCAGTGTCGATCTTCACTCCCGTCTGCTCCATGCGCGCGAGAACCGGCACCAACGGCAGATCGATTTCGTCGTACAGCTTCGTAAGTCCCGCCTGCTTCACCTCTTCCTGAAATGCCACGGCCAGCCGCCCGGTAATGTCGGCAGCCTCGGCAACCTCGCCGCCCAGCTTCAGGTTGAAGCGTCGCAAAGCCGCGTCCGCCAGCCGATGCGACGAATACGTCGGATCGAGCAGGTACGAGTACAGCATCGGGTCATGCTGCACTCCCTGCAGATCAATGCCGAGAGAACCCAGCGCGTGGATCGCAGCTTTGTAATCGTGAATCGCCTTCGGCGTCGACGCACTTTCCAGAATTGCGCGCACCTTTGTTGCAGCCGCGGCGGAATCGAGTTTTACTGTAGTTGCAAATCCCGCCGCCGATGAAATCGCGATTCGCCGTGCCGCCGGCGTGGGCTGCGCCTCGGCAGATCCCGCCGTCAACGGCAGCATCGCCTCCATCGGCTCTTCCTCCACTATTTCTTCTTCACCGGCCGAAGATGATTCCGCCTGTTCGCTCTCGATCGCGACCGCCAGCGCATTATTTTCAGAGACCGCATTCAAAACTTTTTCTACATCGCCGGCCGACTCCGCTTCGCTGTAATGTGCTTTGGTCACCTGAATCACCGGCAACAGTTCCTTCAACAGCGAAGTGAATTCCAGTTCGGTGAAGAGTTGCCGGAGAAGTTCGACGTTCGGCTCGCCGGCGCGCATGGCTTCGATATCAAGCTCTACCGGCACATTGCAGTCGATGGTGGCCATGCTCTTGCTGAACAGAACAATGTCGCGATTGTTCAGCAGCGATTCGCGATAGGTTTTCTTCTCCACCTCGGCCGCGCGGTCCAGCGCCTGCTCGACGCTTCCGAAACGTTTGATAATTTCCACCGAACCTTTGTCGCCGATTCCCGGTGCCCCGGGGATGTTGTCGATCGCGTCTCCGCGCAGCGCCATCACGTCGATCACGCGCTCCGGAGGCACTCCCAGAATTTCTTCCACCTTGGCAGCATCGCAAATCAGATTGTCTTTCGGCGGATTCAGAATCTGCACGTCGTCGTTGACAAGCTGCATCATGTCCTTATCGCTGCTGACGACGTATACGGGATGCCCGTCAGCCGCGGCTTTTCGGGCAAGCGTGCCAATCAAGTCATCCGCCTCGAAGCCGGCGAGTTCGAGAATCGGAATGCGATAGGCCTGAAGCGCCCGCCGGATGTAGGGAATCTGCTGCGCCAGATCCTCAGGCATCGCCGCGCGGTTCGCCTTGTAGCCCTTGTATTCGATCTCGGTAAACGTCTGCGTCTTGATGTCGAATTTGCGAACCGTGGTGATCGCTTCAGCCTGTGTATCGCGAAAAGTTTTTGCTGCGACGTCAAAAACCGCAGCCAGAAGAACCGGCGAAAAATCGTCTCGCAGCTTCCGCAGCATGTTGACGAAGACATACACCGCCGCCGTCGGAAGTCCGCTCTTGGTCGACATGGAACGCTGCCGCGCCATGGCGTGGTAGGCCCGGAAGATAAAGCTCATGGTGTCGATGAGAAAGACCCGGTCTTTCTCACGCGCGGATGTCGTAGGGCGCGCCGCCGGTGGGACCGGAAGCGGCCGCTCGGCAGCAAGGCCCGATGTGGCTTCGGAAGATTTTTTTCGCGGGGACAAGAGAATAGTTTAGCAGCGCAGGAGCTGGACTTCGCAGCCGGTAAAATTCCAGACTGTCATGCTGAGCACAGAGATCGGAATCGCAGAGCGATTCCGATCTCGAAGTCGAAGCATCCCTAGCGTCCCAGGAACTGGACTAGAAGTTTACCGACAAATCAGCCTTAACCATCTTCTTCGGGTCACTGCCGGGGGTGGAGCGGAAAATCAGGTAGAACTTTCTCGGTTGCGTCAGGGATGGGGGAAGGCTGACATCGACGTTCTGATCATGGGAGGCGTTGGCGGAAAAAAGCGAGTCGATCGTGCCGTCGCGAACGTACTCGGCATACTGCTCATCGCTAAGGACAAAGAAATCGACATCGGCGGAGTGGGCGCTGGATTGGATTCCCACCTTGGTGACATACGATTTGTAGTTGCCGCTAAGGCGCGGCATAGCGGCGTGGGCGGGGATCTCAAGCGGGAAAATTTCCGAAGCGGGTATGGTGAACGTTTTCTGCAGCACAGTTTGAGTGCTGCCAGCAGGCGACGGACCGGCGCGGTCGAAGTCCGCGACCGCCGTAGACGGCTGCTCGGGCGCTTTCTTTTTTTCGCACGCGGTTGCGAGTACCAACGCTCCCGCGATCCCCAAAACTGAGGTCCGCAGAAAAAAGAAACGCGCCCTCGCTCTCATAAAGGTACAGGCCTTCCGTATTCGGTCGTATAGTGCAGTTCGATTTCTCCGCAGGTCCCTTGCTCCGCCGAGTACACCACGCAGGTATCGAACGGTCGCGAATAGACGTGAACGCTCACCGCACGCTGGTTAAAATCGCGCGGGTTCAGCACCCGATGCACCGGCTCCAAAGGATCGACCGCGCACGGATGCGCCAAGTTCATCTCAACCGTGTCAGTGGTCTCGAGCGCACAAGTTCCGGCGGCGATGTCCTGGCGTACCACGCGAAAATTTTCTACCAGCAGCCGGCCAATCGGCACGGCCATCCAGCAATTCTGGTCGCGATGGTTGTGGATCGAGCTGATCTGCCCGACCTCCCAGCAAATGGCGATCAGCTCATAGAGCGGAGTTTTGTCGATGAGGTTGCGAGTATAGTGCTGGCGGTCCCAAGTGAGATAGGGCACAAGCGAGGCGGCGTCCAGCGGCGTCTGCTGCAGGAATTGCCGGATCTGCTCAGTCTGGTCAAACGCCGCTTCTGGAAACTTGCGCAGTTCGGTGACGAAATTCTGGATTGGGATTGGTTTTGCAGCGACCGACATGGGAACACTCCGGGGAAAAGTATAGCGTAGCGATAGGGAGCAAGTCCTGACGGCACCAGGGAAGCCTTTACCGCAGAGGGCGGGAGATCACAGGTAATTCCATTACTCCACAAACATGCAGTCCCCATAAGAATAAAAACGGTATCGCTGTGCGACCGCATGTTCGTACGCGTTGAGCACCCACTCTCGTCCCGCGAAAGCGCACACCAGCATCAGCAACGACGATTGCGGCAGATGAAAGTTCGTCAGCAGCGCGCTCACCACTTTGAATTCAAAGCCAGGATAAATAAACAAGTCCGCCGCGCCATCGCCCGCCGGAATCTCTCCCTTGCCCTGACGAATCGCGTGCTCGAGCGTGCGAACCGTCGTGGTTCCGACGGCGACGACGCGCCTGGATTCCCTTACCGCTCGATTGATCGCCTCGGCCGCGCTCGCCGGGATCGAATACGACTCAGAGTGAAGTTTGTGATCTTCCACCCGTTCCACGCGCACCGGCTGGAACGTTCCCAGGCCCACGTGCAATGTGATCTCTGCAGTTTCCACACCGCCCTCACGAATGCGCTCCAGAATTTCTGCAGTGAAATGCAGCCCAGCCGTCGGAGCCGCTACCGATCCCCGTTGCCGCGCATAAACAGTTTGATAGCGGTCGCGGTCGCTGGCTGAGTCCGCCCGATCAATATAAGGCGGAAGCGGAATGTGACCGATGCGGTCGAGTGCGGCGTAAAAATCGCGGGAGGAATCAGGGCGACCGGCGGCATCAAAGCGAATCGTGCGTTCGCCAAATTCGCCGCGCGTCAGCACCTCGGCTTGCAATTCCCCGTCCTCGCCGAAAAACAAGCGCTCGCCGACTCCAATCTTTCGCCCCGGCCGAACCAGACACTGCCAGTCGTTCGGCTCGGTGGCAACCCGCCGCGTAAGCAGAACCTCAACCTCGCCGTGCAGAAAATCACGCGCCGCGCGATTTCTCCCGCTCACGGGTTGTGCGCGCACTCCGGCGCGCCGTCCATACAGCCTGGCTGGAAACACTTTGGTGTTGTTGAACACAACCAGATCGCCCGCCCGCAAAAACTGCGGCAAATCTCGAAACAGTTGGTCGCAGTGTTGCCCGCTTCCGCGCCGCAAGTGCAACATGCGGGAGCTATCTCGGGCCGCCAGCGGCTCCTGGGCAATCAGCTCTTCGGGTAGATGGAAGTTGAAGTCGGAGACCAGCACGCTTTTCGATTATAAGAGTATGACGACAGGATAATTGCTAGCGGCTCTTCATCAGCCCTGCGCACCGCTCCGGCCCCGTCCGTTAGCGTACACTTCTCGGCATGGCTCTTTAGCGCGAGTTTTTTTTGTTTTCTTTGTAATTTTATTTGTCTGTTCACTGCGGGTGCGGTAGTATGCGGGGGCAGTTACTTTTGCCGCTTTTTGCCACTCCCCAAGAGAGTTGTCGATGTCCGTTGAACGCAAACACAGGGAAGAAATCGTTCGCTACGGTCGCATGCTGCACGAGCGCGGCTTCGTGGCTGCCATGGATGGAAATCTGTCGGTGCGCCTCGACGAAGAACGAATCCTGGTAACCCCCACCTGCGTGAGCAAAGGCGCAATGCGCGGCGGCGATCTGGTCATTGTCGATTGCGAAGGCACGCGCGTCGCGGGCCGTCGGCCCGTCACCAGCGAGATCGGCATGCATATTCTTATTTACAGCATGCGTCCCGACGTTCAGGCGATCGTTCATGCGCATCCCCCGACGGCTACCGGATTCGCAGCCGCTGGCATGCCCCTCACCGAACCCCTGGTCTGCGAAGTCGTCATGGGTTTGGGCTGCATTCCGCTCGCTCGCTATGGCACGCCCGGCACCTCCGAGCTGGCCAAAACTTTGGAGCCCTACGTCCCGCACTACGATGCCATCCTCATGTCCAACCACGGCGTCGTCGCCTACGGAGACACCATCGAACACGCCTACATGAAAATGGAAACCGTGGAACACTTCGCGCAAATTGCCCTGGTCACCCATCTTCTGGGCCGCCAGCAGCCGCTGAGCGGAGTGGATATCGAGAAACTGTTGCTGGCCCGCTCCAAATACTTCGGCGGAAAAATGTCGGCATCCTTGCCCATCGCCATGACGCGCCCGCCGGAAAAGGTCAGCTAACCGGGGCGTAGCGCTTATAAGGTTTTTCCTCTGTGTTCCCCTGTGTCCTCTGTGGTAAAGGTTTTCGACTTCCCTCACCACGTTCCCGCTACTCCCCTCCAATGCGGAACCGAAACCCAGCCCGGAAGTTGACCGGCAGCGCGGGAAAGCCGACCACTTCGTTGTAGCGGCGATCAAGCGCGTTCTCAACATTGGCGTAGGCGGTAACTCGCGAGTTCACCGCGTACCATCCGCCGATATCGGCCCGCACATACCCGGCGGCATGATCAATATTGAAGCCATCGAAATCGGAATCCGGACGCGACCCCACAAAACTTCCCGCCAGGTTTGCGCCCCAGCGCGTCCCCAAATAACTCAGCAGCGTAGTCGCCGAGTGCTTGGGCCGGCGCAGCAACGGATCCCCCGGAGCATACGGAAAACTACAAGGCGTTGCCGGCGTGCATTCGGGATTGTCGAGTATCTGAGTCGAGGTGTAGGTATAGGCCGCATTCAGCAACAATCTCGGCCGAATTCTTCCTTGCAGTTCAACTTCGGCGCCCTGGGCGAACGATTGCTCCAGGTTGAAAAACTGGTACACGCCGGAATGGTTGGGGATGGCCTCAATCTGGTCATGAAACAGATTATTGAAGTAAGTTGCGTTCACCGCCCATCGTCCGGCAAATAGTTTCTGCTCGAAGCCGGCTTCAAAGGCCCGCGTCCGCTCCGGCAACAAGCCACGGTTTGGGGCATAACCGTATGCCTCATATCCGAACGTTTCGTAGAGAGCAGGTTCCATAAATCCGGTGGCATAAGAAAAACGCAGGCGGGTTCCGGAAAAAATCTCTCCGCCGCGCAGCGCCAGCAGGGTAAGCGCGACCCGCGGCACGCCCGTGTTGCCATAGGCGCTGCTGTGGACGAATCGTCCGCCCGCAATCGCATTCAACCGGCCCACTGTGAGCTGCTGTTGCAGATATACGTCCTGATCCAAACGCTGCCCCGAGGCTGGCGGAGGAGAATTCTGGTCGCTCACCGCGCCCGTCTCATTTTCAATGCGGTATCCGAAGGTGCTGTGCGCGACGATGCGGGCTGAAACCCGCTCCGAGTAATCGCCCTGGTATTCGAATCCCACGCGGTTGATGTGGGTCTGGTAAAGATCGGCGTAGCTGTCGTAGCTGTCGGCGGGAGGGTTCAGGTTCGAATCCGCATAACGATACAGCGAGTCGAAACCGGTGAAGCGATGTTGCCATCCCGAAG
>Ga0182024_10009658_pt1 | contig 19882 bp, 10 predicted proteins | sample P32metaG_FD_120480 | JGI IMG/M metagenome (GOLD analysis project Ga0182024, IMG submission 120480) | Permafrost microbial communities from Stordalen Mire, Sweden - P3-2 metaG (Illumina Assembly) | ecosystem: Environmental > Terrestrial > Soil > Wetlands > Permafrost | place: Sweden: Stordalen... | reverse complement strand
AGCATCTTGATTGAAGATCGGTCGTTCCTGCGCCGCATCCCGGAATGAAGCGCCGTTTGCCAAACATCAGACCCGGTTTGCATCGCTCGATTCGGCGGGAATGCCGGCGAGAACGAATGAGAATCCTGCCATCGCCAGGGCTACAAATGCGCTGTTCCATTCGTCACCGTTGTGCAGATGGGTGGCCACGCGGGGTGCGTGAAGCAGGACAAACCACAGGAAGAACATCAAGCCGAGGAGCGACGCAACGAGGCGTGCTTGGATCTTGCTTGCGATCGCCAGGCCGGCGGCGATCATCCCGGCGCCGGTGAAGTATGCCAGAACCAAATGCACCGGCATCCACGAAGGGATCAGTGTTGCGATGAAGCCGGCGATGACGAAGTGAGTGTAGCCGAAAACCACCATGCAAATGGCAAACAAAAGCCGGCCCAGTTCGGCGACTTTATGGATGAGGCTGCCCTTCCCTGTGAAACTGGGACGCGCGTCTTGAATTGTTCCGGCCACAATTAGCGCCCCGGCGAACATGGCTAGAGTTTCAAATGCTCTGGTTCGCTCCCTCAGGTCTTGCACGATGGCGGCAGCTCTGGACATATGAATCAGCAATATGCAAAGGAGAAAAAGAGCTGCCAACACTGCCGACGCGAGTCGAGAGTTTTTGTGGATGGCGATAGCTACGCCGGCGGCGATCAGCACGATACCGGTCGCGTAGGACCAAAACGCATGCCCCGGAATCCACTCCGGAGTTATGGTGAGCCCGACGACGAAGCCCTTGTAGATGAATTGTTGAATTCCGAAAGCGACTACGGAGGTGGCGAAGAACCATTTTCCGGCTTCAGCGAGTCTGTTCATGTGAGTTCCTCGGAGGCGATCGCCGCGGGCTGATTTTTACAGCAAATGATGAAAAGGAGAAGCCAAAACAGGCCACCTTCACCCAACGCTGTGGCGCACAATCAAATCTTCCACAGCGCGCCGATCGAGACTCTGGGCATCAATAACGTCAGATTGGTCGCGAGTTATTTTGGAGCAAGCGGCTAAGGCTTGATGGGACTGCCCTGCAATTCCTGACAACCACGGAAACCCTCGGTACCAAGAGTACTAAGTCACGCCTCGAGCGGTTGTCCCAGACCCTCCGTATCGGAGCAAGTGGTCTGATGACGGCGAATCAAATTTGGCGGACTTTTCAACAGGCCGCGTTGCAAATTCGTTGTATCGCCAACCGGGGAAGCGGTAGGATGCACACGCACTTGGGGGATAGTTCGGACTCCGGGGTCGGGGGACTTGCGGCATGCTTGTTGGTTTTTCCTGGTTTGAATCCCGTTCGCTGCGCTTACCGTTCCGCCTGTTGCAAAGGCTCCTCCTCTGCACATTCACCAGCTTGTGCTTTGCTTGCGGCCATCCGGGACTCTGTGCCCACGTCATAGCGGATGATCCTTGCTCTCGCCCGGCGATAGGAAGCGCGGTGCCGGAACCGGAAGATCTGCGCAGCCAGAACGGAATCCTGAAAGTTGATTTGACGGTTCGCAACCAGGCGGAAGCCGGCGGCGCAATTCGTTACTGCTACGTTGCCGGTGACGGCAGCCAATCACCCACGTTGCGGCTGAAGCCCGGCGACCTGCTTATCCTGCATCTGAAAAACGAGTTGAGTGACGCTAAACAGCCCGCAGCTGAAGCAAATCACGTTCACTCGCACTCGAAATCGGAAACGAACGCTGATCCGTGCACCAGCGCATCCATGACGTTGACCTCCACCAATTTGCATTTCCACGGTCTCACCGTCCCTCCGCTGTGCCATCAGGACGACGTGCTGAAGACATCGATCCAGCCGGGCGACTCGCCATTCGAATATCGGTTTCGCATTCCCGCGAACGAGCCTCCGGGGTTGTATTGGTATCACCCGCACATCCACGGATTCAGTAAGGTGCAAGTTCTCGGCGGAGCGTCTGGCGCTTTGATCGTGGAAGGAATCGAGCGCGCCAATCGCGAGGTGGCTGGCTTGCCGGAACGAGTTTTGGTGATCCGCGATCAGGACTTGATCAATCCGAAAGCTACACCATCGAAATCGGAACCGGTAGTGCCGAAAATGCTGATCGATCGCGACGGAGACTCTGCAAACACCGGCACTGGTTTTGGTACGCCGGCCAAAGACCTCTCGATTAACTATGTGCCGGTGCCATATCCCGATTATCCCCCCGCGGTCATAAAGATGAAGCCGTCGGAACGGCAATTGTGGCGAGTTCTGAATGCCTCGGCTATTACCTACTTGAATCTCGCGGTTCTTTTTAAGCGGGCGCCGCAGCAGCTGGGAATCGTGGCCATCGACGGCGTGCCCCTGAACCACAACGGAAACCCGGAAAACGCAATCGAGTGGCGGGATCACATTGGCGTGCCGCCCGGCGCTCGAGTGGAATTCATTGTGACCGGCCCGCCTTCGGGGGTGAACGGACTACTGGTGACGCGGACCGTGGATACGGGTTCCGGCGGCGAAAACGATCCGAACCGGGCGATCTTCGCGATTGTGCCTTCCGTGGATGCGCCGGAACCGCGCTCAACCCTGTCCGCGACGCCAGAACCACTTCCGGCTCCGACTCTGCCCTGGTTGGGGAATGTGACTCCGGTGCGCGTTCGGAAATTATATTTTTCGGAAAAGCTGGAGGATCCCAAGAATCCTCTCAGCGCTACCACCTTTTACCTCACCGTAGACGGCCAAACACCGGCGCCATTCGATCCAAACTCAACCGAACCGAACATTATCGTGAAGCAGGGGGACGTGGAAGACTGGATCATCGAGAATCGCTCCAGCGAACTGCATGATTTCCACATTCATCAGTTGCATTTCATGCTGGTGGGTTGGTCCGGCGTCCCGGTGAATGAGCCCTTTCTGCGGGACACTGTGAACGTGCCTTTCTACGATGGCAGAACGCTGCAATACCCCAGCGTGAGACTGCGCATGGACTTTCGGGATCCCCATACCGTGGGCACGTTTGTTTATCATTGTCATCTGCTGGAGCACGAAGACGGAGGAATGATGGGGTTGATCCGCGTAGAACCAGCGGAGACGAGGAAGACGCCCGCGTCGAATGCCTCCCAGTCTTCCAGCAGTAATTTGCCCGGTCATGCGGCCGGCAACAACTGATTTTCGATTCTGAACGCCGTGAGGATTGTTTGATGTTCGTTGAGCCACACTCTTGTTGGAGGATGGCCCGCAGCCCTGCGCCGCGGGAAGTTCGAAGTGCCATTCATCAGCGTGATCTCGCCAGCGATATTCGCTTCTCTCGCGGCGCTATTTTTGTAACCTTGGGTTCACATACGTCCAATCCGTCTGCACCGAGCAGTTATTACTCCTCACCACAGTGCAATTCCGTATCTCACGAAAGGGAGGGAAAATGTACCTAAAGCATGTCGCATCAAAAAGCTTGCTTGGCCTGCGCATTGGACTCACGTCCATCGCGCTTTTCCAGTTCGTCGCAGGCGCTTCCCTGGCCACTGCGGGCCAGGACTCAGGGCCCGGCGCCGGCACCCATACGCCGATCAAACACGTGATCGTCATCATCGGTGAGAACCGCAGCTTCGACCACGTATTCGCCACCTACAAACCGAAGAGCGGAGAATCGGTTTGGAATCTGCTTTCGGAAGGTATCGTCAACGCCGATGGCACGCCTGGTCCCAACTTCGCCAAGGCGCAACAACTCGCGGCGCAGGATTCGGCTCCGGATGCCTTCTTGCTGAACCCGCCCAAGTCGCAGTTCCCCGGCGGCATCCTCCCGCTGCCACTGGTAGGCGGTGCTCCCACAGCCCCATACGTTTCCACCACCGCTGACGCGGAAGTTGTCGAAAACGGATTGGCGCCGAACTACTACCAGTATCTGGCGACCGGCGGCACTGGCCTGCCAAAGTACACGCCGGACACTCGGATCATTGACTATAGTGCTCTGCCCGCGGGGCCGTTCCAATTGACGCCCGGCGCACCATACGACTCGTATGCAGCAAGCCCGGTCCATCGCTTCTACCAGATGTGGCAGCAGTTGGATTGCAGTGTGGCTCACGCCAGCAGGTATAATCCCTCCGGTTGCAAATCCCAGTTGTTCCCTTGGGTGGGGAAGTCACGGTAGGCGCAGGAACGAATGGCGTGGCCCAACCAGCGGGATTTAATGGTGAAACGACCGGCGAAGGCTCCGCGGCAATGGGCTTTTACAACGTCCAGGGTGGCGACGCGCCTTATCTCAAGAGCCTAGCGGACCATTATGCGATGAGTGACAACTTCCATCAGTCTGTAAATGGTGGAACTGGCGCAAACCACATGATGTTCGGCCACGGAGATGCCCTCTGGTTCAGTGATGGCAACGGTCATCCCCAGAAGCCGCCCCATAACGTGGAAGTATCGCCAGGGACCATAAACCAGGGAATCGTGGACGAGATCGAGAATCCCAATCCCGCCGCCGGTACCAACAACTGGTACACCGAAGACGGCTATGGCGGTGGCTCTTATGGTTACGGAGCGTCATACGGTGGCGGCTCCTACAGCGAATGCGCGGATCCATCTCAGCCGGGAGTCGGACCGATCGTGAAGTACCTCCGCTCTCTCCCGCGCCCCATCGATCCTCATTGCGAACCGGGACACTACTACCTGCTGAACAATTACAACCCGGGCTACTTTGGCGACGGCAGTAACGCATACACTGACAACAACCCGAACAACACCGCGTTTACGCTTCCACCCTCCTCGACGCGCAGCATCGGCGATGAGCTGAGTAAGAACAACATCTCCTGGAAGTATTACGGCGACCAGTGGAATCAGTACCTCGGCGATAAGTATCAGCTCAACTACTTCGCCGATGGCGCCAGCAGTGATGAGTACTGCAACATCTGCAACCCGTTCCAGTACGACACCTCCACTATGGCCAATGCGGATGTCCGCACTGCGCATATGCAGGACACTCTTAATCTTTACGCGGATATCACCAATGGCGCCCTGCCGGCCGTTTCGATCGTCAAGCCCAGCGGTTTCGTGGACGGCCATCCGGCGTCTTCGAAGCTCGATTTATTCGAAGGATTCACCAAGAAGATCGTGGATATGGTCCGGGCCAGTCCTTATTGGAAGGACACTGCGATCATCATCACCGAAGATGAGGGCGGCGGCTATTACGATTCGGGCTACGTGCAACCGCTCGATTTCTTCGGCGACGGTACGCGCATCCCCTTGATCGTAGTGTCCCGCTTCACCAAACCGGGGCACATTACACATAACTATTCCGACCACGTCTCCATCCTCAAGTTCATCGAAAAGAACTGGGGGCTGGGTACGGTGACATACCGCAGCCGCGACAATTTCCCGAACCCCATCGCGGAAGCGGACAATCCATACGTGCCGGTCAACAGTCCAGCTATTAGTGACCTGTTCGAGCTATTCGATTTTGGTCACTGAAAGCTAAAACGGCGAAAGTAGTCAGTGGCTTGCAAAACCCCAGCGCCGGTTGCCCGCTTCGCAGGCGGCCGGCGCTGGATTCCTCTCCCCGATTAGTTCCTGTGGCGCATTCCTATGTCGCCGCCTTCCAGGCGGCGGAAGCTCCCAATCGAGTTCACACAAACACTTCAAGAACTCGACGATCGCCCGTCGATCCCTCGTTTTTACATTCAAGCTGCCGGCTTAGATCGACTACTTCGCCGCGATGCCAACAGGCGTTTTTTGCCCCCGGCGCTCTTTTTGTAACCTTCGATTCACATAAGACCAATCAGTCTGCAACACGGAAAAGTTATTACTCCACACCACAGGGCAAACCTGTATTTCGCAAAATCGGAGGGTAAATGTACTTAAAGCATGTGGCATCAAGCAGCATGCGTGGCCTACGCATCGGGCTCGCGTCCATTGCGCTTTTCCAGTTCACCGTGGGTGCTTCCCTGGCCAATGCCGGCCAGGAACCAGGACCCAGCGCCGAGACCCGAACGCCTATCAAACACGTGATCGTTATCATCGGTGAGAACCGAACCTTCGACCACGTCTTTGCCACCTATGTACCCAAGCCCGGGAACACAGTTCACAATCTGCTCTCGGAAGGAATCGTAAAGGCAGACGGCACTCCCGGACCCAATTTCGTCAAGGCCGAGCAACGCGCCGCGGTGGATCAAGCACCCGATGCGTTTTTGTTGAACCCGGACAAGGTTTCCTTCCCCAATCAGGCTCTGCCGGCGCCACTCGTGGGCGGCCCGACTGACTCCTACATCACTGGTGATAGCGTTTCGCTCGCTCAGCAATCCGAAAATGGCTTAGCCCCCAGCTACTATCAATATTTGGTCTCCGGAGGTACTGGCCAGGCATCTAAAACCCCCGACGCCCGGATTACCAATGTCAATTCGCTGCCGCCCGGTCCGTTTCAATTGACCAACGGAACCACCTTTACCTACGACTCCTATGCCGCGAGTCCGGTCCATCGCTTTTACCAGATGTGGCAACAGTTGGATTGCAGCATAGAGCGCGCCACCTTCGAGAATCCTTCCGGTTGCGATGCCAAATTGTTCCCGTGGGTAGAAGTCACGGTGGGTGCCGGTGCGAATGGTGTGGCACAGCCGGCAAACTTCAGCACTGAATATTCGTCCAGCGCGACGACAACTGGTGAAGGCTCGACGGCCATGGGTTTCTACAATGTCCAGAAGGGCGATGTACCCTACCTCAAGAGCCTCGCCGACAAATATGCGATGAGCGACAATTATCATCAGGCGGTCAATGGCGGCACTGGCGCTAACCACATCATGCTGGGCCACGGCGACGCGATCTGGTTCAGCGATGGCGATGGTAACCCCGCCGTTCCGCCTCACAACGTCGAAGTACAGCCAGGATCGGCAAACGCAGGGATAGTGGATGAAGTCGAAAATCCGAATCCGGCCTCCGGCACCAACAACTGGTACGCGGAGGACGGTTACGGCGGCGGCTCGTATGGTTCAGCCTCATATGGTGGAGGATCTTATACCGACTGCGCAGACTCCCGTCAGCCCGGTGTCGCCCCCATCTTAAAGTACCTTCGGTCTCTCAAGATCGATCCCCGTTGCCAACCCGGACACTACTACCTGCTGAATAACTACAACCCGGGCTACTTTGGCAACGGCAACAATGCATTCACTGACACCAGCGCGGACAATACCGTATTTACAATCCCGCCCTCCTCGACGCGCAGCATCGGCGACGAGCTTATCGCCCACAGCATTTCCTGGAAGTATTACGGCGACCAGTGGAATAACTATGTACCCGACCCCTATCAGCTCAACTATGGAGCAATTGGGGCCGCCACCGACGAGTACTGCAACATCTGCAACCCTTTCCAATACGACACCTCGATCATGGCCAACGCGGCCGTCCGCACCGCCCACATTCAGGACACGGCGAATCTGTACGCCGACATCCAGAACGGGACGCTGCCAGCCGTTTCCTTCGTCAAGCCCAGTGGGCTCGTCGACGGCCATCCGTCGTCCTCGAAACTCGATCTCTTCGAGGGCTTCACCAAGAAGATTGTCGATGCAGTTCAGGCTAATCCCTCCCTGTGGAAAGACACAGCGATCTTCATTACCTTCGACGAAGGCGGCGGCTACTACGATTCAGGTTACGTTCAGCTGCTGGACTTCTTCGGCGACGGCACCCGCATTCCCATGATCGTCGTATCTCCCTACACTCGCGCGGGCCACATCGCACACGACTACTCGGATCACGTCTCCATTCTGAAGTTCATCGAACGGAACTGGAAGCTGCATCCGGTCACATCCCGCAGCCGGGACAATTTCCCCAACCCGGTTTCGGAATGGTTTAATCCTTACGTGCCGGTCAATACTCCGGCTATCAGCGACCTGTTCGAGCTTTTCGATTTTGGTCGTCTCTAAAAAGTAAAACGGCGTAGACGTAGATGGTACCTCATGAAAACTCTAGGGCCGGTTGCGGTAACGCGGCAGCCGGCCTTAGATTCCTCTTTCCTGCCCGGCCAGATCCCTCGCCGTTCATTCCAGAATTGAGGCACCACTTTTTTCGTGGGATTGCCCCGAAAATCTTTCCCCTAATACGTCCAGTTCGCACAGCACCGCGTACCACATGCGGGGGAAAGGACGATCGAGTGACGGTGCGCTCGGCGGCCTGTTGACCATCGCACCGCGAAGCGTCAACGGGCAACCGCGATTGAGAACGAGCACCGCTTCGACGAGCGCGACGAATCGAAGAAGCGCGACCGCGACATCCTGATCGTCGCGGAAATCAGCGAGGCCCTGGCGGTGACCACCTACTCGAATATCATCAACATGGCTCCGTTCTTTACCCGCCTGCCTTCGGATGACCAGGGATACCTGGTGGCCGCCGGGCAGGAAGAGATGTCCCATTACCTGCTGGAGCAATCGGTCAGCGACGCTGGGTCACCGTACCCCGCCTTCTTCTACCCCCAGGGAATGTTCCAGGACGCGCAGACGACCCTGAGCACCCTGGTCACCCTGGAAGACGCGCTCATCGCTGCTTAGCTGGTGGGCGTGCGCAACTTCAGCACACCAGACCTGCGGGTTACCGCCGCTCGTATCATGGGGATCGAAAGCGATCATCGCACGCTGGCCCGCGTCCTTGCGGCCGATACCGCGCCCCAGGATGGCGGTTCACTCGATGCAGTCACTGGGGCGCAAGAGGCCAAGCGGGATTCGATGTTTCCAATTCCTTTGCCCTTGATCCCTTCATCCCCACATTGCCCAATGCTCTGGGCGATTTCGTTTCGTATAGCGGCCGCTAAGGGGCATCGATACGCGGTTGCGGGCGAGGCCTCTATCCCCGGTGGGCCTCGCCTGTACCCTGATTCGAAAAACGCGCAGGAAAACCGTCAAACCCCGAACTTGGAAAACCGAGGGCCGCGGCACCCACGGTCAAAAGCGCTTGCTGACAGATTTCCTCTCTTGCTGCAGGTGCCATTGTTGACGCGTCTGGGTACCGGTGTTAGATTTTCTTTTCGGCTGAGGAAACATGAGAGCGTCGCCCTGAACAGGACCGGGAAGAAATGTCGGCATCTCGATCTTAGCCGGCGCAAATTCCTCCTGCAGTACTGCCGGGGTACTTCGCTGGCGTTCCTTCCCGCCGGGCTTGGCTTTCCCTCCTGGGACCTGTTCCGTTCTCCGCAGCTTTTACCTTCATCCGCGGCTTTGCCGGGCGAGTATCATGTGCATCCTCAATATCGGCAGCAACCTGCGCTGGACGCGATGCTGTCGAAGGTTCCGCCGGGTTTCGACGCCTTCATCATCGAGAAATATCAGGACCAGGTTGCTGCCATTTTGAGGGAGTGGAGTGCGCAACTCCTGGAATCGCCGCAAAAGACCGCCGCGCTCGAAAAGGTGATGACCTCGAACTTCGAGGGGACTTCCCCGAAGGCCGCCGTGGCACAGCCAGTGCGAGCAGGATCCGCCGTGCAGGTCTGGCGGATGAAGTTCGCAGGAGAGACGCCTGTCGGCCGCGAAGTGTTCCTGAAGGAATGGCGTTTCTTGATGAGTTCCTTTTCCAAGGTGGTTACCGCTGAATTTCAGGTCACCCGCATCCGCGCCGTGCCTTCGCCACCATCGGCTTTCGGTCTCCCCAGCTCGCTGAAAACCCGTGTGCGATTCGAGCTGGTGGGGACGGGGGCTGACTTCTACCGCGAACAGCGCGTGGGCAACTGGGAACTCGAATGGGAATTGGGTGCCTCGGGCGAGGTCCGCCTGCCTAAATGGCAAACGCTGGAGGAGGCGCGCAGCCGGTCGCTGGTCCCAGTGTTCGTTGATATTGCGGCGGAAGCTTTTGGCGGCAATGCGTCCTACGCCTCGCAGTTGGCCTATGGATCGGACTATTGGCGAACGGTTCTGGATGGCGCTTGCGGAATCGACATCTACGGCCACAACGGGGTCTCCATCGGCGACATCGATGCGGACGGATTCGACGATCTATACGTTTGTCAGCCGGCCGGGCTTCCAAACCGCCTTTATCGCAATCGCGGTGACGGAACCTTTGCAGACATCACAGCGGCCTCCGGTGTTGGAATTCTGGAAAATACAGCGTGCGCGCTCTTTGCCGACATCGACAACGACGGCCGCCAGGACCTGATCGTGGTGCGCACCGACGGTCCTCTTCTCTTTCTGAATGATGGCGGTGGAAAATTCCGATTGCGGCCTGACGCTTTCCAGTTCGGCAATCCTCCGCAAGGATCCTTCACCGGAGCGGCGGTGGCCGACTACGATCGCGACGGATGGTTGGACATTTACTTCTGCTTGTACTCCTATTACCAGGGCGCCGATCAATATAGATACCCGATGCCCTATTGCGACGCCGAGAATGGTCCGCCTAACTTCCTGATGCGCAACCAACGCGACGCGAGCTTTCGCGATGTGACACGGGAGTCGGGCCTGGATCGGAACAACACGCGCTTCAGCTTCTGTTGTGGTTGGGGCGATCACAACGGTGATCAATGGCCCGACCTGTATGTAGTGAATGATTTCGGCCGCAAGAATCTTTACCGCAACAACGGCGACGGCACCTTCACCGACATCGCGCGCGAAGCAGGCGTGGAAGACGTCGGCGCGGGGATGGGCGTTTGCTGGCTGGATTACGACCGCGACGGCAAGCAGGACCTCTACGTTGCCGACATGTGGACCGCCGCCGGCGATCGAGTTTCAGAGCAAGACGTTTTTCAGAAGGATGCCAGCGAAGAGGTCCGAGCTCTCTATCGTAAACACGCCATGGGCAATTCGTTATTTCGGAATGGCGGCGCCGGCCATTTTGAAGATGCCAGTTCGCGCTCCGGAACGGCGATCGGCCGCTGGTCGTGGTCAAGCGATGCCTGGGATTTCGATCACGATGGATTTCCGGACCTCTATATCGCCAACGGCATGATTTCCGGCACGACGCGCGAAGACTTGAACAGCTTTTTCTGGCGGCAAGTGGTGGCGAATTCCCCAGACAAGGCCGGACCCAACCAGAATTACGAACAGGGATGGAACGCCATTAATGAACTAATTCGCTCCGACGGCACCTGGAGTGGATTCGAACGCAACATTTTCTACGCGAACAATGGCGACGGAACATTTTCCGACGTGTCCGCAGTAGTGGGGTTGGATTTCATCGAAGACTCCCGATCGTTTGCCCTGGCCGACTTCGATCACGATGGCCGGGTGGAAGTGTTCTTGAAGAACCGCAACAGCCCCCAGTTACGTGTTTTGAAAAACGCGTTGGCCCAGCTACCTCCGGCAATCGCTTTTCGCCTCTCCGGCAAGAAAAGCAATCGCGACGCTATCGGCGGGGCGGTCACGGTGACAACGGAATTGGGTAGCCAGACTCTGCTGGTGCAATCCGGATCAGGTTTTTTGGCTCAGCACAGTAAGGAATTATTTTTCGGTTTGGGTATGGCCAAAACTTCGGTAACCGCCTCGATTCGCTGGCCGAGCGGACTGGTGCAGGAGCTTCACGACCTGCCTCTCAATCACCGTGTATGGGTGGAAGAAGGCATTTCAGTTCCGCGTGTAGTACCGTTCCAAACTCCGGCGCGACGGCTTTCCCTTTCGGGGGCTGCTTCCGTCCAGGAACCTCCGCCGCTCCCTGTTTCAGCGGAAACCTGGTTGCTCGCGCCGGTGGCCGCGCCCGATTTCTCTCTTCCTGATCTGGCGGGGCAGCAGCAGACACTGATCACCAGGCGCGGAAAGCTACTACTCCTGCATTTTTGGTCTACGGCCTTACCGAATGCCCGAATGGAGATGGCGGAATTCGATCATTGCTGTTCGCGATGGGCGGCCCAAGGCCTACAACTACTCACCGTGAACGTCGTTGATTCTCCCGATAGCGCCGGCGGCGTGGCACTGTCGACTTACAGTCATCTCTCTGTGCCGATCCTCCGTTCGTCTCCCGATGTCGTGGCGACATACAACACGCTCTATCGTTGCCTTTTTGACCGGCATCGCGACCTCACCCTTCCGACATCCTTCTTAATTGATGAGGCTGGAGCCATCGTCAAGATCTACCAGGGAGCGATGCGAACGGAACAACTCGAGCCGGACCTTCGCAGTATCCCGCGAACTCTCTCGGAACGTATCGCAAAGGCCCTTCCCTTTCCCGGCGTGAGCCAATCCCTCGAGTTCGGCCGCAACTATCTTTCCTGGGGCTCAATCTTTTTCGAGCGCGGGTATCTGGATCAAGCGGAGGTGTTTTTTCAGCAGGCGCTGCGAGACGATCCGTCGGGCGCCGAGGCTCTCTACGGCCTGGGCAGCATTTATCTGCAACAAGAAAGGAACGCTGAAGCCGGCAAGAGCTTTGAACGCGCGGTTCAACTTCACGCCAACTATCCCGGAACTCTGCCCAAAGCCTGGAACAACCTGGGAATTCTGGCAGCGCGGGAGGGGCGCACTGATGAGGCGATTCAGAATTTTCAAACGGCGCTTCAAATCGATCCCGATTTCGTGATCGGACTGGAAAACCTGGGAAGCGCCTATCGTCAAGCCAAGCGCTGGGATGACGCCAAGAAGGTGTTGGAGCGAGCACTGCAAGTGAGCCCGGAGGCCCCCGAAGCCAACTACCTGCTGGGGATGGTCTACGCGCAACTCGACGACGCGGACCACGCCTACGAGTACTTGCAAAAGGCCTTGGCTGCGCGGCCAGCTTATCCCGAGGCGCTGAATAACCTGGGTATTCTCTATCTACGTACGCATCGCCAGGAAGCCGCCGAGAAAAGTTTCAAGGAGTCCATCCGCGTAGCGCCCGCCTTCGATCAATCCTATCTAAATCTGGCCAGACTCTACGAAATCCAGGGCGCCCCTCAAAAAGCCCGCGCGGTCCTTCAAGACCTGCTAAAACAGCATCCCGACCACCCACAAGCCCAAAAAGAATTGGCCCAACTCCCAGATTAGCGACGATTATTGAACAGCAACTGTTTTAAATTTGATTTTGATTGTGATCTTAATTTTGACTCGCGTTCTACGCTGCGACGATCGTATCTTTTCCGGGTTCCCACTCTTCCCAGGCATTGGGAAGGGTGGGAGCATTCTCAAAACCAGCAACCAATCCAACAGGGCAAAGCCCCATCGCAGCGTGCCTCATTCTTCCCGCTTCAAGAATCTCGCCGTAGCCGTTGCCTTTCAGCGCCCCGTGCTAACGGTCGGCGCGCTAAGCAGCTCCACAAACAACTTGTAGAGTTTCGCGGTGTCCAGGTCGTCCTGAATTTCAATCGGCCGCACATCCGTTTTCGGTTTTCCCTCCGCGCTCCACGTCAGCAAGTTCCCATAGCCTGCTCCGCGGTCAAGATCAATATCCACCAGACGAGTTTCCGTCTTAGTGATGATACTCGGATCGAGCCATGCCGCCGCCGCGAGCTCGTCCCACATATAACCCTTCCCCCACAACCGGGCGTACTGGCCGATGTAGCGCGCGGACGGGCTGGTGCCTTGCTTGATCCGGTCGATCATCTTTTGCGTCATTTCGGTTTTCAGCGATATATCCACCGGCGTGCAGACCACCTTCTGCCACTTGGCGCGCAGGACGATATGCGCCGCTTCCGGATCAAACCACAGATTAAATTCGTGCCGCGGTGAATTAGCAAACTCGGGATCGCTCGTCTGTGGATTCAGGCTCCCACCCATAAAAACAAGTTCCCTCGCCAGGGGAGCGAATTCCGGATCGATCGCGATGGCCAGAGCAAGATTGGTCATCGGGCCACCCTCGTAAATAGTGATCTGGTTCGGATACATCCTGACCATGCGAACCAGGAAGTGCGCAGCGTCTTCGTCAATCGGCTTGGTGCCGGGGCTTCCCTCGCGCAGCGCAGGAACTACATCGGGCGCGTGGTACACGCGAGGAGTCCAGGCGCCGAGCCAGGTCACCGTCCCGTATCGCTCTTCCCACTGCAGGGTTTCCTCTCGCCGGCGAACCAGCGGGTTTTCCGCGCCGCGGACGACGGGGATGTCAGTGCGACCAATCAGCTCGAGCATCCGCAAAGTGTGCGCGAGCTCTTCATCGAGCCACATATCGCCGGTAACCACGGTGACGCCCAACACTTCGGTCTGGGGAGACTGGATGAGCAGCAATATGGATTGCTGGTCGGTGCCGGCAGGTCCGGCGGCATCCTGATCGACGATAATCTTGTGCTTTTCCTGCCCTACGCACTTGGGGCTGGCCAAGAGTAGCGCTATCGCGGGCAAAAGAAAGAATCGACAGAATCTCATCGCATACCCCAAAAGAATATCTAACTTCATTGCGCAGCAGGCGTCGGAGCGCTCATCAGCTTCACAAACATCCGATCGAATTTGTCGTTGTCCAAATCCAACTGGATCTCCACTGGCCCGCGCGCTATTTTGGTTTTATCCTCGTCGCCCCAAGTCTCCGTGTTTCCGTACCCGGCCCCGGAATCAAGGTCCACTCCCATGTACCGAGTCTCGCTCTTGGTGATCACCGTCGGATCAATCCAGGCAGCCGCGGCCAACTCGTCCCACATGATGTCAGCGCCAGATCCGGTGGGAAAATAGCGGACTACGTACCGCGCGAGAGGAGTGCCGCTGGCCTCGATCTCGTGCAGCATGGCGGGCGTTAGGTGGGTTTTCTCCGAAATGTCGACCGTCGTGCAAACGATTTTCTTCCACGGCGCGCGTAGGACGATCTCCGCCGCCTCAGGGTCAAACCAAAAATTGAACTCGTGGCGCGGGGTATTCGCCCACTCCGGATTGTTAGTCCTAGGATTCAGGCTGCCTCCCATAAAGACAACCTCCTGCGCCAGCTCCGGAAACTGTGGATCGATCGAAAGCGCCAGGGCCAGGTTGGTCATCGGACCACCTTCGTAGATGGTTACTTCGTGCGGATACTTGTGCACCATGCGGATCAAGAAGTGAACCGCATCTTCCGGAGAGGGCTTAATCGTGGGTGATCCTTCCGGCAAGGTTGGCACCACAAATGGTTCGTGCCACCATCGTGGATCCCACGCGCCAGCGTAAGCCACCTTTCCGTAACGCTCCTGCCACAGCACGCTTTCCTCATGGTTTCGCACCAGCGGAAAAACGGCGCCGGGCATCACCGGAATATCGGTGCGGCCGATGATCTCCAGCAGGCGCAGAGTGTGCGCCAGCTCTTCATCCCGCCACTGATCTCCGCTCACCACGGTGATCCCCAGTACTTCCACCTGCCGAGACTGAATCATCAGCACGAGGGTTTGCATATTGCTGCCGCCAGGGCCGGAACAATCCTGGTTGATGATCACTTTGCGGCGGGACTGGCTCCGTCCGGCAGGGCCAGTGACCAGAAACAGCAGAAATAGCAGGCAGAACTTTTTGGTGTTCACGTTCCTTCTCTCGAAGCGGCGATCTCTGTGGCTAGTGGTGTGATGCTCGTTCTGGGCTCAGGGGGCGCGTCATCAGGTCGATATAGAGGTTATAGAACTTCGCCGCGTCGATATCGAACTGCACGGTCGCCAGACGCAAGTACGGAGGAACGGTGGTCGTGGGTCCCCAGAAGAGCGTTTTGCCATAGCTTGCTCCGTGATCGATGTCGACATCCATATACAGTAGTTTCTCACCAGTAATGATCGAAGGATCGATCAATGCGGCTCCCGCGATCTCATCCCACATATATCCGGTAAGAGAATATTTTCCCAGGTAGCGAGTGACCGGCGTATCGACCTTGGCGATCGCGGCCTGGATTTCCGGGCTCAGGCGAGTCTTCACCGAAATATCGATGGGCGTGATGGTGAGCTTCTTCCACGGTGCGCGCAGGACGATCCGCGCCGCTTCCGGATCGAACCACCAGTTAAATTCGCGGCGCGCGTCGAGCGCTCCGGGATCGACGGCACCTTCGTGCGCGTATAGTCCGCCGCCCATCAAGACGAATTCCTTGGCGAGCGTGGCTACCTCAGGATCCAGCTTCAGCGCCAGAGCGTAATTAGTGAGCGGACCCCCTGCCCACAGAGCTACCTGTCCCGGATACTTGTGCACCATCTTTACGATGAATTCCGCCGCGGTGCCAGGCAGCGCTTTGGTGTGCGGCTCGCCCTCCGGCATAAACGGCACGACATCTGGCCCATGGTAGGGCTCTTCACGGATGGTGGAGCGCTGCGCTTCAAATTTTTCGGTCCAGGCCCCTTTGTATTCGAGCTTCCCGTACATTGCTTCCCACCGCTCGCTTTCCTCCTTGGAATTGAGCAGCGGGAATTCGGCCCCGGCAATCACCGGGACATCGGTGCGGTCGGCGATTTCCAGCAGGCGCAATGCGTGCTGGGTTTCCTCTTTCACCCACTGGTCGCCGCTCACCGTAGTTATGCCGAGCACGTCGAACCTCTGCGACTGCAAGAAAACGAGGAGAGCCTGCTGGTCGCTGGTTCCCGGGCCGCGGTCGTCCTGATCGACGATTACCTTGATTCTCTCCTGGGCTGCCGCAGGCAAGCACCCCAGCGTGCCAACAAACACCAACACCAGCCCGCAAAAAAACCGGCCCATCGCGACTGCGATGGGCCGGCCGAATAGAGCCTTGGAATGTCCCGTAGTCCCCGTCATTAGAACTGGAGCTTCAGGGCGAACTGAATCAAACGCGGGTTATTCACAGTGCTCGCGATCACCCCAAAGTTGCCGGGACTGTTGATGTCGGAACTTGGCTCGCCGAACTGCGGATGATTGAAGATGTTAAAGAACTCCGCACGGAAATCCAGCCGCATGCCTTCGCGCGGCAGCGGGAAGTGCTTGATCAGCGAGAAATCGGTGTTCACGAAACCTGGCCCCAAAACCGGAGTCCGGCCCGCGTTTCCAAGTTCCCCCAGTGCGGGCTGCGCGAAACATGAGGTATTGAACCATTCGTGGGTGGTTGGACTCGATGCCTTGGCTCCGCAAGTCTGGTCCGGACGGTTCAAGCTGTTTCCGTCGTTCTCGAAGTTCACCCCGGAATTGTTCAAGGAGTCGTAGACGAAGATCGGAAATCCGGAAGTAACCTTTTCGATTAGGGTCACTTCCCAATTTCCCGCGATCTCGTTGGCGACGCCGTTCCAATCGCTCCCGAATTTCTTTCCTTTACCGAAAGGCAAGTCGTAAACCACGCTCGCGGTGAAATCGTTATTGAGGTTGATTTGCGACAACGCCCAATCCAGTTTCTGCCATCCCGGCAGCGGGAAGTAAGTGGCTCCCAACGACGTGCCTACGCCATCGGTAAAGCCGTTGTCGTAGTTTTTGGCGTAGGTGTAACCAATTAACGCGTAGATGCCGTACCGCGAGCTCTTGGTTTCGGCTTTCACCTGCAGCGCGTTGTAGTGAGCGGCACCGATGTCTTCGATGTCGGACACGGTTGAGAACGCGAACTGCGTGTACGGCACGCCGAAAGACGCTCCTCCCGGCCCGCATCCCAGGGTGTACCCGGAAGTCCCGCAAGCCGAGGGAGAACCTACGTTCAAGTTATTTCCATCGGTCAGGATGTGGGTACTCCGTGCTCCTACATATCCAACCGTCAAAACGATCTGACCGGGGAGTTGATGTTCCACGTCAACGTTAAACTGTTGCACGCGGCCCAGCTTGAAGTTGGTGTCTTGGGCCTGCAGCGTCCCGGTGAAACTGGCCGGATTCGGCGAGGTCGTGAAGATCGGGAATCCAGCGGAGGCGCTCTGGGCAGTTGGAGTCAATCCGTTTACTGTGGCGCAGTACGAGGTTGCGAATGTGCACGCACCGCCGAAGCCAAAATAGTCCGATTCGGCGAAGTACGGCGGGTTCTGCCATAGTCCTTGGGCGCCCTGGGCCCACGACGAGTCGTGGAACATCCCGTAGCCGCCGCGCACGACAGTCTTGTCACTGCTGAAGGGCTTCCAGGCCGCGCCGATGCGCGGTTCGAGAGCGGTTTTGTCCATTTGGATGCCGGCATCCGGACCGGCGTTTTGTCCGGCAATCAAGAACTCACCATTCGCTGGGTTAAAGTCCGCCTGGCGATTGTGCGCTTCGGTGATCGGAGTGGTCAAAGCCCAGGCCAAGCCGAGGTTCAGAGTCAGGTTCTTCGACACCCGCCAATCGTCCTCTACGTAGGGACGATACATTTTCCAGCGCCGGCCAGTCGTTGGGCCGTCGAAAGTCTGGTCGTGGATCGCCAGGCTCGGCAGACCGAGCAGGAAATCCGCCATCGGTTCGCCCGCCCAGAAGCCCGTATAGATCCAATAGCCGTCCTGAAAGGCCTCGGTCTTTACGTTCATCTGATTGCCGCGAACCGAACCGCCGATTTTGATGTCGTGCTTGCCGCGAATCAAGTCCAGGTTGTCGAAAATGGAGAACACGTTGGTTCCACCCTGGAACGGCGAATAACCGCGATCGCCAAGAGCGTAGTAACCCGCGTCCATCTGGGTCGACGTGAGTCCGCAACTCACGCCACCTGGGGCGCATGTGCCTGAAGCGCAGTTGGTATTCGCACCGGGAATGCCGATCTTGGTCGCCTCGCATGTCCCCGTGCCGGTAGAGGTGATGTAGTCGAAAATCCGGTTATAACCGCCGGTGATCTGATTTACGGTGTTGGGGGAAAATACGTGAGTCTCGGAGATAACCACGTTCCGGCCGTGGTTGATGATCCCCTGGTTGCTGCCGAAAGCATTGGCTTCGGCAAATCCAGGCGCCCCGCCAGGAACATAGGAATTCGCCTGGTCGTAGCTGAAGCGGGCCATCAGCGAATCGGCAGCCGAGAAAGTGTGATCCAGCTTGGCGTCAAACTTCTTTTCATTCAGCGCGCGGACCGGCTCGTCCACGTAATTGTAATCGTTGAGCTGGTTGTTGGCGTTCGGAAGTGGGTAGAAGGCCATCATCTGGTTGGTGATCGGGTTGAACAGATTAGAAGGAATCTTATTGCAGATCGTTCCCGCTGCCTGGCTTCCATCGGGGTTTGCCGGAATAGCATCGCCGGCCCCGTCGCACTGGAAATAGGCGGGCGCAGTCGCACTACCCGCGTTCGGATTGGTAATGGCTCCCGCAGTACCTACCGGACGCACATTTCCAAACACGTCGTCGGTGAAATCGCCGGTTCGCATCGCCACGCTCGGGACGAGTCCGGTGAATGGAATGCCTCGGCGCTGATTCTTCTGCTCGATGTCCACGAAGAAGAAGGTTTTGCCCTTCTGGATCGGGCCGCCGAAAGAACCACCATATTGATTCAGGTTGAACTTCTCGGTGGAGGACGCAAAGAAGCTGCGCGCATCCAGATCGGTGTTGCGGAAGAACTCGAACAGCGATCCATGGAACTGGTTGCTTCCCGACTTTTCCGTTACCAGCACTGTCGGTCCCGCACGGCTTCCAAATTCCGCGGAGTAGGTGTAGGTGAGCACCTTAAACTCCTGAATGGCATCGATCGAAGGCAGGATGGCGATACCGCCGGCGGTCAACTCGTTGTTGTCGTTACCGTCCAGCAACCAATCCGTCGAATTGGCTCGCGAGCCGCCGACGGAAAGCGAAAACGATCCGCGTGCCGCCACTTCGCTGCTGGCGCCGCTGGTGAAGAAGCTGTTGGGGTTGGTTTCCTGAATGGTGCCAGGAGTGAGGTTCGCGAGCTGCACGAAATCGCGTCCGTTCAGGGGCAGCTCAGCCACTTCCGTAGAGGTGATCACCTGGCCCAGCGAACCATTCGTAGTCTCCACCGCTACGTCCGACGCGGTGACTTCTACCGAGGTGCTGACCGAAGCAGGATTTAGAGAGAAATCCAATTCGCGTTGCTCATCCACCTGCAGGCGAATGTCTTTTTGCTCGCTGCTCTGAAAGCCCTGGAATACCACGCGCACCGTATAATTGCCAAGCGGCAGCAAAGGGATGAGGTAGTGGCCGGTTTCATCGGTGGTTGCCGTGCGCGATGCGCTGGTGTCCTGGGAAACGGCAGTGACTGATGCTCCCGCGATCACCGATCCGGATCTGTCCGAAACCGTGCCGGTAAAACTCGCGT
>Ga0182024_10009657_pt1 | contig 19884 bp, 21 predicted proteins | sample P32metaG_FD_120480 | JGI IMG/M metagenome (GOLD analysis project Ga0182024, IMG submission 120480) | Permafrost microbial communities from Stordalen Mire, Sweden - P3-2 metaG (Illumina Assembly) | ecosystem: Environmental > Terrestrial > Soil > Wetlands > Permafrost | place: Sweden: Stordalen... | reverse complement strand
GAGTCTGCGATTCCCTGAAGAAAGGCGACGACGAATTCCCGAGGCGAGTCATAGATCCAGTCCATGCTCACGGGGTTAGTGCTCGTCCTTTCTCCTTCCTTCAAGCCGAGGCAGACCTTGATGAGCCACGTGACGAGGTTGCTGTGCTCCGAGTTCCATCTGATCACCTCGTAGCCGTCGGGTAGTGTCTGTGCTTCGATTTCGTGAGAGTGCACGCCGATGCAGTCCAGCGCGAGCTGAACGTATCTTAGCACCCTGTAGTTGCTCCCTATCCGCTTCATGTTGGTGGTCACCGCCGCCTTGCGATAGTGCGTTGCCCTACTCTCGTATTCTGAGTAGTACTTGCCGCCATCGCCGACGAGGAATGCCAGCAGGAAGCCGAACAGCTCCGTCTTGTGCCTTTCGACCCACTCGCTCGTCACTCCGAAGAATGCGAGGTTGAGATTGGACTCGGGCACGGGCGGGAACTGCTTCAGGAAGTCTTCGATGTCTGCGTGGCTGTTGATTTGTGCTGGAACCTGTGTCGCCTTGGGGTATGGATCGGTCGGCTTTGGTGTCGTCGCGAGGACCCACTTCCATCCTTCCTTCTTCGGTCTGCCTCCGAGCGCCTCGTGGTTCAGGTACATCTGCGCCAGATTAGGTCTGCAGTTGTACCCGGACACGAGCTGCCCAGGGTTTCCCGAATCAGGACGGAGTGCTTGGGTGATATCCTCGTACGACATCCCTCGCTGCCGAAGCTGCCAGACTCTTGCGAGCTTCTCGTACTGCCCTACGTCCCTCTGGTCGTATGCCACGTTCCAGAAGTCGTCAAGGAAGCCGAGGTCCCGAAAGTCGCCGAGCAGTTTCCGTTCCAGTGCGCCTCTCTCGCTGTCGCTGTAGTGTTCCCACCGGACGCGTGTGTCTCCTCCCCCGACTGTACCAGCTCTGCTGGCTCTTCGACCGTCCGCCGCCCGCTCTCCTCAGGACCAGCCCGATGACGCGAAACGGTCCGTATCAAATGGTGCCGGGAGAGCGTAGCTTTAGCGGGTCGTTGTTCCTGCATTGCGATACGCCAGGTGACTTGGTCTTGGCCGTTTGCCTTCGATTGTTTCTACTGTCGCTTTCGAGACAGAGATTCGCTGCTTGACCGACCGCGAGGTCATTCGCTGAAAGGGTGACTTATCCTCTCCGCTCCGACTCTTTCGCTCGCGGGGCCAGATGTGTTTCATAGCGCGTTGGTGCGGCCTCCGAGCATTTTGCATCGCTCCTGAGATTTTACTTCAGGAGTTCATTCTCGCGCGAAACCCATCAAGAAAATATCTTGTCATAGTATTTAATCGCCAATGACTCAGGTAGCAATTGTTTGCTTTCCGAGATATTCGTAGACACCAGGACTTACAAAATTGACGAGTCCAAGGTCCCGAAGCACCTGCAATTGTTGTCTTATCTTGGGACGTATGTGGTGATTATCGCGATGCTTTTCTCCCAGTTCGTCCTCGAACGCATATATTTCGTCAAGCTTGAAGATTGAAGGTAGCCGCTCCACGCACGTCAAAACCTCCGCTACCCATCCCCTGAGTTCTGGCTTGGTCCCGAGGAGGGAATCGCTCTGTTTCCATTGCGCTAAGATTTCCGCTTTTTCTCTGACTAGCCCTTGGTTGATGACTTGAATCTGACCTAGCTTTGGGATTCTATCCAGCGAATAGGTGCACCCTTGCCAACCAGCACGGCGTGCGTTTGAGGACAACGGCTTCCTTGGAATTATGCAGCTCGTGGTTATACATGACCTATGAATCACCATAAGATTCTCAACCGTCCATTTGATTCTGTCGTAATGTAGGAGGAACATGGAGGGCTGTTGACCTAAGAGCACACTGTTCAATGTCGTATGGAACTCTGATCCCAATACTGTGTGCGAGAACACGTGAGCACCCGACTTTAGTTGAAATCTCTCTGTGCAGGATGGAGAGTAGAAATCGTACACTTTCGTTCCTTGGGGGTAGGACGCGAGTTCAAGGCCGCACGAGGGACAGTAGAAATCCTGAAGCGCCCAAGCTTCGGTAGAAACCCTTGCTATCTGAGAGGCACTCTTGAGTCTGCCATCCGGAGGGCATAGCGAAAGTTCCATAAATCGCCATTCCGCATGCCGGCGCTAAACCTTATTCTGCTTTTCAGCCCGCCGATGCTTAACGCTTTCCTCCTCGGCGCTTATCAACAACGACATGGTTGGTGTCCGGTAACTTCGTTTGAGTAACAATGCAGGCGAACGGTCGTGGTACTCCTAATGAAATGTCCCAAGTGCGCCCGGCTCGCAGTATGGGCAACTGACAAGCTGCTCCTTTGCCAAGGTTGCATCAACGAAACTGACGAGTGTGCATGTCCACGGGCTGCCGATGATCTAGCGGCCTTAGATCATTATCTCTCAACTCCTGCGAGATCTTTTTCCGTGGGGCTAGACGAACAATCCGATCGGGCGATGAAGCAACCCCAATCATCAGAGAACCATCAAACACCGCATAGTTTTAGAACTACTGAGAACTCGTTTGCTGACGACGTGCCCAGAGTGCTAGTTTGTGGTGGATGCGGGGCATCCTTCGAATGCGCTGGCTCGGCGGAATGCTGGTGCGTCGGGATACAAATTCAGAATCAGCGACTTGAGGGAATGAAAAAGCAAAGCAAAGACTGCTTCTGCAAGAACTGCCTTACAGACTGAGTCAGCGCTTGTTTCGCTTTCCCTTTTCCTTCTTAGCATCATTAAGGAACTTAGCGAGCTTGAGGTTGAGGCTCTCTATCGTCTCGAGTGCATCCTGAGTCAATTCTCCATTGTCCTTCAACGAAGAATGTCTAGTGAGGATGGACTGAGTCTGATTCATAAGTGAAATAAGACGCCGGTCCGCATCATCTTGGTCATCCGAAGACTTGGGGTCGCTCACTGCAGTATTTCCTATTATCAAGTCTAGTTTTCGGATTTCTGCACCCTTTGAAATTTTACCGTTGTTAATCCACTTGGACAGTCGCCGCAGGTTCCCTTTGCCCCCGATCCATTCTGTTGTTCTTCGGTGTCTGTAAACTTCGAAGAAGTATGAATACTTACTCATCCAGCCGTCATCCATCGGGTATAGGCTATGGTACTCCAAGGTTGCACCGTACGCCTTCTCCATGGCCCTCAGGTAGGATTGAGATCTCCCTATGATATCTGCAATTCGGCGAAAATCTAGTCCGTGTACATTATGCAGATCATACACGTGAGCAGCTTGATTGACAGGACGCCATTCTTTCTTCCCAGTAATGTGCTCAAGGGTAAGATATACCGCAATGTCTTCTTCCTTTGCACCTGGAGGAAGTATGAAACATGGTACCTCCTGGATTTTTGTAAGAGGGACATCAGAGTCACCTTCCATTATTTTGTGTATCAGATGTCGAAGGCAAACAAGGCGCCTGTTGCCCTCCCTTACTACCTTGTTCGCGTCAATAAGGAGTGGGGTACTGAGCCCTTGTGAATACTCGATTTCGTGATATAGGGTCCGGGTACTCGGCTGTTTCCACAGTGCGGATTCCATTTCTTTCTCGTTGCTGAAAGTTCCAAGATGTCTGAACCGCGGGTTCTTTGGATCAAGTCTCAGGTCGCTAACTTTTACATAAGCCAGTTCCGTGTTGAGAGTGCGCTCGGGAACGATGCTGAAATCTAGCGTACCGGATGTCCCTCTGCGTTTCGGCAGCGATTCTTGAGTATTCTGAACTTCGATATTTCTGTTGAACACCTTGTCGGGGAAGAAGAGGTAGGGTTTCTCCCAACACCATTGGCAAACCCAGATGTAAGGCATCTCAAGATACGGGCCTCTGATTTTGTGCTTCTCTTCATCGAACTTTGATCCACAACAAAGACACATGGAAGGAGGGCCTGCAGAGCCTATTTGCCAAGCATCGATGTTTGCATCGATCTCTGCACTACTCAATTCTAATCCCTAATTTTAGGTTAAGGCTGCTCTCCAATCCTTTTTCCTCTTGGTTGCCGTCCAATAGACTTTCTTGCTCGCAATCTCGTGTTCCTGGTCCATCCTGTGGAGACCTTCAGCGGGTATCTCCTTTGCTTCACCTACCTCTTTAGGCCACAGTGAGAACGCCTCGCTGAAGTTACTAGCCTGATTGAATTTCTTCACAAGTCCCTCATATGGAGGGAAGGCACCACCGTAGCCAATTACTCTCCGAGCTGACGCGACCATTTCGAGTTCCTTTGCGGTCCATTTTGGTGCTACATATTTTCCCTTTTCGAGAGTGCATAACGGCTCGAATCGCATTGGATATGCGACGGCTCCCCAATTAAGCAGGTCCTTGACTTTCTTGAAGAAGTCTTCCGGACTATCTACGTAGTTATAGAGACAGTAGAAAATGAGTTTCCTTCGGTCAATTCCGTGTTTGGCCATCGTCTCTATCGCTCTCTTGACATATTCCCGGATTCCTATGAAATCGTAAGCCATCCTGATTAGGTCAAATCTCATTTCCGAAATTGTCTCTGCAACGTCATCATTTACGGCTCGAGCGTCTAGCCCTTGGTTGAAGTCAACAACCTTGTTAAGGTTCATAGCTGTGGTGAAAACCTGCTTCCAATTGTCGACGGTTAAGATGTTGTTATCGAAAAAAGCCACCCGCTTATGTCTGGGTAGGATTAGATCCTTGACTTCGTAAATCAAGTTGCTTGGTCTTCCCTCAAGCTTCGGAACGGAGCAGAATCCGCATTTTCGAACGCAACCACGCGAAGCGAAAAGGAGAGATGTGTCCCACTCGGGAACAAGATCATAATCAGGCAGACAATGCTCGGCGTCGTGGTGCAAGCCCACATGCACTTCAGTCGCTCCAGAGAGCCTCGCATGATCCGGAAGTAGAGAAGCATAAATTCCACCGAGACGAATCGGTACTTTCGGAAATTGACTCCTGTAATAGCCGATTGAGTCCCAAACCGGCCTCCACGCCCACGAGAACAGGCTTGTCACATATATTTCGTCAGGCTCTTGGGAAGGATAATGCTTCCCCCGGATGTATTCGGCCGTGCCACCTTGCTGCTTCACATGTGTAGCGAGTTTCAGAAGACCGAGAGGTGGATATCTAGTGTAATAATCAGGTTCAATGAGCAAAACGTGCAAGTTAGCGCAGCAGCTCCTTTTCCACCTGCTGCAAACTCATTCGGAATTGATATTTAAAGATCAATAAGCTCTCTTTTTCTAACAATGCTCGGCGCGCATATAAATGCAGCAGGCGCTGGTGTATATGTGGCTCGTTGCAGGTATTGTGGGCAGGATATCTCTTGGGCTTCGATCGGCGGCAGATGGTATTCTAACAATGCAGATGGTACCTCACATAGATGTCCTAAGAGGCTTGAGACTGAAACTGATATCGCTCCTGCCGATGCCTTCTGTGCAAAGTGCCTCAAACCAGTCTTTCGTAGTTCGTCCAACATGTGCGAATGCGTGAGACCGGTATTAGTTAGACGGGTAGAAATTCCGGGATTGAGAAAACTTGCAAAACAGATTAAGCGAAGAAACGAGAAGAGTGAACAGATCGAACTGAATAGAATCTACAGGTGTATGATATGCGGCGGTAATGCGGTGAAAACTGGAGACTCAGTTGTCTGCCTAGGAGACGACAACCACGTCTTCTCGTTAGAGCTGTATTCCTCATAGTTGATTGCATTTTGAATGGGTTGTCGATGCGTGGATAGCTCGGGACCTGAGAACTTTGAGGGCTTGTGGCGAAAAGGTGTCGTAAGAAACGGCGAGTATAACACCGACCGAAACAACCTAGTTGAGGATTTCTACACACCCGTACTGCGCATCGCCAAGAAATATGACAGAACTACAGGCAGTTTTAGTATTTCTGGAATCAAGACACTTGCCAGACCCCTACTTCCATTTATCAGAAACTCCCTCAGTTCGAATTCTGATAAGCCAGTGATGAGGATCGTCGCATCTCACGACATACCCGAAAACGAATATGATGAAATGCTTACAGGTTATGATGAGAGATTCAACCAAACTGAACGCGACCTTATTTCAATTATCGAGAAATTGCGAGCCAGCTCGGATGAAGAACTTCTGCAGGCCATAAGAAGTATTGGTACCATGATTCGACTCAATCTTCTTGATATCAAGATCGCAGTTCCCAAGAACAAGCTACGGGGAATGTATCACCGCAAGATTGGTATATTCGAAGATGTTTTCGGTGATCAAATTACGTTTGAAGGTTCGCAGAACGTGACTTTCAGTGGCGAGGGAGGAATACAAAATCTCGAAGGCTTTGTAGCGTTCTGTTCGAACGACCCGGCAATTGAGACCTACAAAACTGAGCATAGACAGTTCTTTGATAGTTTATGGAACGACGCGCTAGAAAATGTTCGAGTTCGCCCATTGGGCGAATACCCACGAGAACTCCTGGCAGGGTATGGTGTTTCGGCTGAAAAACTCTTGGAGGGATCTAAGGCCACAGAAAAGGAAATTCGTCTAGCTCCCCTGCCTCATCAAGAGAAGGCGGTTCAGGGATGGTTGGCACATAACAGACGCGGCATACTGGATATGTGTACTGGATCGGGAAAGTCTCGCGCCGCACTCATGGCCCTTGAAACGATTGAAGAGAGCCCCTTCACAATTGTTGTGACTGGCAATCTTACTGATCTCATTGACCAGTGGGCTGAAAACCAAATCATCCCATATTACGGCAGAGAGCGTGTTGCGTTACTGAGAATAAGCTCGGTACACGGCATTAGATCCCGGATGGAGCTAAAACTCTCAGAAATGGTACAGGATTACAGAAGTGGTTTGTATAGTGCACAAAAGAAACGCGTGTTTGTCCTGGCCGCAATTCAAAGCGCGTCTCAGCTTTGGTTTAGATCGATTATTGGCAGAATTCCTCAAAGTAGATTGGCCATAATCCTAGACGAAGTACATCACGCGGGTGCGCCTGGACCAACAGGGAATGTACTCGAAATCAACGCAGATTTCCGAATCGGCCTGAGCGCCACATGGCGCCGATACGACGATGACCAAAATGGCAAGCTGGAGAGCTTTTTCATGGGAAACGGTTCAGCCGTCGCATATAGTTACCCTCTTTCCCAAGGAATTCACGATAAAATTCTCTCTCCCTACAAATACATCATCCACCCCGTAACACTTGATCCTTCTGACGCGGAACAGTTAAGATCACAATTGGATGAATATGAAAAGCAATTAGAGAAAATCAATCCGCGCCTTTCCCTGAGCGAAGGAGATCAAGTGATTGAGAAGACTCCGAAGAAAAAATGGAGAACTCTAACACAGTTAAGAAATGGTTGGAGAAGCACACTCACTCGAGCAGTTGCCAAAACCGATGTAGCCCTACAAATCGTAGACGCAGACTATTCTAGCCTGAACAAGTGTATCATTTATTGCGCGAATAAGCAGCATTTAGATCGAACTTCAACTCTCATGGGTCAGATGCATTGGGGAATCGAGCCTTACGACAGTCAAGTTTCCGATTCCATACGCAAGAAAATACGAGAGAAGTTCGCTCGTCAGCGCGGTGACAAACCTCTGTTCATAGGTGCAATAAAATGTCTGGATGAAGGCATCGATCTCCCAGCGTTGGATTCAGCAATTCTGGTCTCTAGCAACAAGACAGAAAGGGAGTGGATTCAGAGACGAGGAAGAATCCTTCGGCGCTATCCTGGTAAGGAGTATTCCACGATACATGATCTAGTAATGCTACCGTATACGTCGAAGAGCGACGCCTTCCGGTTGACGAAGGCCGAACTAGGTTATGTTGAATCTGAGCTCAATAGACTTGAAGCATTCTCGGCAGATTCATTAAACAAAACTGAGACTCAAGCTCTTATCAAAGACTTAAGAGAGCTGTATGGTATAACTTGATATCATGGATTCTCGGGTGATCTAGATGGTCACCAAGTCTGAGCTCTTGAAACATTATGCAAAGAAGCATGATGTTGATGTGGAGCTTGTGAACAAGATTTTCGAGGTCGAACGGGCGAGGTTACATCCGGGAGAGTATGAGGAAAGACACAGGCAAGAAGACATACAAGATGAAGTAGTAAAATGGGTCAAAACTCATCAAACTAAGTGATTTGGTATGATAATCGAGCGAGTGATTCTTGAAAATTTCGGTTCTTTCAAAGGTATCAACCCGATTGATGTAGAACCCATAGAGAAGCAAAATATTACGTTACTAATCGGCCATGCAGGTGCTGGGAAAACCAGCGTTGGCAAAGCAATACGTTGGGCCCTCTACAATCGACCGTTCCACGAAGGCAACGAAGACAGAGAGTACACGAAAGAGGGAATCCTAAGACTATTCTTTCGCTCCGGCGGAGGAGCGACAGAAGACAGACCTCCAACAGTAAATCACATGTCCGTCCAATTGGACATTCTTCCAAGCGAAACCGCTAAGGCCGGACTTAAGGAACATGGATATGGTTTTGGAAAATTCACGCTTGAGAGAACCGCATCCTTATCTGGAAAAGTAATCCCGACGACACGCGATCTGATATTGCCACAGCTTTCGTTGAAGGCTCCAGATCAACGAGAGGTAGAAGACCCCGAGGGCATCATCGAAGAATTCTTCCTACCTGCCTCCACAAGCAGCTTTTTCATGTTTCATGGAGACAGAATAAAAAACCTCACAAAGCAAATTGAGAAGCCCGTAACAGACGACATTAAGCAAATTCTAGATGTGACTGCAATGAATAACGCTACTGTAGACCTTGAAAAAGTCATGTCTCAACTTTCAAAACAAGTGAATGTTGCTTCCAAAAACGAAACAGCCAGAATAGAAAAGCAGACTGAGCTGGATAGATTGGAAAAGAGTATCGAACGATATCAAAGAACTCTTCATGAAAAAGAAGAGGAGCGCAAGAATGCTCGCGAGAAGCTAAGCAGGCTTGAGAAGGAAAACGAGGGACTGCTTGAGGCTGCAGGTCTGCTGAAAGACGTCTCCGGCAAGAAAGGTGAAATAAAGATGCTAGAAGACCAAAGAGACGGAATTGACGAATCGCTACAGTCAATGCTCGATCAATTTCCTAGAGAGGCACTGTATCATTTCCTCTACCGGCGCGCATTCGTGGTTAGGGAGACCGATCGCAGGAACAAGACACACAACAAGATAATAGAAGAACTTAGGCAAAAAAAAGATCAAATTGAGCAACTAAAACCTGGGGGAAAGTGCCCCGTATGCAAGCAACCATTCCCGGATCATTTGGTATCCGCTCGCCAGAAGGAGCTTTCTGCAATTGATGAAAAAATAAACGTAGAAAGACAGGCAATTCGACCCCTGGATCCCGAATTTGAAGACCTAATGCAGACAGTAATCCGCCTTGAATCAATCAAGTACAATCCCCGCGAACTGAAGATACAAAGATTCCAAATTCGTAATCAAATCACCGACAAGGAGAACGAACTTCGAGGGATCCGTGGTAAGCTGGGAGAATACGACGAACCCAATGTTAAGGCTCGAGCGAGCACAATAACAGAAGACATCGAAAGACTGTCAAGTGCCGAGGGAAGGCTAGGAGAGGCAATAGACAAACTCAACTCAGACATAGATAAGTTTGGGCAAGCGAAGAAGAGAGTTGAAAAGGAACTGGTCTTTCTTGGAGGGGAGGGCTCTGAAAAGGCCAGAAAGGAATTTGGCGTTGCAGAAAGCCTGCGGAATGTGTTTGCTGACGCCGTCATTGACTTAGCCGACCAAAAACGCGACGAGATCGCTAGGATGGCAGGCGAGATGCTCCTGGGTATCACGATAAAATCAGACCTTTTTCACAAATCAGCACCTGTGGAGGTTGACGATAATTTCCAGGTAATGGCCATTAACGCGAATTCGCGACCACTTGAATGGGATGTTCAATCGTCATCTGAAAAATCGCTCCTTTCTCTCAGTTTCATTTATGGGCTGTTAAGGGCATCAGAAAAGGAGGCTCCAGTTATCCTTGACACATTCTTCGGTAATCTTGACCCGAACCAGGTCACGAATATCCTTGCGCGACTTCCGGGATTTGGACCTCAAATAATACTTATGACAACTCTAACAGAATTCAACGACTTGACAACACGAACGGATTCGCCATTCTGGTCTCATGTGGCACGGTTTGTCCTGCTAAGAAACAATAAATCTACCGACTGGACAACCAAATACAAGACCTTTACTGACCTATCCGAAGCACGAGCGGAGGCCGTTACTCTTCAAGCGGAAAGAGGAGGAATAACAGCGGGAGTGAAGAAAGATGAATGAAAGTCTAGTATCTAATACTCGCATTTCTGCCACCCTAGAAGCGCACAAGTGCTACGATTTGTTGTGTGGTCAGAGACAAATTACCGCCGAAGTTGCGTCAAAGAGAAAGGAACTATTTGGCAATCCCAAGAAAACAATCTTCAGCGATACGGTCCAAGCATTCTATGTTGCGGCGATTGTAGGTCATTTTAAGCAAGATGGAAAGCGACCCAAGATCGAAGATGTACAGAAAGAGGGATTGATTCTCCTTCAGCATTGGGAGAGGCAAGAGAAAAAGGACCTTAGAAAGGCGTTGACATTTCTGATAAAGCTTGACTATAAGGCAAAGGAAGCAACTGAGGTATTGCAAATTGTTGCGGAACTTGCAGATGTCGGCATTCAGGAGATAAGAGACAAGGTTACGGAGTCGGCTGACACTGGGATGTTTGATTCGATTATCGATTTTCTAAGGAAGGAGACTGACAAGAAAGGAGTACTGTTACAATGACATACGAACACGGATATGAATTGAGTTTGAAATATAATATGATGGCCTAAAGTAACTAATTCAGCTTACCTGATTAGCGAGTTGATAGAAAATCCTCTTCAGTTGAATTTCAGTTCATCTATGAAAGAATCCACGCACTTGGCGTATCTATTGTCTTTCTTCACAGTCTCAAAGCCCTGTTGTCTCAGCTCAAGCAATTTCATGAACGTCTGTCTCACAATAGACTTCAATTCGAATTCATCCGTGAATGTGATCTGCTCCTGGTCGGCATTCTGGTGAACGAAATCGGACCGTCGATCGTACAGCTTCTTGACTCTTTCAAATAAGTCCTGCCTTCTAATGCCTTCAGCTTCTAGCAAGAAAGAGACCTTCTCGGCCATCCGAGTTCGTATGGAATCTCCATCCCCTCGCGTCATCAGCAACCCCTCCAACGCGTTTGTCAGCAATACAAATCTGATTTCGGGACGATTCGCTTCTATTGCCAAACCGAAAAGACGCATACCATTTTGTAATCGTTTTTCCAATTCTGTCGCATCAGCTTTCACGAGAACTACATTTAGCACCTGCGTTAGCTCGTCCAGTTCTGACATGTGGATTGCCAGTGGTTGTATGGACAGCATACTGCGGCGGACGCCATCATTGTCGTTAACTGAAAAGGCGAATTGAGCTACTGAGAAATTATGCTGATATTCAAATCTCAATATGTGTAATGCCTCCTCTGCCAAACGCGTACCTGTCACGATTGCCAAGTTTGGTCCATAAGCATCAACTTCTAGGGACAAGAATTTTTGCTCATCCTGCGCTCTTTGAGCGTCCTTATTTGAGACGGACGATTCCTCAAGACCTCCCTTGCCGAGGTCATTCTTCAGGTACCGCTTAACGGGTTCCGACACATCTTTATAGCCAATTAGGTTGGCACGACCAAGCGGATAGTAACTGGGAAAATCCGTGACATTGAAAATTGGAAAATATAGACGGAATTTTCTACTTCCAAGGAGATTCTTCAACAAAAACTCGCGGAACTCATCATCTGCGATCTCACCAAACGGTTTATCGAGAAATTGAGGGGCGTCAGTGATGGTATCTTCAACATCTTGTCTATCCAAGACTTCGCCTGCACGCAGTATCGACATCACTTGTGTTACTGTGTTTTCCTTGAGGTCAAAGAATTGATCAAAGTCAAGCTTTGGTCGCGCGCTCGCACCATGCAGAAAATCCAGACAGCTAGAAACAATCTCCTCCTTACTCCTTGCTGAGATGGTCACGTTAAGAGCAATTACCAAAGAATCAGCAAATAAGCCTAGTCTCTCGGGGATTTCTAAGAGGCTTCTAAGAATGGTACCAAGGAGAATCTCAACTACTCTACAACACAGCAACAACACTCATAAGATTGAGTCCCGACGACTTGCTGTTGGAAGACGAGCTCCAGGCTTGGATTTCGAGGATGGTGGTTTCCTCCATCATTCCAATCTTCGTCATAATTGGAGCCATTGCATTTGGTTACCCTGAATTCTCCGCGCTCGGAGAGAGCTACTCGACGTTTCTATACTTTGGAGTCATACTCGCCATTGAGTCGATAACACTTCTGGCATTCCAGCCGGATACGCGGACTGTCGCAGAAAGATTTCGGGACAGCATCCAGCTGTTGGTCGTAGCCATTCTATGGGTTTTCTTTGTATTAGCGCGCGCTCAAGCGGCAAAGGCACCAGTAGGACAAGAACCCTGGACTCTGATCGGCGTGGGAGTCCTGGCCGGAGCAGCGACGATTCTAGTGATGTATTCGCATGAAAAGAAGACTATGCTCTTGAACATTAATAGGAAAATACGAGAGAACAATGCAAAACAAGATTTGAGATTCAAGACGAAGCCATCCAAGGCAAGAATAAAGGGGAAGAAGATCGATGTCTGAAGACACCTGGATCGACGTTCCCGTCCTTAAGATCTCGCAGCCAATTGGTGATTTCTACGTCGGCCGAATGACCGCTCAGAATCTGGTTGGTATTTGTCATGCGGACGTAAGAAGGTTCGCCGGAATTGAATCGCCCGAAAGTACTGAAATCGACGAAGGAAGCATAATAAAGTACATAGGTATACAAAGGCAACTTAACCCCTCAAGAGTCAACGAAATCCAACAGTACGTCAATACATCCGATGCGTGTTTCCCGAACACGATCATTATTGCAATCTCATCAAAGAATATTCAAACCGATGATAGATCGGACCGTCTTCTCATTCGGAACCTTCCTAATGTTGCCAATGTCATAGACGGTCAACATAGATTGGCGGGATTCGATGGTAACCCGACTTCGACTAGGTTTGACCTTGTTGCTACAATCTTTGTAGATCTTGAAGTTGCAGAACAGGCATACCTCTTCTCCACAATCAATACAAAGCAGACAAGAATTAATCCATCACTAGCGCAGGATTTGCTGGATTTTTCTGAGATAGGGACCCCTGAGAAAGTCTCACACAACATTGCCAAAGCTTTGAATTTCGACTCTGAGAGTCCATGGTATCACCTAATCAAAATGCTTGGGGCCAACGACGCGATAATTAGCGGCATCATAACCCAGCACACCTTTGTGGTGGAAGTCCTCAACCTAATGTATCCAAGCGAGTACCAAATCAAAGTTCGAGACGAGTTAAAGCGCAAGAACAATAAAGAACGCCTCAGAGGATTGGACATTAATTCGTTGAGATACCCTTTCTGGGATTTCTACGTAACCAATCAAGATCAACAGATAGAGAAAATTCTATTCAATTACTTCCAAGCAGTCAAAGAGGTTTTCCCCGATGACTGGGCTAATCCGAGGCGGATTCTGAGCAAATCCGTTGGATACAAGGCATTAATGCTGCAGCTTCCGGAGCTAATCAGAATTGGTATAGAGGTGGGAGGGCTTCGGAAAGACTTCTTCCTAAAACCCATTCGGGAAGCCAAACTTCGCCTTGGCGAAAGAGAGCTAACGGAGCAAGAATTTGGATCGAGCGCCTCCGGCGCTTCTAAACTTCGCGAGGCTTTGTTTGGATAGACACCTCTACTATACCAGAGAGATTTGGAACTCTCTCATTTCATTCTTTAAGTTCCTGTGACGCGCGGGATGTGTGGACCTCTTCGCCGTTCTCGCCAGGAGCACAGCAAAAGCACGCTGCGCGGCCGGTCCCCCGTCGTACTGCTGATAAATCTCGACCTGGCCTCCTTTGAAATCTGTGGGGGCTTAAATGTGAAGCAGACATCAGATTACCGATGAGCGTCTCAGTAACTGCGGGACTTCTCGATCTCTACGCTCCCAAGTTCGGGATGAATGAGTTGGGTGTTCCGGGCGAGAAGGTGACTATCCGGGTGCTGGTGGCATCGAAGGACGGACAGAAGAGGATGACATTCTTTGGCACGTATATGATCGGCGGCAGGCACGCGCAGATATCGTCGCAGCGATTGACAGAGCTTGGCGGTGATGTTGATGTTGTCTCTATCGTACGATACTCGATGAAGGACTTTGTTGAAGATGTCAACAAGACTGTGGCTAACGTCTCGTTAAGGGGAAAACCAGAGCTTAGATGGGAGAGCGCCAAGGTTTGGCTCGTGGTGGACGGAAGGGCGCTGCCGGTCAATGTTCAAAGCATGTATGTGGCAGCAGCCAAGATCTTCTCTATCCTGGAATATCAGGGGAAGGCTCTGAGGATAGCCCTTGGCGACGAAGTAGAGATGTTTGACTCATCGAGGCGCCGTCTGGTCGGAATGAGAATGAAAGGGGAGAAGCTCATGCTGGAAAGAGCGTTTCAGAATCCCGATGTTGCTCACGCGTAGTACCACCGGGAAGACAAGTCGAAGGCAAAGATGTGGAAACAGAAAGCCGCTAAGCTCTCGAGTAGTTCTAGGTGCTGGTAATAGGCTGGATGTAGATCTCTTCGCCGTTCTCGCCGAGATGCAGACCAACCAGGATTTCAGGCTCCTGATTTAACCGACATCCTGAATTGTGGGGAATAGGGATTTCTTCCCCGGTCTTCCCGAGAGCACGTCTCTGGCCGAAGTCCTTGGAATCAGAGCGTGCGTACGTGATAGGCAAACCCGAGGAGCACGATTTCGAGTGCGCTTATGACAACAGCCCCGTAGAATGTGAAAGGAAACAACAGAAGGGGTAAGGCGAGTAGGAACGAGCATATCCCGACAAGCGCACAGTTCAGACTAAATTTTTGGGACCATTTGGTCAGATTCTTCTCGCCCGCCCCGAGGCTGGCCAGGCCGAGGCTCGAGAAGACGCAGAGGACGCTCGAAATGGCTAGGACCGTGGTGAGGAACCCGAAATACTCGCTCGCAGAGAGGAAACCCACTGGCACCTGGAACCTTTCAGGAACCGACAGGATGAAGACGAGACCTGCGAATGCGACTCCGCCAAGGAAGCCCATGACGGGCAGTACCTGTTGGAAGAAAGTCTTGTTGCCTTGGTGGTCTACTATGTCGCCCGGAGCTGCGACCAATCGAGGTTTCTTCCCCGATGGCGACTGCAGAGCTTAGGTGCCCGTAATTGGCTGGATGTGGATCTCTTCGCCGTTCTCGCCGAGTGCACAGCCACAGCCTGCTGCGTGGCCGCCTCTGCGGAGAGTACCGCGGTAGAGACCGTCCTCGAGCTTGCGCCCGACCTTCTTCTCCCAGGCCTCGATGGGCATACCGTACTTTTGCTGAATCCTGTCACGGTACCATTCCGGGATCACGTTAAAGGAGCAAAATGGTATGATCCTCATGTCCGGAGTGAGATAGTGGATGTCGCAGCGCTGAAGACGCTCTTCATCCTGGTTATACTTGTCTTGAAAATGCATCATTCCTATGAACATGCTCTTCAGGTGGAAGTCCCCGATGGCTGAGTAGTCGTGCCTAATGAGGGCATTCGTGATCATCTTGGCGAACGACAGGCCCTTGGGCTGCTTCTCCTTGTTGACGAACGAGTTGACCTTGGTAAGGACCTTGCCGGCCACTACGTACCTATTGGTCCCAGAGTATATCTCGTCCGTCTTCTCCTCGAGGTACTCCACGAGGCCCTGGATGTCCACGAAGTTCGTCAGTGGCACCAGCTTCTTGGTCTCGGCGTCCTCGAAGACATAGGTTCCAGCCCCGCATGCGAAGTGTATCGAGAGCTCGTATTGTTCTTTCTTGGTGAAGGCTTCGATGAACGACGTCAGCGGGGAGCAAGAGGGGACGGGGAACCAGCCTTCCGACGTTATCTCGCCGTTGGTCTGCTCCTCAATCCTCTTTATGCAGTCTGGAATCGTGATGCGGTACTTCTCCCTCTCCTTCTTGGTCATCCTTCCGGTGAGGGAAACGGGCTGGAAGTTTACGGCATGGACGGTCCCGAGGTGCTTGTGCCCAAAGTCGATGATGGACCCGAGTTCGTGGTCGTTGATCCCCTTGATCACGGTGGGTACGAGCACGACGCCGATGCCGGCCTTCCTGCAGGCCTCGAGCGCATATGGGGTCTCCCAGTGGTTCTTCGGGTTGGTCTTCGGCGAGGTCCCGTCGAAGGACATGTAGAGGTTGGACACGCCGGCCTGCTTCAGCCTCTGGGCCATCGCCGGCTCCAGGGCGAGGTTGATGCCGTTGGTGTTCAGCTGGATGTGGTCCACGCCCTCCTCCTTGAGTATCTTGATTATCTCGGGCAGGTCGTCCCTTATCGTAGGCTCCCCTCCCGTTATCTGCACCGAGTTGCCGGGCACCGGCCTCTCAGCCTTCAGGGTGCGGCCCATCTCGCGGATCTGGTCGAGGGTAGGCTCGTAGACGTACGCGCCCTCCAGCCCTTTCTTGACGTAGAAGAAGCAGTACCAGCAGGTCAGGTCGCAGCGGTTGGTTATGATGATGTTGGACAGCCCGGTGTGCGACAGGTGGTTCGAGCAGAGCCCGCAGTTGGCCGGGCACGAGCAGACGTCCATCGGCACGTTGGGGGCGTGGGTCCCTTTGCCGTCCTTCCAGAAGCGTGAGAACTTGGCGAACATCTCGTACGAGCCGAAGTACAGCTCCTCGGTCTCTCCGTGCTGTGGGCACGTCTTGGTCATGAAGACCTTGCCCTCGCGCTCGAACACTATCGCCGGCAGTATCTTGTTACATTCGGGGCAGATGGACTGCGTCTGTCTGATGAAATTACCCTTGACTGTCTCCCTCTTCAGCTCTAGGGAGATGTCTGAAATCTGAGCCATAGAAAGCACCTGCAACCACTAGCGCTTATAAGCCTTTTAACTTCTCACCGTTGGAGAAGTGAATTGAGCATGAGGGAAGGATCTACAGCAGTTGACGAGGCGCGAGCGCGTCGGCGCTTAAATATGTGCATGCGCTTATGCATACAGCCATGACGAAGGTCATCTCCCTCTCAGACAGGGCCTACCAGGAGCTGAGGAAGAGGAAGGGCAAGGACGAATCCTTCTCCGATGTCGTACTGAAGATGGCGGAAGGGAAGAGGTCGGACTCGATCCTTCAGCACGCCGGCAGGTGGGTCGGAGACGACGCCGACGAGGTGCTCGGGCGCTTGATGAAGGAGAGGCGCGCGACGAAGAGCCGAGAGTTCGACCTCTGAATGACCTGCCTCGACACGGACGTCCTCATCGCGTTCCTGAGAGGGGACCCGGCCGCGAGGGTTGCGTTGCAGAGCGCCAGGGAGGAAGAGGGGCCGCTTAGGACGACCATCCTGAACAGGTACGAGTTGCTGAAGGGAGCCGCGTCGAGCAAGAGGACGGAGAACGTCGGGGTGGTCAGGGACATGCTGTCGGAGGTCGAGGTCCTGGCCTTCGACGACGACTCGTGTGATGCAGCCGCCAAGCTCTATGGGGAGCTTCGCGGGCGAGGAAATATGGTGAACGAGTTCGACCTTCTCGTCGCCGCCGTCGTGATGAGGAACGATGAGACGCTCGTGACCAGGGACGCGCACTTCAGCAGGGTGGACGGACTCCAGGTTCGCGCCTGGTAATCGAGCTCGGAAGGGCGCCAGGAATCCACGGTCCGTCTGCGGCGGCGGCCCTAGGCCATGCGTCTTCCGGACCTCATCTTGTTCATGAGGAGCACGGCCGGCAATAGAAGGGCCACGAGCATCAGAGCGCTGAGGCCCGGGAACGAAAACTGCGGCACTCCGGTCGTCGGAGGACTGGTGGAGGTCACCGTGCTGCACGTGGACTGGGTCACCGTGGCCGTAGCGGTGGTGGTCGCCGTGTTGGTGACGGTGGAGGTCACGGTCGTAGTGGACGTCGTGGTGGCGGTTGCGGTGGCGGTATCCGTCACCGTCGTCGAGTCGGCGATGGTGTTCGCATGGAGGACCAGGGCAGGTCCAAGCGTGGACGCGCTAGCGCTCGTGGTGCTGCAGGGTCCGGTAGTGATGGTCGCCGTCGAGGTCTGAATCTGAGTGGAAGTGCTAGTGACTGTATCGGTGACCGTCGCCGTGGACGTCGCGGTCGAGGTTACCGTGCCCGTCGTGGTGACTGTGGCCGTCCCCACCTCGTTCCCGGTTATCGTGAAGGAGGTCGGGGTATCCTGCCCTCCCACCGTCGCGCCGGTGCAGACGCTTGCAAAGCCATCTCCCCCATTGAGGAGCAGGACCTCGCCGGGGGTGATCACGAAGGGCCCTGAGCCAAGAGTTCCCGTCTTGTCGATGGTGCTCACTGTAGGAGGCGAGCAGCTCCCGCCAGGAGCGGATGGCGTGCCGACCGGGGCGTAGCCTACCTCGTCGCCGGACGAGAATTGTATTGCGTCGATGCTGGGCCCGGCGGACACCGCAGCAACGATGGGAGTGTCAGGCGCCATCACTGTTCCGAGGTATACTGTAAAGCTGAGACCGGTCACCTGAATCTCAGGGCCGCTATAGACCGCACAGAATCCATCAACAGCAGAGCCCGCTGCGGGGACGGCCTCGTCGAGAGACCCCAGGTACGTGTCTCCGCTGGTACTGAAGCACTGCGAGGCCGTCGAGAGGGTGGAGTCGGCGTAGTATGTGCAGCTCACAGACGTGCCGCTGCTCGTGCAGTTGGCTGGAAGCCCGGCAGCCGTACTGATGCTCAGGAACGGCACGACGGACATCAGGACGAACAACGCCCCAAGCAACGCGACAGAAAGAGTCCTCTTCATGGCTCCGGTCGTCGGTCGGTGAAGGCTGGCATATAATCGCCATGGAGCCCGATTCCATGAAGGTGAAGCTGAGATTCATCTTGTCGCTGCGGATGAGCGATCGGCCTGTGCACCCCCTCTCTTTCTTTCTCCTCTTTCTTGGTCAGTAGTACCAAGCCATGAATCGGCGTTGAAGCATCGCCGATATCCCGCTGGGATGGGCCGCGTTCATCCGACCTGTGCTACGTGAAAAAGAGGCCTTATCCTCAGATTTGGCCGGGTCTATGCAGGGTGAATCTCAAATTCATCATCGTGGACCTTGGGCTCGACCCCTCAGCCTATCCCGACCCTCTCTATCAGGCGCCCGAGCTCGCCGATCTTCTCGAACCCGGGCTCGGCCGATACCAGCACGACCTTGGCGCCATGGTTGAAGAACATCAACACGACCTTCTCCCTGTTCATCACGACTGATTTTACCCGCCCGTGATACTTGTCCATCGGGCCGGTCATCCCGAACACGATTCCGGCTCTTGTGTAGATCATCTTAGTGTCGTTCTCCGGCTCCAGCGAGACGATGCCCGGCCTGAAGACTGCGTCGACCACATCCCCTTCCGTCGTCAAGACTGCGATGAACCGTATTTTCTTGTCGAACTCGAACACCGTCTCCGCCTTGGTCTCTAGGGTTCTGTCGTCCACGGTTTGGCTGCTCGGACGGCTTTTCAAGCCTCATGATTAAAGCGTTATGCGAGCCATTGCATTCGACTTTCGCGTTTTTTCCTGATGGGACGAATAACTTTGCCCAGCGCAATCCAAACGCTCACATTCAATTTGCGTGTGTTCAAGGACAGCTCGTCAAGGCCGGGCTGCGATTTACACTCTTGTCAGAATGACCGGTCGCGACTGCGATTGAAACTCCAAGCCTCTCCAACGGTGGGAGGTGAATTTCGGGAGGGGGCGCATATGCAGCAATTGACGAGGCGCGAGCGTGGCGTGGCGGCTCGGTGAGAGCTATGCGGACTAAGCTCTCTTCCAGCCGTTATCGATGTTCTTAGAGACAGAAGCGGGCGAACGGTCGCTC
>Ga0182024_10009656_pt1 | contig 19887 bp, 16 predicted proteins | sample P32metaG_FD_120480 | JGI IMG/M metagenome (GOLD analysis project Ga0182024, IMG submission 120480) | Permafrost microbial communities from Stordalen Mire, Sweden - P3-2 metaG (Illumina Assembly) | ecosystem: Environmental > Terrestrial > Soil > Wetlands > Permafrost | place: Sweden: Stordalen... | reverse complement strand
GAGCTCTGCGGCGCCACTGAGTCTCGCATGCTGCTCGCCAGCGAGAAGCTCGCCACTGTGCACGTCTCCACGCACATCGCGCTTGCGGAGGCCATCAAGCTCGATCGCGCGCGCATCCTGCGCACCGTTCAGCTCGGTGCGGAAGCCCTCACGCTTATGCTCGGCCGGCCGCCGCGCATCGGCGTCGCCGGCCTCAACCCTCACGCTGGCGAGCACAACCTCTTCGGGCGCGAGGACTCCGAGATCATCGCTCCCGCAGTCGAAGACGCGCGCGCCCTCGGTCTCGATTGCACCGGGCCCCACTCGCCCGACGCAATCTTTATCCGCGGCGTGCGCGGCGAGTTCGACCTGATCGTCGCGATGTACCACGACCAGGGCCACATCCCAATAAAGCTCATCGACTTCGACCGCACCGTTAACATCTCCCTTGGCATCCCAGTCATCCGCACCTCGGTCGACCACGGCACCGCATTCGACATCGCCGGAAAGAATCGGGCCGACGCGCGCAACATGCAGGCCGCTATGCGCATGGCCGTAAAAATGGCCGCCGGACGCATCGCACGCGCCGCCGCACAGACGCGGGAGGTCCGTTAGCCATGCGCGAGAATACAAGAGGAGAGCTAGATGAACCGATTGCGCAGAGCCGTTGAACAAAATAAAGGAAGAACGCTGCTAGGTGCGGCACTCTACTTCTACGACCCCATCTTTCTCGAGGTCGCCGCCCACCTCGGTTACCAGGTCATCTGGATCGAGATGGAGCACGGACCCATCACCTTCGCTGAGGCCGCTGACCTGTGCCGCATGGCCGCCGGCTCCGGCATGTTGACCATGGTCCGCATCCCCGACTCGCGCCGCGAGAACATCCTCAAGGCCGCCGAGTGCGGTCCCGATATCATCGACATCTCCATGGTCGACGAACCCAGCCAGATGCGCGAGATAGTACGCTACGGCCGCTTCGCCCCAGTCGGCGGCCGCGGCGTCTTCGATGTCTCGCGCGCCGTGGAGTACGGCGTGAACAACTCTGTGCCGGAGCGGCAGCAGGCGCTCAACAGCGAACTCTGTCTGATGGCGCAGATCGAGACCGCCGACGCTATGAAGAACCTCGACGAGATGGCTGCCATCCCGGGCGTCGACCTCTTCGTCGGCCCCGCCGATCTAGCCGCCTCACTTGGCCATCCCGGCGAGACCCTACACCCCGAGGTCACCGCCGCAGCGGAGCGCATCGTCAAAGCCGCGCGCGCCAACGGCAAGTGCATCGCCGCAGCCGCCGGTCCGTCGGACTTCAAGTTCTGGCTCGATCAGAAGATCGACCTGCTGTTCTGCACCAACGACATCGCTTGCCTCAAGCGCGGCGCCGCGCTCGCCCTCGACGAGGCCCGCGCACTACTGCCGCCGCTCCGCTAGACGGCTGCGCGCGAGTTGCGATCGCTGCTAGCTCCGCTGCAGCGCCTCAAACCACAACCCGCGGCGTCTCCGGAACCCAATCCCCTCATACACACGGATCGCCGCAGCGTTCGACGACAGAACATGCAGCAGCGGCGTCTCGCCGCTCCGCGCCCCCGCCATTACCTCCAGCATCAGCCGTCGCGCATAGCCGCGCCCGCGCGCATCGGGATGCGTGCACACCGCACTCACCTCCGCGAACCCCGGCATGCGCATCCGTTCGCCTGCCATCGCCAGCAGCCGTCCTCCCTCCATCACACCAAAGAAACGGCCCAGTTCCTGTGTGCGCATCTCGAACGGTCCCGGCTCTGTCATTCGCGCCAGCTCTACCATTGCGGCTGCGTCGTCCACTGTAAGCGGGCGCAGCTCGCCCGCACTCACAGCTCCGCCCACCGCCTCGCGCTCCGCCAGCTCGCTCCCCCTCCACACCATCTGGTCGATCTCGCCCGTCCGCAGCACCGACCATCCCTCGCGCGGCTCCGGAGGTGTCGTCAGAAACAACACTGCCACGCCGCCCGCTGCCGTCGACTCACGCAGCGCTTCGTAAGCCTCAGGCGTCGAGTTCGCCGTCCCGCTCAGTGGCCCAATCTCCGCCGGATACCGCCGAGCTAGCACATTCCCCACCGTGAGCGCACTATGCGCCGTCGTCAGCGCACTCCAGATCGGGTTATCCAGCAGACTTGTCTCTTCGCTTCGAAAATTCTCCTCACCCATAGCCTTCTACTCTACCGGGCCATCCCGCTCGGAAAAAATCCGCTGCGTTCACCAAAATCTGTCAAGCCAACCTCGGCTCTGGCGGATCGGATAGACTCCCTGCTGTGGATAGAGAGACGGCACCAGCGGACGACACAACGGCGGTGCTTGCAGGCATCCATACGGAGTCCGGCTCGAGCGTGCTGGCGCTGGCGGAGGCGTCGCCGGTGCTGCTGGTATTCCTCCGTCACTTCGGCTGCTCGTTTTGCAGGAAGGCGATCAGCGATGTCGCGGAGCTGCGCGGTGAGATGCAAGCCCGCGGCGTACGGCCAGTGTTTGTGCATCTGGGCACGCCGGAGATCGCGAAGGCGCACTTCGACTACTACGAGATCGGCGATGTCGAGCGCGTCTGCGATCCCGAGGCTGCGGTCTACCGTCATCCGCTGTTCGCGCTGCGGCGGGTGAATCCATGGTGGCACCTGGTGAACCCGGTGGTGTGGTGGGGATGGCTGAAAGGCGCGATCTTCCGCCACGGCATCGGCAGGATCGAAGGCGACGGACACCAGATGCCGGGGATCTTCTTCCTTAAGGACGCGAAGATCGTAAGCCGCTTCCGCTACCGAACCATCGCCGACGAACCGGATTACGTGAAGTTGATCACTTGATCGCTGTCACTTAATCAAGATGGACACGATGCTGGCGGACATGAAGTTCGCCATCGTCCCGGCAAGCATGGCGCGAAGGCCAAGCTGGGCGAGATCGTTGCGCCGGTTGGGCACCAGCGCGCCGATGCCGCCGATCTGCATCCCGATGGAGCCGACGTTGGCGAAGCCGCAGAGCGCGAAGGTCGCGATGGAGAAGCTGCTGGCTGCGAGCGACGCCTTGAGCGGCCCAAGCAGCTTGAAGGCGAGAAACTCGTTGATGATAGTGCGCGTGCCCAGCAGGTAACCGATAGTCTTGCAGTCCTTCCAGGGAATGCCGATCAACCACGCGATGGGCGCCCCGACTACGCCCAGCACCGAGTTGAGCGAGTGAGGAAACGGAATGTGGCCGTGCGCCCACAGCGTGTTCGAGATGCCCAGCATAATGGCGTTGAACAGCCCCACCAGCGCGACGAAGCTGATGAGCATGATGGCCACGTTGAAGGCCAGCGCGCCGCCGTCGATGGTGCCGCGCGCGATGGAGGCGATAAAGTTCTCGTTCGCGTGTTCCTCGTTGGGCGGCATCTTCACCGTGCCCTGCGTCTCCGGCACCTCGGTCTCCGGAACCAGCATCTTGGCCACCAGAATGGTTCCCGGCGCGGTCATAATCACGGCAGAGAGCAGGTCTTTCGCGTTAATTCCAAAGCTGATGTAAGCCGCCATAATGCCGCCGGAGACATGCGCCATACCCGAGGTCATGATGGTCATCAACTCGCTGCGTGTGGCGCCTGCGAGGAACGGGCGGATCGTCAGTGGGGCTTCCGTCTGGCCCATAAAGATGCTGGCGGCGACGTTGGTCGATTCTGCGCCGCTGGTGCCCATGGTGCGCTGCATCAGCCACGCGACGACCTTGATGATCTGCTGCATCACGCCAATGTGATAGAGGATGGCGAAGAAAGCCGAGACGAAGATGATGGTCGGCAGCACGGCGAAGGCGAAGACGTTCAGCGGGCTCTTGGGATCACCCAGCGGTCCGAAGACCAGCGAGGAGCCGTCGGCCGAGTGCGCCAGCATGCCGGTGATGAAGCCGGAGACGGCGGAGAGCACGGTCTGCCCATAACTCCACTTGATGACCAGGAAGGCGAAGACAATCTGCAGGCTGAGACCCCAGGCGACGGTTCGCCAGCGGATGGCGCGGCGGTTGGTCGAGAGCGCGTAGGCGACGCCGAGAAAGAAGAGAAGACCGAGAACGCCGGTGAATCGGGCCAAAGGGTACGCTCCGCAGGGGTAAGGCTTATGGATGTGAACAGAGTGTAACGGATGGAGACGCTGGACAGCATGGTTTGTTGGCTGCCGGTTTGCGCATCGGCCAGAATCACATCAGTGCGTCTATAATCTGGCTGACAAAATCTCCGGTCTCGTGAGGTCTCAACTATGCGTCTTGCCTGTCGTCTTGTCTGTTCCGTTCTTGTCTGCGGCGTAGTTGCCGGAGTTGCAATCGCCCAACCGCCCGCCGCGCCCGCAGCTGCCTCTGAAGATACCGGCCGCAGCATCGCCGGCGGCGGCATCACCGTGCCTGGCTGGGAGGGCAAGCCCGATGACGCCGCGGAGAAGGCGGGGCAGACGGTGAAGGACGCCAAACTCGCGCCCGAGGACGATGGAATGCGCGTGACCACCGGGCCGGCGATCACGTACTGGAATCCGAAGAATACGGCCAGCGGCGACTACACGGTGTCGGCAACTTTCTTCGAGCCGAAGTTCATGAACCTGAACACGCATCCGCATCCGTACGGCGTCTTCATCGGCGGCAACGATCTGGGCACTGCAACGCAGAGTTTGATCTACTGCGCGGCCTACGGCAACGGAACCTTCATCGTGCGCGGCTTTGGGCCGGCTGCGTTCCAGCTGGGCGGAAGGATGCCGACGGCGAACGCTGCGGTGCACAAGGCCGCGGCGGTCAACGAGCCGGTCACGCAGGACATTGCGCTGTCGGTCAAGGGCGATTCCGTCTCCTGCTCGATCAACGGAACCGTCGTCGCGACCTACGCGAAGGCTGACCTCGTCACCGCGGGCAAGCTCAAGTCGACCGACGGCGTCTACGGCATTCGCTTCGCGCACAACACGGATGCGGTGGTGACCAACCTGAAGGTGACGAAGCCGTAAAAACATCGGCCGTAATCATTTCGCGGCTTGCTTCTCACTCTCCTTCGCGATGACCTCTTTGATCAGGGGAAGCGGCTTGGGCGGCGTGGGAGAGATTTGTAACGTCTCCAGGAGCATGTGCTCGGGCTCGTCGAGCAGCGCGGGGTCTTCGCTGAAGAGCGTGGCGATGACCTGGCCTTTGAGGACGCGATCGCCGAGTTTGGCGTGCATCTCCAGGCCTGCGTGGGCGCTAACCGGATCGCCAGGGCGCGCGCGGCCGGCGCCGAGACGCTGCACTGCCCAGCCGATCTGGGTGCAGTCCATGGCGGAGAGATAGCCGGTGCTGGCGGCGGAGATGGCGCGAGTCGCAGTGGGCCTATGAAATTCAGCAGGCGATGCGATGGCCTCGATGGCAGCGCCAACATCGCTGGACTGCAGCTCGACCATCTGCAGGAACTGGCGATAGGCGGAGCCGTCGGCGAGAAGATGCGCCGAGATCTTCGCGCCCACCTCTGGCGTGGTGGCCTTGCCGCCCAGATGCAGCATGTGGCCGGCGAGCGCGTGGGTGAGGTTGAGCAGATCGGACGAGAGGCGCAGCTTTTCCAGCGGCAGCGTGAAGTGGAAGTCGGGCGAGAAGTGCTGGAAGAGCTCGAGGCACTCCATGACCTCGACCCAGTTGCCGGAGAAGCGGCCGAGCGGCTGGTCCATGGAGGTGAGCAGGGCGACCGTGCGGGTGCCGGCGCGCTCGCCGGTCTCGACCATCAGGCGGGCGAGTAGCTGGGCATCTTCAACCTTCGACATGAAGGCGCCAGAGCCGGTCTTGACGTCGAGCACCAGCGCGTTGAGGCCGGCGGCGAGCTTCTTGCTCATGATGCTGGCGGTGATGAGATAGGGCGACTCGACGGTGCCGGTGTGGTCGCGCAGCGCGTAGAGGATGCGGTCGGCGGGAACGAGCGTGGGCGTCTGCCCGGCCATGGCGAAGCCGCACTGGCGCGTGATGGCGAGGAACTCGTCCAGCGGAAGCTGGGTGCGGAAGCCGGGGATGGTTTCGAGCTTGTCTAAAGTTCCGCCTGTATGGCCGAGCGAGCGGCCGGAGATCATGGGGTCGCTGAGCGAGAAGGGTTCGCCTTCCTGCGCGGGCGCGCCGGCGGCGGCGATAATGGGCGCGATGAGCAGTGAGGTCTTGTCGCCTACGCCGCCGGTGGAGTGCTTGTCTACAGTGAATGAGTGGAGCGATGCAGTATCGAGCGTCTCACCGGAGAAGCGCATGGCGTTGGTGAGCGCAGCGAGCTCCTGCGGATTGAGGCCCTTGAGGAAGATGGCCATCAGCAGCGCGGCTGTTTGGGCGTCAGTTGGTGTGGGGTTATCGGCGTCGCGGGACACCAGCGCGCGGATGAAGCCGTCGATCTCGGCGTCGGAGAGGACGAGGCCGTCGCGCTTGTGCTGGATGACGCCGATAGGGTGAAGGGTCATGGCAGGGCCGCCTGCTGGAGCTGGATGGGACTCCCCCCCTCCCCCCCGTATACCTTTTGGGGGCAAAGTATCGCAAAGACTTGACTTAGGTCTTGACCTGAAACCCAAAGTATCGATTTTGAGCCACTTAGCCGCAAGACACTCCTGCCCCGATGGCGCTCCGTCGGCCGGGTGCGGTGGTTCCCCATCGATCTGTTCCTGATTGAGATTCCGCCCCCTAATTAGCCCTACTTAAATTGTACGGGTTTGAGATAACTGGAATGCCAATTATTTGCAGCGTGGAAAGGCCCGTCCCTATTGGGGATTTCGCGATTTGGGCGCTCTGAGCGGCTTAACAAGCTATTTCGCGCCGAGGGAGAAGGCGGCGGGGAGCAGAGCGGCGAGGGTAGTAGAGACGATGTCACCGGCGGCGGAGGGATAGAAGATGGGGGTTTCGGGGGCGGCGAACTCGGCGATGGTCTGGCGGCAGGCTCCGCACGGCATGCAGGCTGCCCCGTTGAGGTTGACGACGGCGACGGCGCGGATGCGGATTGCGGGGCCGAAGAGGGTAACGGCGGCAGCGACGGCGGTCTGCTCGGCGCAGGAGGTAAGGCGGTAGGAGGCGTTTTCGACGTTGGTTCCGGCGACTATCTGCCCGGATTCGAGCAAGAGAGCGCAGCCAACGCGGAAGCGGCTGTAGGGAGAGTAGGAGTTCTCGGCGGCCTGGGCGGCGCGCTGGTGCAGCAGTTCGACTTCGGCCGGCGTGAGCGGGATGGCCGCAGGCTCTGGTGGGACTGGTTGGGCGGTGTGAGGCATGGAATTTGAGGGTATCGGGTGGCAAGGCGAGAAGCAAGGCAGTGCTGGGTACTGGTCAATCTGAGGTGATTGACGAACTTGCCGAAAAGTCGACTTTTACGGCAGATCACTAGGCCGCTAGCGTAAGTCTATGGTCCACATTTGACGTATATTCGGAATCCGATATAGCGTTTTACGCATATGAATGTCGAACTTCCACTCAGCGCACAAGTTGCGGCCGAATCAAATCTCCTGTCCCGACTGGATTGCGAAGGATCACTCGACATCATGGCACGATTGCCGGGGGCTCGGCCAGCAAGGACGCGCGGCGATACTGAAGGCACTGCTGCACGACCGCTTTAAGCTGGAGACCCACATGGAGAACAGCGAGCATCCGGCGTACGCGCTGGTAGTTGCGGAGGGAGGGGCGAAGATGAAGGATTCCCCTGCTCGTCCGGCGGTTGCCGAGGATGCACCGGGAATGAAGCTGGGCCTACCGAGCGGCCAGGCACTCCATGTCGCCCGCCACCGATGCGCAAATCGTAGGCTGGTGAGTACGTTTCGACAAAGAGTCGTTACGGCGGCTTTTGTCTGTGCGACTTGCTGTGCTGCTGCCGTAGCGCAGGATGCTTCGCTCGATTCGGCGGGTAGGAAGTTTGAAATTGTGTCAATCCGGCAAAATGCGGCGCGAAATCTGATTCCCATGGCCGGTGGAGTCGCTCTGCAGGTGCCTGGGGCCGTGGAATATGGGCCAACGCCGGACGGCTATCACACGGCCGATATGCCATTATCCGTGGTGATTCAGGCGGCCTATCGACGCGAGGCCGGCGGGGGGACCTTTGCGTTTGAGGACATCATGGGTATGCCCGATTGGGCTTCCAGCGAACGCTATGACATCAATGCTCGAATCTCAGACGCAGATCGCGCCGCGTGGCAGGACCCGAAGAAGCGCCCGGAGATGTTGAGTGAGATGCTGCAGGCTCTGCTTGCGGAGCGCTTCCAGGTAAGAGCTCATCGCGAGCAGAAAGAGAAGCCGGTTTACTCTCTGGTACTCGCAAAGAGTGGTCCAAAGTTTCAAGAGGCAAAACAGGACGAGCCGCACCCGTACGCTGCGGCGATTCCAGGCGGAGGATTCATGGGTCCGGCACCCGGCGGCATCCTGCGCTTCTATAACGTCACCATGCCGACGTTTGCATCGCAAATCTCGAACTTTGCCGGGCGTACTGTGAAAGACAACACAGGCTTAACGGGTCAATATGATCTGAGTTTTCCCTATCCTGCGCCGCCGACGGCAGCAGTCGATGCAAGCAGCACATTGCCCTCGATCTTTTCAGTGATGGAGGGCTTGGGGCTAAAGCTTGAACCGGCTAAAGGCGAAGTGGAGACGCTCGTGATCGACCACATCGAGAAGCCCTCTCCGAACTAGCTGGTCGAACCTCCCGCAATACGGGGTTTTCGGCAACTTCGATTACCGGCTTCCAACTCCCGAACCGGGCGGGCAGCCGTGGATTCACGGTTGGGCCTGGGCTTCCGATAAGAGATAGGTGGAAGACCTGACACAGGAGTTTCTCGCGGAGAGCCGTGAAGGCCTGGAGCGGATGGAGCTGTGCCTGACCGAGCTGGAGAAGCGGCCGGGCGACGGCGAGCTGGTGGCGGAGATCTTCCGCGCGGTACACACCATTAAGGGGACGACGGGCTTTCTGGGGTTCGGCCGGCTGCAGACGCTGGCGCACGCGGGCGAAACCCTGCTGGCGGCGGTGCGCGACGGCAAGGTGTCGGTGACGGGTGAGCTTATCAGCGGGCTGCTGGAGCTGCGCGACGGACTGCAGGCGATCCTGCAGATCATTGAGACGAGAGGCAACGAGGGCGAGAGACACACGGACGACGACGGGGAGCTGATTGCACAGCTGCAAACGCTGCAGGCGGGTGGGTTGCCGCAGGCGGCGCAGCGGGACGCCGGGCGGCCAACAGACGCGCCACCCATATCTCTTCGAGTTGTGGAGAACCCGACGGCGCGGGACCAAAGCAGCTCGACGGAGCCGCAGCCGATGGCGGGACAGGCGCAGGCGGGGACAGAGAGGACGCTGCGCATCGACGTCGTGGTGCTGAACCGGATGATGGACTTGGTGGGCGAGCTGGTATTGACGCGCAACCAGATCCTGCAGAGCCGGCCGGACGCAGAGAGCTTTCCTGAGCTGGCGCGCCGGCTGAACGGCGTGACCACGGAGTTGCGCGACAGCGTGATGGAGGCGCGGATGCAGCCGGTCGGCAACCTCTTCAGCAAGTTCCCGCGGATGGTGCGAGACCTGGCGCTGACCTGCGGGCGGAGGGTGCGGATCGAATTCGAGGGCCAGGAGACGGGACTGGACAAGAGCCTGCTGGAGGCGGTGCGCGACCCGCTGGCCCATGCGGTGCGGAATGCGGTGGACCACGGGATCGAGCCGCCCGAGGAGCGAGTGCGGGCGGGCAAGCCGGCGGAGGGAGTGGTGCGGCTGCGCGCGTTCCAGCAGGGCGGGTCGGTGGTGATCGAGGTGATCGACGACGGGGCGGGGATATTAACCGAACGGGTGCTGGCCAAGGCGATGGAGCGCGGACTGGTGACGGCGGAGCAGGCGGCGGCGATGACGGAGCGCGATGCGCTGCAACTGCTCTTTCTGCCGGGATTCTCCACGGCCAAGGAGGTCACCAGCGTCTCCGGGCGCGGGGTGGGAATGGATGTGGTGCGGACGAATGTGGAACATGCAGGAGGCAGGGTGGAACTGGAGTCGCGCGCAGGGATTGGGACCACGGTGCGGCTGCGCGTTCCTCTGACGCTGGCGATCGTCCCCGCGTTAGTGGTGGAGAGCGGAGGACAGAGCTTTGCGCTGCCGCAGAGCGCGCTGACCGAGCTGGTGCGCGTGCCGCATGCCGACGCCGGGGTGTCCGTGGAGCAGATCGGCTCTTCCGAACTTTACCGGCTGCGCGAAGGCGTGCTGCCGCTGGTGCGACTGGATCGGCTGCTGGGCATCGAGCCGGACGCGGGCGCCGAACCGCGGGGCTTCTATATCGCCGTGCTGGAGCTGGAGCGGCGGCGCTTCGGGCTGGTGGTGGACGCGCTGAGGCCGCCCGAGGAGATTGTGGTGAAGCCGCTGTCGGCGTCGCTGCGCGAGCTAGGCGTGTATTCGGGCGCGACGGTGCTGGGCAATGGAACGCTGGCGATGATTCTGGATGTGGCCGCCATCGCGGCGCGGGCGGGAGTGAGGCCGTCCGAGGAGACGAGGTTGGCGGCGGGAGAAGCGGCGCAGGCGCAGAGCCCGTTCGCCATGCAGGCCGAGATCGTGATGGAGAACTCGATGGTGCTTTATGAGACGGCGGCGCGCAGCGAAGACGGAGTGATGCGCAGCACGCGGATGGCGATGCCGATGAGCGCGGTGGAGCGCATCGCAACCGTCCCGGTGGGCGAGATCGAGTATGTGGACGGCCGCGCGGTGGTGCAGTACGACACGGAGCTGCTGTCGCTGGAGGACGATGGAGGGGTGCTGGCGGAGATGAGCCCGCGCAAAGGCGCTACGGTGACAGTGCTGATCTGCCTGCAGCCGACGGAGCGCGGAGTGCGGAAGATGGGAGTGGTGGTGCGCCGAGTGCTCGACGTGTGCGCAGGCACGGTGCTGGCAGAGGATGCGGCCCACGGTGGGAGCGCGCTGGCGATGATCCAGGACCGCGTGACTGCTCTGCACCCTGGATTTGGAGGATTCGCGAGATTTGCAGGATTTGCCGGATTCGACGCGCACGCCGCTGGGACGCCGACAGGCGCCTTGCAGGGGGCTGCATGAAGATGGCGAGGATTGCGGAAAAGAATCTCGCGCAGGAAGAGGTGGTGTCGCTTTGCTCGCTGCACTCCGGGAACAGGCTCTTCGGCGTCGACACCAGGGAGATCCGCGAAGTGCTGGGAGCGGCCGTGCCGCAACCGGTGCCGCTGGCACCGGCGTACATCGCGGGAGTGATCTCGTATCGCGGCAACGTGCTGACGACGGTGAGCCTGCGCGCGCTGCTTGGGATGGAGAGACAGTCCGGCGCGAGCTGCGTGCTGGTGCTGGAGGATGAAGAGCCGGGCAGACAATTCGGCCTGATGGCAGACGGTGTTGGCAGCCTGGTGACCACGACCGCGAGCGAACTGGAGGCCAACCCGAGCACGCTGGAGGCGCGGAGCGCGGCGATCTTCGACGGCGTTTACAAGATGCAGGCGGGGCTGATGGTGCGTCTGGACCCGCGGCGGCTGCGGCCGCTGCAACTGGCGCGGAGCGGCCTCTTTGGCAATGCGAAACAACAGAGAGGGTGGGAGCGATGAAGGCACTGATCGTAGACGATTCGCGATTCATGAGGGCGCACCTGCGCCAACTGCTGGAGCGCATGGGTGTGGAGTGTAGTGAGGCGGGCGACGGGCACGATGCGCTGGAGAGGCTGCGCGCAGAGGAGGGCTTCGACTTCATGCTGTTGGATGTGAATATGCCGCGCATGAACGGGCTGGAGTGCGTGAAGACGCTGCGCAAGGCGAAGCTGCACCCTGCGATGAAGGTGATGATGGTGACGACCGAATCCGACAACTGGTGCATCGAGACCTCGCTTACCGACGGCGCGGATGAGTTCCTGATGAAGCCATTTACGCCGGAGAGCCTGCACGAGAAGCTTGCGATGCTGGGGCTGGCGGCATGATCGTGCTACGGAAGACGGATTTGCTGGGGGAGCTGATGCCTGCGCAGCGGGAACGCGCGCCGGGCCTGGATGCGTATGTGGGCACGTTGCGCATCGACGGGGCGGTGCACCTGCATCGCTCGATGGCGGAGGCGACCAGCCTGCATGAGACCAGCTTCTTTCGCGAGCGCGAGACGTTCGACCTGCTGCGAGATACGATTCTGCCGCGGCTGATCGCGAACAACGCGGCGCAACGAAGGCTGCGCATCTGGAGCGCGGCCGCCTCCACCGGGCAGGAGGCGTACAGCGTTGCCATGCTGCTCCGCGAGCACTTCGCGGAGTTGGCGGACTGGGACGTCAGGATCATCGGGACGGACCTCTCGCGCGAGGCGATCGAATATGCGAGACGCGGCTGCTACCGCCGCCTGGAGGTCAATCGCGGGCTGCCGGCGCGGATGCTGGTGAAGCACCTGGCACGCGAGGGCGATGAGTGGCAGATCGATCCGGGGCTGCGATCGATGTGCGAGTTCACGCAGGCGGACCTTTGCGCACCTGTGCCGGAGCTGCCCAGGTTCGACCTGGTGCTGCTGCGCAACGTCCTGCTGCAACTGCCGCAGCGCGAGGTGGGCGGTGTCTTTACCAGGGTGTATGGGCAGATGAACCCGAACGGAGTACTGATCCTGGGCTCGGCCGAGCAGGCGGAGGACTGGACCGGCCTGTTCCACACGCAACCGGGCGGACGGTGCTGGTACTACAGGCCCCGGACAGACGCCTAGACCGGGCGGCGCATGGGGCAGGAGAGAAGCGCCGTAGGATACTGCATCGCATCCAAAGGGAGACACAGCAGCTATGCTGCATGGATAGCCCTGAGCTGCTTGGATAGTCTTGAGCGATGCCGCGCCCACCCTCCAAACCGAAGAGAGCAAGGTTCACAGAGGCGCGCAGGCAGACAGCGCGCGCTGAGAAAACGCGCGCAGAGAGAGCAGGCGCGGACGGGGTCCGTGCAACGGCGGCCGATGATACTGCGCTCGGCCTGTTTCATCCAGTTACGGCAAAGTGGTTTCGCACGGCGCTGGGCGAGCCAACCGCACCGCAGCGCGAGGGCTGGCCGGCGATTGCGCGCGGCGAATCGACGCTGATCCTGGCGCCGACGGGCACGGGCAAGACGCTGGCCGCGTTCCTGTGGTGTCTGGACCGGCTGATGTTCACGAGGGGTGAGGAGAGTGCGGCGCGCGGATGCCGCGTGATCTACCTCTCGCCGCTGAAGGCGCTGGCCGCGGACGTGGAGCGCAACCTACAAACACCGCTCGAAGGGATTGCGGCGATGGCGCGCGAGGCGGGCGTTCCAGTGCGTGTGCCTGCGATCACGATGCGTTCTGGCGACACGCCGCAGCGGGAGCGGGCGCGCTTCCTGCGCCATCCGGGCGACATCCTGATTACGACGCCGGAGTCTCTCTATTTAATGCTGACCTCGCAGGCGGGCGAGATGCTGCGCACGGTCGAGACCGTCATCGTCGACGAGATCCATGCGATGGTGCCAAGCAAACGCGGTGCGCATCTGGCGCTGTCGCTGGAGCGGCTGGAGGCGCTGGTGCGCGCGAGTGGCGGCGGGCGGGTGCAGCGGATTGGGCTGAGCGCGACACAGAGACCGCTGGAAGAGGTGGCGCGGTTTCTGGGCGGGGCGGAGACAAGCGACTCAGCAAGCGAGTCGGCAGGTCAGCGAGCCAGCGAGCCGGCGACACAACAAATCGGTGGGGCAGGGCAGGGAGAGACGACTGCGCAACATGGTGAGCGCGAGGTCGAAGAGAAAGAGTTTCGTTACCGGCCGGTGACGGTGGTGAATGCAGGCGCGCGCAAGCGGCTCGAGTTGCGCGTTGAGGTGCCAGTGGAGGACATGGCGCGGCTGAGCGAGCGCGCGGAAGGGGAGAAAAGCGATGGGCCAAAGCGGACATCGATCTGGCAGGGCATGTATCCGCGGCTGCTGGAGATTGTGCGCGAGCGGCGGTCGACGCTGATCTTCGTCAACGCGCGGCGAATTGCGGAGCGCATGGCGGGCGCGATCAACGAACTGGCGGGTGAGCCGATTGCGCGAGCGCATCACGGCTCACTGGCTGCGGCGCAGCGCAAAGAGATTGAGGAACTGCTGAAGGCGGGCGAGATCAAGGCACTGGTGGCAACGAGCTCGCTGGAGCTGGGCATCGACATGGGCGCGATCGACTTGGTGATTCAGATTGAGGCACCGCCATCGGTTGCGAGCGGGATGCAGCGCATCGGACGCGCCGGGCACCAGGTGGGCGCGGCGTCGCGTGGAATTTTGTTTCCGAAATACCGCTCGGACCTGGTCGCATGCGCAGCGGTGACGCAGGCGATGCACGAGGGGCACGTGGAGTCGACACGCTTTCTGCGCAATCCACTGGACGTGCTGGCGCAGCAGATTGTGGCCATCGTCGCGCACCCGCCGATGAGCGTGGTGGAAGCGGAGCGGATAGCGCGCGCGAACAGCGATGATGATGGCGGGCCGGGCATCGCATATGACGCGCTGTTCAATCTTGTACGTAGCTCCGCGCCGTTTGCGGGTCTGAGCAAAGCGGTCTTCGACGGTGTGCTTGACATGCTGGCAGGGCGGTATCCATCGGACGAGTTTGCCGAGTTGCGTCCGCGCGTGACATGGGACCGCGTGCGCGGATGGCTGACGCCACGCGCGGGCGTGAAACGCATCGCGATTCTGAATGGCGGAACCATCCCCGACCGCGGACTGTACGGCGTCTTCCTCTCGGGCGAGCGAGAGAAGCCGGTGCGCGTGGGCGAGCTGGACGAGGAGATGGTCTTCGAGTCGAGGGCGGGCGAGGTCTTTCTACTGGGCGCGTCGGCGTGGCGGATCGATGAGATTACGCAGGACCGTGTGTTGGTGTCGCCGGCGCCGGGCGAGGCAGGCAAGATGCCATTCTGGCACGGCGACCGCGCAGGCAGACCGATGGAGTTTGGGCGGCGGATTGGAGCGCTGGTGCGCGAGTTGCGTGCGATGCCACAGGCAGTAGCGATTGCCGCGCTGGTGAAGCAGCACGATCTGGAAGCAGGCGCGGCGGAGAACCTGCTGCACTATCTCGCCGACCAGGAGGCGGCGACGGCGGTAGTGCCCGACGACGAGAATATTTTGATCGAGCGCGTGCGCGACGAGCTGGGCTTCTGGCGCGTCTGCGTACTGACGCCGTTCGGCAGTCGAATCCATGCGCCTTGGGCGATGGCCGCGGCGGCAAAAGTGGCCGCGAGCGGCGGGCCACCTGATGTGGAGATCATGTGGAGCGAGGACGGCTTTGTGCTGCGCTTCCCAGACACCGACGAACCACCTGCGGTCGCGCCGTTCCTGCTCGCGCCGGTAGAGGCGGCGGGGCTGGTGACGACGCAGCTGGGATCAACCGCACTGTTCGCGGCGAAGTTTCGCGAGAGCGCGTCGCGCGCACTACTGCTGCCACGCAGGCGAGCGGATGGACGAACTCCGCTGTGGCAACAGCGCAAGCGCGCGTACGAGCTGCTGAGCGTGGCGAGCCGGTTTTCGAGCTTTCCGATCCTGCTGGAGGCATATCGCGAGTGCCTGCGTGACGTCTTCGACATGCCGGCACTGATGGAGGTGCTGGGCGGGATCGAGAGCGGCATGCTACGCGTCGAGACGGTGGACACGCAGAAGGCGAGCCCGTTTGCGTCGGCGCTGCTGTTCAGCTACGTGGCGAACTACATCTACGACGGCGACGCTCCACTGGCGGAGCGGCGGGCCCAGGCGCTCTCCATCGACCAGGACCAACTGCGCGAGCTGATGGGCGATGCAGACCTGCGCGAGCTGCTGGATGCGCGCGCGATCGAGGAGACGGAAGAGCAGCTACAGGGGTTGGCGGAGGGATATAAGGCGCGAAATGCCGATGGTGTGCATGATCTCCTGTTGCGGATTGCGGATTTGTCACGGAATGAGTTACAGAAGAGGATGGCCGAGGGCGGTTCGGCTGGATTTGTAACCAGACTGGTGCGCGCGGGACGGGCAGTAGAAGTTTTGGTTGCTGGAGAGACGCGGCTGATTGCGGCGGAGGATGCGGGGCGATATCGCGATGCGCTTGGCGTGCAGCTGCCGAAGGGACTGCCAGCGGCGTTTCTGGAGTCTGCGCCGGAGGCCGCGCTCGATCTGATCCGGCGCTACGCGCGGACGCACGGACCGTTTACCGCAGCTGAGTGCGCGGGGCGATTTGGGATGGAGATTGCGCGCGTAGAGTCGCTGCTGGACGGACTGGTGAGCCTGGGGCGCGTGGCGGAGGGCGGGTTCCGGCCAGGCGGCGTGCATCGCGAGTGGTGCGACGTAGAGGTGTTGCGGACGATTCGCAGAAGATCACTGGCGCGGCTGCGCAAGGAAGTCGAACCGGTGGACCAGCGTGTGCTGGCGCGGCTGATCACGCGCTGGCAGGGAGTGGTGCAGCCGCGAAGAGGACTCGATGCGCTGCTGGATGCGATCGAAAGCCTGCAGGGTGCGGCGCTGCCGGCGTCGATCCTGGAAACGGAGATTCTGCCAGCGCGAATTTGCGGCTACAAGCCGGCAGACCTGGACACGTTGATTGCGGCGGGCGAAGTAACGTGGGTGGGGCTCGGCGCGCTGGGTGAGAGGGATGGGAGGGTTGGGCTGTATCTGGCGGAAAAATTAAGTGACTTGTGGTCGCCGCTGAAAACTACAGGGGTCCTTCGCTCCACTCAGGATGACAGCTCTCCTGAAGAGCGCGACGAGAAGATCGTTGCTTATCTGCGTGCGCATGGGGCGTCGTTCTTCCAGCAGATTCATGAGGACGCGGGCGGCGGGTATCAGGGCGAGACGCTGGACGCGCTGTGGCGGCTGGTGTGGCGTGGGCTGCTGGTAAACGACACCATGCATGCGCTGCGCGCGTACACGGCGCGGCGGGAGAAGACGGGCAAGCGCGCACATGTGCAGGGGCCGGGATTCCGGTCGCGACGGACGACTCCGCCAGCAGCGCAGGGGAGGTGGTCGCTGAATGCAGCGGTGTTTACGGAGCAGAATGGGACGAATTGGTCGCACGCGATGGCGCAGCAACTGCTGACGCGGTATGGGGTGGTCTTCCGTGAGACAGCGCATGCAGAGGGCCTTCCCGGCGGCTTTTCTGCGGTGTACGACGTGCTGAAGGCGATGGAGGAGAGTGGGAAGGTGCGGCGCGGGTACTTTGCTGCCGATCTGGGCGCGACGCAGTTTGCGCTGCCCGCGGCGGTGGAACTACTGCGGAATTTACGCAGGGAGCGAGAGACAGAGCAGCGCGAGATGGTAATGCTGGCGGCGACCGACCCGGCAAACCCATATGGCGCGCTATTGAAGTGGCCCGATGTTGACACGAGCACTTCCCTCACCCGCAGCGTTGGCGCGCGAGTTGTGCTTTGCAATGGGGCGCTGGTGATGTACATGCGGCGCGGCAATCCCAACATGCAGGTGTTTCTGCCGGAGGATGAGCCGGGGCGTGGGCAGGTGGCGCGGGCGTTAGCGGAGTTCCTGGTCACGCACGTTCGTGCAGACCGCGAGGACGCAGCGGATATGCGCGCAGGGATGCTGATCGCGACGGTGAACGGTGTGCGCGTTGGCGAGAGCCCGATGGCGAAGGCGCTGCTGGACGCGGGGTTTGTGGCCGGAGCGATGGGGTTCAATGTGCGACGGCTACGGACTCAGACCAACCCCGCAACGGAGGCGGAGCCTGCGGGCGGTACGGAGCGGAATTTGCCGAGATAAAGCGGGGTTCCTGATATATTGGGGCACTGCTTCGGGGCCATGAAGCGTCTTGCTGCTGACTTGTTGCTTTAGGAGGCGAAGATGTTTGGAGGTCGCGTAGCGGCAGTATGCAGTGTTGCATGCGGGATTCTGCTGACGGCGTGCGGTGCGAGGGCGCAGCAGCCGGCCGCGTATACGGTGACGGTCGAGAATGGGATGTTCGGGCCGCCGGTCGAAGAGACGGTGTACCGCGACGGATCGCGCGCGGTGATCGACCTGAGCACTCCGGCGACCGCCGACGCGAAGGCGACGCACATGCGGTCGCTGTATGACCTGACGGCGCACACCGACGTCTCTTGGGACCTGGTGGACAGCTCGGGCGGATGCGGCAGGGGGAATTTTTCGGGCGACTGGGGCGATCCGTTTACTTCGCTGGTGGACCTGAGCACGGCGAAGATGACGGGTACGGAGACCGTAAACGGGTTCGCGGCGAAGGTGTATGTGGCGAATGTCGATAGCGCGACGGCGAAGCTGTGGATCGATGCGAAGACGGGGCTAGCGGTGAAGATCGACGTGACCCAGGCTGGGCAGACGAAGACGATCAGCGAGGTGAAGAAGTTCACGGTGGGTGCGCCTGCGGCTGTGTTTGTACTGCCTGCGGTTTGCACCGTCCTCGCGGGGCCGCCCCCGCCAACGCAGCAGGAGAAAGACATTGCGGCGGAGACGAAGAGCAAGGTGGGCGACTTTATCGACGCGGTGACCACTGCCGATACGGGCACGGCGACTGCATGCTCGGTGCAGGTGCGCGTGATGCAGGCAGAGTCGATGAAACCGATTACGAGCGGGTTCAAGCTCTCTGCCAATGCGATTGACGATGCGAAGCTGGCGCAGGGCGACACGAGTCCGGGCGCAAATATTCCCGTGAGCATGGGCGCGAACGGCGTGGCGCGGATCGACAATCCACCGGCGCACTTCAATCTGATGGAGGACTTTGGCAACGCGGGCGGAGGCGGAGGGATGATCCGGCGATGGTGCGCGGGACCGGTCGAGACGCTGTTGTTAGTGGTGAAGGACCCGCAGAATCTTGGGAAGGGTGTGGATTTGCTGTGGGACAAGAATGGGAAGTACAAATAGATGGCGGCGACTTCAGCATTCGTGGTTGAGCAGCCGGGCGATGCGGCAGAGTTCGTCGAGATCGTCCAGAGCGTGGCCATAGGGCTGGTACGCGAGTCGAAGCCAAAGCGGCTCTATGTAATTCGGATCGACAACTGGTTTGGGCCAAAGTGGCTCAATTTTTCCGGAAAGTTCAGCGTCGCAAGAGGTCGTGGCTTCGGGGTCCATAAGACGCGGCTGCATGTTCCACCGTTTGTTCCCAGCCGGGTGATATCGGAGCGGCTGTTCGCTGGGCCTGATTATTCCGAGGTGGCTGTCGCAGCGCCGCTGCATATCGAATGCGCGAGCCGCGACGCAATGAAGAGACGAATCGAGGATATCGATCAGGATGCGGCTTTCCTGTGGTTTAGCAGTGAGTCGGAGGAGCAGCAGCGCGGTGCTGTGATGGCCTATTCGCCCGCCGCGTTTCTGATTGGAGCTGAAGATTTCAGCTTCTACGCTGGCCTCTCCAAGAAGAGCGACGGGTGGCAGCCTTCGATGCTGCGCCATATCTCGCGCGGCGAGTTGGAGGGCCTTCAAAGCGTCGGAATTGCGACCTTGGCGAATGCCGTAGACTAAAGGAATGTTGGATGAACTGGAGTTTCGTTACTCCCCGGTCCGCGACAGGGTGCGCGAGCTGCGGGAGTATCTTTGACGCGCCGCGGCTGAGGCGCGAACTATCGACAATCGAGGAAAAGATCTCCGACCCAGGCGTATGGGCGGATGGCGCGCGCTCGCAGCCGCTGATGCGGGAACGCAAGCGGCTGGAAACGCTGCTGGCCGATGAGGCCGAGCTGGAGCGGCGGACTGATGACATCGAAGCCTACTTCGAGCTGGCCCGCGAGGGTGAGGCGACAGAGCCTGACCTGACGCGCGAGATTCCGGCGCTCGAAGAGTTTGCCGAGAAGCTGGAATCGAAGACCATGCTCTCCGGCGAGATGGACGCGCTGAATGCGATCGTCACGGTGCATCCGGGCGCGGGCGGCACGGAGAGCCAGGACTGGGCCGAGATGCTGATGCGCATGTACCTGCGCTGGGCGGAAAAAGAAGGCTACAAGACGGAGATGAACGACCTGCAGGATGGGGACGAGGCTGGCATCAAGTCGGCTACGTTTACTGTCACGGGCGAGAACGCGTTTGGCCTCTTGGCAGGCG
>Ga0182024_10009655_pt1 | contig 19888 bp, 12 predicted proteins | sample P32metaG_FD_120480 | JGI IMG/M metagenome (GOLD analysis project Ga0182024, IMG submission 120480) | Permafrost microbial communities from Stordalen Mire, Sweden - P3-2 metaG (Illumina Assembly) | ecosystem: Environmental > Terrestrial > Soil > Wetlands > Permafrost | place: Sweden: Stordalen... | reverse complement strand
GCGCTGGCCGGGCTCTACGCCCCGCTGATGGCGCGGCTTGCGGCATCGTCAGGCACACTGAAGAAGCTCAGCTTCGCGGTTCGCAGGATCGCCGACGTTCAAGCATGGGGCGCGGTTGCGGAGGAAGAACTCCTTGATCGGCGCAAGACCGGCCCATTTTACGGAAGGGGCTCTCTCATCGCGGCCGCTACTGAAGCGCTCAAGCCGGTCTGGGAAACGGGCTCGGCGGTGGAGGTTCAGGCGGCCATGACTGCATTCATGGCAAGATACCTGAGAGACTTGCTGTCTCACGCACCTTTTGCGCCCACGCAGCAGGCCGAATTCCGGGCCTGGTCGAAACGGTTCGCGCATTGGCTTTTCGGCACCGATCACATCACGGTCCGGTACGAGATCTCCTACGACGGTGTCGACATTCGCAAGCTGTCGCCGGGCACGCGCGGGATCGTGCTGCTGTTGCTCTACCTCGCTCTAGACGATTCCGACGATCGCCCGCTGATCATCGATCAGCCTGAAGAAAATCTCGATCCCAAGTCCGTGTTCGACGAGTTGGTGGCGCTGTTTGTCGCGGCCAAGGCGAAGCGCCAAGTGATCATGGTCACGCACAACGCCAACCTCGTCATCAACACCGATGCGGACCAGATCATCGTCGCATCGGCGGGTCCGCATCCCTCGGGCGGCTTGCCGCCGATCACCTATGTGTCGGGCGGTCTTGAGAGCGCGGAAATTCGCAAGGCGGTGTGCGACATTCTGGAGGGCGGCGAGGCTGCCTTCCGCGAGCGCGCCCGCAGGCTGCGGGTCCGGTTAGAGAGGTGAATGAATCTAATCTAAGCGGCAAGGGAGCGCGGCGTGGGGCTATATAAGAAGTGGTGCGAAGCCACGAAAGAAAAGGACAAGCGGAGGCGCTATTGGACGTATGTCGAAAAGCACGGCGGACGCGATGAGATTCGCGATGACCTCGCCGAGACCATCCGCTCGCATTATGACCGACTCGAACGCATTGCCGAAGACGTGGAGCGGCTCGGATACAAGGTCGCGGCTGCGATTCTCGGTGAAGCGATGCCGCAAACCACCAAAGGCCGCTCCGGCGATCTCGGTGAGATTCTCGCGACGGAGCTAGTCGAGGAAGAGATCGGTCTGCGCGTCCCCGTGCGCCGTCTCCGCTACAAGGACGGCCGCAACATGGCCATGCGCGGCGACGACTTCATCGGCGCCGGGTACGATGGGGCCGGCGAGAAGCTCTGGCTTCTGAAAGGCGAAGCCAAGAGCAACAAGGTACTCGGCAAAGCCACCGTCACGAGCGCCCGCAAGGTGCTGAACCGCGACAGCGGCCGTTGCACGCCCGACTCGCTGCTGTTCGTCGCCAATCGCCTGTTGGAGAGCACCGATCCGGACGACAACGCGCTGGGCCGCAGCCTCCGCGATGAGGTGGGCCTGAAGTCCCTTCGCGCCGATCGCATCGACCACATGCTCTTCACCGTGTCGGGCAACGGCCCCCACGCTTCTCTGAAGGAGGACCTCGACGGCACGGGGACCAATCGTGACCACTACGTCGTGAACATTCACGTCGAAGACCACCAGGACTTCATCGCGGCCATGTACCAGGAGGCGGAAGACCTTGGAGACGATTGATGAATTGACGGCGTTCCTGACGACAGCGACCATCGACGGTATCCTTGGGCGCCTCCTCTATCGCGGCGCGGCTTGGTCGCTGATGCGCGAGGAGGGCGTCCTGCCGCCGAATGCGCCGCCCCTCGGCGCGACGATCGAAACCGACCTCGCCGAACATGGCTTCGCCCTGTTGCGGGGTGCGATGGCCCTGCGTGCTCAAGCTGGCGCTTCGGATCTGACCAGCAAGGCGTTCGAGCGCGCTGCCAACGCGTTTGAAGCCCTGGTACGCAATGGCGATCCAGAATCGCCCGATCGCGGCTTCCGTCGCACCATCGCCGCCGCCGCCTATCATCTCGCCGGCTTCTCAGCCGTCGCCTATTCGCTCTTCAACGAGACGGCGGCCGATCTCAATGCCTCGCCGGGCGAAACGGCGATTCGACACCTGATCCTGCGCGATCTCGGCCAGTTGCGCAGCTTCGTTCGCGAGTGGTTGGACGCCGGGGCTCATGGTGATGAACAGATCGCCGAGGCGCTACGGGGCGAAGAACCTGACGTCGACGAGGTGCTGTCGACCATCCTCAATACGACGATCTGCCGAGCCCTGGCGCATTTTGACTTCGCGCTCGAGACGGGCGAGCCCGAACCGATCGATAGCGCACGGGCATTGCTCGCCACAGCGGTCAACCTGGCGGACAATGCGGAGAATGTTCCGCTGTGGTGGATGTCGAATCTCTGCCGGCACCTGATCGACGACCTCTGGCAGCATTCGCTGCACCAGACCCTGCCGACGGAGCCGCCAGCGGGGACGGAGGAAAAATACCCGGACCTGCGCCGGCTCTTCATCTCGTCGCTCTACGCGCGAAAAACTTCCGAGGTGGAGCTATGGCCATCGCAGCGCGAAGCGGCCCAGCGTTCCACGGACGTCACTGACGATCTGGTCGTCGCTTTGCCGACCAGCGCCGGCAAGACGCGGGTGGCCGAGATCGCCGCGCTGATGACGCTGTCGTCGGAGCGCAGGGTCCTGATTGTGACGCCGCTGCGCGCCCTGTCGGCCCAGACCGAGCGGTCCTTCAGAAAGACCTTCGCGCCCCTCGGATTCAGCGTCTCGTCCCTTTACGGCGCCAGCGGTCTTTCAGCTGGCGACGAAGACGCCTTGCGCACCCGCGAGATCATCATCGCGACACCCGAGAAGCTCGACTTCGCGCTGCGAAGCGATCCGTCGCTGATCGATGATGTCGGCCTGATCGTCCTAGACGAAGGCCACATGATCGGCCCGAGCGAGCGCGAAATCCGTTACGAGACGCTCGTGCAGCGCCTACTTCGGCGCCCCGACGCGAGCGAACGCCGGATCGTCTGCCTCTCCGCCATCCTGCCGAGCGGCGATGAGCTGGATGATCTCACCGCCTGGATACGCTCCGACGAACCGGGCGAGCCGGTGCGCTCCGACTGGCGCCCGACACGGCAGCGGTTCGGCGCGCTCGCCTGGCGAGGCAAGGACGCATTGCTCCGGCTCGACCTCGACGACGACGGGCCCTTCCTCGACAGATTCGTCGTGCAGAAACCAGCGCGCGGGAAGGAGAAGAAGCCCTATCCGCGCAAGAACTCGCACCTCGCCTTGTTCGCGGCGTGGGAATTCGCAGGCCAGGGCAAGCGGACCCTGATCTTCTCCACCCAGGCGAATTGGGTCGAGAGTTACGGCAAACAGGTCGTGGATCTCTGCAAGCGTGGCTATCTGGCTTCGTTGCTAGAAGACGAAGCGTCGATCGCGCGCGCCTTGGAGGTGGGCAAGGAATGGTTGGGCGAGGGCCATCCCGCTGTCGCCTGCCTGAAGGCGGGCGTCGCCATCCACCACGGCCGGCTGCCAAGCCCGTTCTTGCGTGAACTGGAAGCCCTTCTGTCCGACGGTGTCCTGAAGGTCATCGTCGCATCGCCGACGCTGTCGCAGGGCCTCAACCTCAACGCCGCCGTCTTGTTGGTGCCAGCGCTGTATCGGGCGTCCGAGAAGATCAAAGGCGAGGAGTTCGCGAACGTCGCCGGTCGCGCCGGCCGCGCCTTCGTGGACGTCGAAGGCCTCATCGTCCATGTCATGTTCGATAAGATCGATTGGCGAAAGAAGGAGTGGCGAAAGCTGGTCGCCTCCGCCAAGGCCCGCACACTAAAGAGTGGCCTCATCCAGATCGTCGCCGAGATCCTTGAGCGCCTGTCCCGCGAAGGTGTCCTGGATCGCGATGATGCCTGGGAATATCTCGCCAATGCCCGCGAAGCCTGGAGATCGCCCGGGGAGGAAGCCGAGGTCGCCGAGCGCCTGGCGGCAGGCACGGAATACGACACTGACGGCGACGACGATGAAGACGGCGGCGATGAAGAGGAAGAGGAAGAGGAAGAGACCATTGACGAGGAGCCGCTTTCGCAAATCGTCGAACGCCTTGATGCGACCGTGTTCGGGCTGATCGAAGCACTCGATTCCGATCGCGCCGACCTGCCGAAGCTCTTGGACGAGGCACTCAAGGGATCGCTCTGGGCCCGCCAGATCGCCCGCGAAGACGAGGACGTCGCCCCGCTGCACAAGAAGGTGTTCGAGGCGCGCGCGGATCTCATCTGGAAGACCACCACGGCGCAGGCGCGACGCGGACATTTCGCCATGGGCGTCGGACTTGAGGCTGGCCTCACCATCGATGCTATGGCCGATGAGCTGGCCGAACTCCTCGACCGTGCCGACGCTGCAGCGCTGAGCGGTGACATCGACGAACTTGTCGACGCTCTCGGTGGTCTCGGTGAACGCCTGCTGTTCATGCGGCCTTTCATCCCCGACAAGGCGAACGCGCTGCCGGCGAACTGGAAGGCCATCCTGCGCAGTTGGGTGTCTGGCGAGGACGTCGCCAAAATCGGACCGCAGAACATGCGGGCCGTCGAAGAGGCTTTCACCTATCGTTTGGTCTGGGCGCTGGAGGCCGTCCGTACACGTCGCATGTCCCTCGGCTGGTCGCCGGAGACCGTGGCGGGCGGCGCCGCTGCAGCGGTCGAAACCGGCGTCCCGCAATTCATGATGTCGATGCTGATCCGTGCGGGCCTTCCGTCACGGCGGGCGGCCATGGCGGCGATCGAGGATGCCAAGCCTGTCTTCGTCACGCCCGCCGAGATGCGGGCCTGGCTCGAAGCCGACGAGATCACGGCCTACACCGACGCCGGCGACTGGCCCACACCCGACACTGCCGCGCTATGGGCTCGCTTCCGTACCGAAGCCCTCAGCGGCGGCATCCAGAAGTGGTCGGTCGAACACTATAAACGCCTGCTCGATATCGCGGCCGCCCCGCCTGCCGGTGTCTATCGAATCGTCACCGAGGGAGGGGATGGGCGGACTTGGCTGACTACGCCCGACTACCAGCGGCTCGCCGCGTTCAAGATGCCGGCTGTCGATCCCAAGCCCAGCCTCTTCTCGGGTAGATTGCCCGGCAACACCAGGCTGGTGGAAGCCTTGCGCGTCGGCCGCGGAAAACTGCGCTGGCCCCAGGCCGATGCGTAACGGGGAGTGGTAGCTATGCTCCATGCCTGGGTCGGCGATCAGGGATGCGCGCCCTTAACGAGAGGAGAACGCACGACCTGCCGCGACAGCTTGATCGCTGCCGTCATGTCAGTGGAGAAGGGAACGGGCTGTGGCGGGTGCTCCACGGCTAGATTCGGCGTATTGCTCGAAGAAACCGTTCATCCCTCTGTCGGTCGGGATCATTGCGCTATTCAGGTAAAGCGATGACAGGAAGCCAAACATTACAGTCCTTGATCCCTGCTGACCTAAATGCGCCCCCCGATCGCGTGCCGGCGCATCCACCGGTTTCAACTCGTCCGCAGGTATTGCCTTTCGGTGAACTCACTTGGGAGAACTTCGAAAGGCTTTGCCATCGCCTTGCGAGCCTAGAAGAGCGCGTCGAATACGTTGCGCGGTATGGGCGCTCTGGGCAGGCGCAACAGGGCATCGACATCTTTGTCCGTCTAACCAACGGCAAGTACGAGGTTTGGCAGGCGAAGCGATACGAAGCGATCTCTGCCAGCGACGTGAAGGCCATCGTCAAGACATTCCGCGAGGGCTCTTGGGTTACGAAATCGGAAAAGTTGATCCTCGCGGTTCAGGCCTCACTTGCGGATACGAAAGTGCAGGACGCGATTGAGCATGAAGCTGCCACGCTTAGGGAGAGCGGGGTCGCCTTCCTTCCCCGTGACGGAGATGAGCTGAGTAACCTTTTGCGGGCTCACCCGGAGATCATTGACGATTTTTTTGGGAGGGAGTGGGTCAAAGCATTTTTGGGCTCTGATGCTGCCGCAAAACTTGGCGCGCGACTTGATGGCGCGGAGTTTGCGCGTGTCCGCGGACAACTTCGCAAATACTACGATGTTCATTTCCATTTGCTGGACGTCGGAATTGCATTGCCATTGTCACCGGCTGTCGCTTCCGAGGTGGCTCATTCCCTTTTGCAACGCTTCGCCGTCCCCGACGTCTTGGTCCGAGATACGATTTTCGAGGAACAGCGCGCGACGAAATCGGATACGGCTACCGGAAGCGGCGTTCAGTCAGACTCTCCACCGAGCGCCGATGCGACCACTGGGCCGGGCCGTCGCCGCGAATATGTCCGTCGAACGCTCCTGACGTCGTGGTTATCGGCCGGGCGTCATCTGGCGATCGTGGGTGAAGCGGGGTCTGGAAAGAGTACTTTGCTTCGATGCATCGCGCTCGATCTGCTGATGGATCAGGGTTTGTTTCCGGAGGTCAACCGTCGCTGGGGCGGTCTGATACCGATCCATCTCTCGTTCTCGCGGTGGAGCCGTCTGAGTGCCCGCGAAGGGCGGGCTGTCGGCTTGAAGGAGGTTGTGGCTGAACTGCTGCAGCCTAATCTAACAGCCGACTTCATTTCACTCCTCGATAGAGCGATCGATGAGAGGCGCGTGCTCTTGCTTCTCGATGGCCTGGACGAGTGGTCCGACGAGCAGGCGGCTCGGACGACACTGCAACAGATGCTCTCGTTTGTTGCGACGCATGACGTACCCGCCATTGCGACCGCGCGACCTCGCGGTTTGGACAAGATCGGCAGCGTTCCTAATAGTTGGGCCGTGGGAGAGCTGGCGCCTCTGTCCGTGGATCAGCAACGGAAACTAGCCGAGGTCTGGTTCGAAAGATCGACTCCGCGAGCCGCCTCACAAAGCACCGGGCAGGAAGCGAGGGGTCCAATTGAAGCCCGGCTCAATAGGTTTTTCGCAGAGCTCGGCCGAGATCGCCGACTAGGGGTGCTAGCCGGAAATCCATTGCTTCTCGTTGGCCTGGTGGCGCTCTCCCTCCGGCAAATTGCGCTTCCTCGAAACAGAGCGCAGGCCCTTAACAGCCTCGTCGGCGTGCTGATTGAAACGCATCCCGTGCAACGGGCCACCGAGGCTGGCGATACGCAATCGCGCTTTCCAAGTATCCAGGATGCGGATGATCGTCGCTCAGCGATCGCTCGGCTCGCGTTCGTCGCCCGATCCGCGAGCGGAGGCGGTACGTACGATCTCAAAGAAGCAAGGAAAGCGGTCCGGGATTACCTGGCGGACAGCGCGACCTTTAACTACCCCCCCGACCGCGCCCAGCGTGCGGCTGAAGAGCTGCTCGCCGTTAATGCGGAAACCGTTGGTCTTCTGGCCGAGCGGGCACCAGGCGAAGTCGGATTCGCGCACGCGGTGTTCGAGGAATTTCTCGCTGCCGAGCACATGCGAAGCTGGCCGTTCGCCGAAGTCGTTTCGTTCGTGGCCACGAGATCCGGCGAGCCGCTCTGGCGCAACGTCATTGCGAATCTCACCTCGCTGCTCGACCGGCCGACAGAGGTCAAAGATATTGTGGCCGCGATCGAGACTGCGCGCGATGGGGATGCCAGCCGCGTAAGTCTCATTAGTCGCGATGTGCTTCTCGCGGACATCGCTTTCGGACCGTCACGCAAACCTTCCTCAACGGCGCAGGAATTGATCAACACCGCGTTCAACACGATAGAATGTGGGGCCTGGACGCTCGCGCGCAGGGAGGTTCTCAAGTCGGCTCTAACCCATCTTGGCGATGAATCAGTCGCAACGCCGGTTGATGTCAGGATGCCGCGTTGGGCCCCTCGGCGAGAGAAATATCTTGCTGGGTTGTTTGATGTTTTGTCGACGTGGGCGGCGACTGCAGATCTCGAGGCCGCGCTCATTGGGGGGCTCTTTGACGAAGAGCGACATAATCAGCGCAGCGCGGCCCAAGCAGTCGCACACGTGTTTGCCGGTCGCGCGGATGTTCAGAAACGGCTCCGCACAATCTTGGAAACGACGCTGGATCTGTCGGTCGCAGCGGCGGCGCTGGAGGCGCTTGGAGTAGGTTGGCCCGACACCGACGGCTTGTCAGAGTTGCACGACAGAGCGATCACCTCGCTTGACCCGACACTCAAGCTCGTTGGGATTGCGGGAAGAGCTGCGACGGGCAGAGCCGGCGCGTCAGATCGCGATGATCTCGTCGGGCTGCTGTCGGAATTCCCTGAAATTGACTTCTGGGACAGGCCAAGCGCAAGGGCGTTGCTTGCGGGATTTTGGAAGGACGATCCCGCAGTCATTAAAGTGGCGCTAACTGCTGTAACGCGCGGTGGCGGCCGACGCCGTGACTTCGAGCGAGAGTCGGCAATGCACTATTTGGTGCGCTGTTCTCCCGCCAATCAGTCCGTTGCCGACTGGGTACGGCGGGAACTTAAGGAGCAGTATCCGTTCTCGCTTTCACACGATGATGTTTGGGATCAGCTCATTCCCTTCGCTGCTGCGCACAGCGATATTCGGGCGGCCGTCATTGCATCGATCAAATCGGAATGGGGGAGCCACAGCCTTCACAATTTCCAGGCGCTCATCCAGGCCCTGCGCGGCGACGAACTCAGGGACTTTTTGATTTCGATATCCCGCTCGCAACAGGGCTGGGGGGAATTTTGGGCTGTACGACCCCTCGTTGAGGCTTGGGGTAAATCAGACACGATCGTGGCGGAGTTTTTGGACGAGACAGCCCACTGGGAGGACAACAGGCTCGCCAACCTCTCAGCGTTATTGCCGAAGATTATCCTCGATCCCGAGGTTTGCCGCACGCGATTGTTTGCGTTGATGGAGGGGAAAAGAGCTCGCTTCGACCTTATCGCTAAGGGGTTCGTTGCTCTCGGCTGCACGTCTGCAGACGATGAGGTGGTGGATGCGCTTCTCGGAAAGGTCGATAAGGGCGCGCCGGCCTTTGATCCCGCAACGTCGTTGCTGACGCATTTTTACGGCAACGCTCGTGTTCGGCTGTACGCTCTCGACACATTGAAAGAGCGGGCGCCCTCGCTCGCAGTCCTTGCGATGGCGTACAAGGATGATGCCGAAATTCGCGCATCCATCCTGGCCTTCGCGAATCCTCTCCCGGCTGAGTTGCGCGGAGACATTGCGGACGTGGCTGCGCTGGAGGCGATCACGCGCCCCTCATTGCATGCGGTCCTGTCGGATTACGACATCGAGGTCGACGGCGAGCTCAAGATAGCAGCCTCGATCTCCTATCATCGCAACATGGCGCGCGAGGCGAGCGGCGTTAGTGAGGAACATCTCGCAAAACTTCGTCAAGACCTTCACGCCGTCGGCCCCGATTTACACGAGCGACGAGCAGCGGCGTTCGCCGGCATGTTGATCCTCGGCCGCCTCGACGAAGTCGTTCCGATGCTCGAGTATGGCGACAAGCCCCTGAATATCAGATCAGGCACGGGCTATGGACAGGAGAGCGACAGTTTGATGGCGCTTATGGCCGAGCGCTGGGACGAGCTGTCGGCTGCATTTGGACAAGAGTTAGCGTCACGCTTTGGTGACTTCGGTGCGGACGAAGGACACCTGTGGGACTGCCTGGCTCCTCATCTGAGCGCCTCTGCTGGCGTCCGTCGCGACTTCCTAAGCTTCATTGATCGCACTGACACCACGCTCGGACTCAGAAGTGTTCTCGCCCTAGCTCGCGAACTGCCATCAAGCGATGTGCTCCTCCGCCATTGCTGGCGCGTGTTTGGGCGGGAGGTTTCTGGACAGCACGAGCGACATTCGCCGTGGGCGGTGCAGCGACTGCAGCTGGAGATTGCCTATGTCCTGCGCGACCAGTACCGAGACCGGCCGGACGTCATTTCACATTTGCAAAATGCCCTGAAGCGGGGGCAGCGGCCTGAGGTGGTGGCGCTATCCTTGCTGGCCCCGTTCGATGCCCTGTTGGACCAAATTGAAATCGCTCCGATAGATATCGGTCAACAGCATTCCGATTGGGTCACGGCCGTGCATTTGTCAGCGGCGAGAAGCGCGCCCGATGATTTCGCCCAAGTCGTCTTGGCGATGATTTCTCGCCCAAGCCGTACAAATTGGGACTTCCAGGAAGTGGTGAACCGAGCGGTGGTGGAGAGGCTGGGTCGGGACGGCGCTGCAGCCGCATCGTTGAAGAGCCGGCTGATGGAGAGCTCTGATCCAAGCGAAATCGCATCGTTGCCACGTTATCTGTCGGCAGCGGGCGCTCTTGATACGGAGATTACTCAAAGATGCGTCGAACAGCTTCAGTTTGAAGGCCAGGCGCCCGTGCCTCGAGCGGGCTTCGATGCAGTTGAGGGATCGGTGCGCTCTCTCTCTCGGAGTCTGCTGGATGTCATTACCCCATCCCTCTCAGCTTGAGCCCCAACCGATGGTGTCGGTAGCTGTAGCCGACGACAGCGCATCATCCGACATTGTCGAATCTCTTCAGATTTTAGGTGCGTTTGGCGGGGCGCTGGCCAGGCTGCGGTACTCGAAGTGAGGCGACGTGTAGTCGATGTACTGGTCCGCGGCGTTCGTGATGCGCAGCAGCAGGCGGGCGAACAGACCCTTCAGCAGCTTCATGTCGCGAATAGCCGCCAGCTCCTCACCTTCTGGGATGGGCGTGCCATGCGCCGCCTTGTTACGGCGCCGCCAGGCCGCGTCCTCGTCGTCTCCAAGCTGGAGGACCATTGCTCCCATCACTGCCTTCAGACGAAGGCGCTGATCCACGGTGTTGAGCGTCGCGAGCTTGACCTTCATCGCAGCCTTGGCCTGCTCGGAGATCTCCGCGCCGTCGATGGCCGCGGCCATGTTTGAGCGAAGCACCTTCCAGCCGGCGCGGGGCGCCCAGCTTTCCGCTACTACGCCGGGGTTTTTCTTGATGTAGGCGTTCTGGAGCGCCTCTATCGCCGCACCGAAGTGCGCCGGGGCGATATGCACCGTCGCGGCGCAGGCGTGCCAATAGGCCCAGCTGAGATTTGCAAGGTCCAACTCATCGAATTCCCGAACGAGCGCGGTGATCGCCCGGGTCAACTGGGCGGCGTTCAGTTCATTCAGGTAGCGGGGGCCGAGGGGCGCGAGTTGCTCCGGTCCCATGTCGAAGGCGCGTCGACCCAGGCTGTAAGCGCTCCGCGCCAGCGTCGAGACGATGCTCCAATTGTTATTGTAGTAGGTGCTTCCAAGATCCACCAGGTAAAGGCCCAGGGCTAACGACAGCGCCGTTCGCACCTTTTTGCGGAAGGCGTCATCTGGCGTGCCGTCGAATACGATGCACCCGGGTTTGATCGACCCGGCTTGACCCTCGCGATCAAGGGCGCAGATGTAGAACGTCCACCCTTCGACGGTCAGCTTGGCGGCGTTGTTGGAGCTCGAGAATCTTTCACTTTCCCGAGCGATGGTGATCCCGTCGTCGAGCGCTATGGCGCGACTCGATTGGGTGGTGCTCACGACCCGCGAGGAGGCCGGCCACACGAAGGGGCTGGAAGGCAGGTTTTCCAGCCAGTCGATGATGTAGGTCGCCAGTCCGCCCCCGGCATAGTTCGTTCTGGCAATATGCACCTGCGCCGATTCCTGGCGCGACTTCTCGGAGAGGCCGACCGTGTTTGATTTGAGGCTGAAGGGGATGACGCCCATGAGCTCGGCATCGACCCCGCCGATGTTGCGCAACGAGACGCGCTCGGTGCTCATCCGCACGGTCCCTGGGGGATGCTCAACCGCCGCCGAAGTCGCGTTTGGCGGAACTTCCGTTTCCAAGATCAAGCGAAGCTTCTCGTCACGCCGGATCGAGAAACTCTGAATCGGCGTGTGAAGGGGCCCCGGTTCGACAACTGTAAAGTGGCCGCCGTTTAGTACATTCAGGCATTCTTCCGACAGATCGACCATGTGGGGGCGCTTATCATTTCTGACTATCCAGCTTATCTAAACTGCTTGCGTGAGAGCCGACATATAATTGTGTGAGCGCGGCTTTTGCATCCCTTCCCACGGATATTCTCGTGCCTTTGCTGCCATCAGGGCGGTGCCCCGACCGTGGCTCCATCCCCCGCGGCTTTAAGCAGAAAACGGGCTAGCGCCGCCTTCCGGGAGCCGCGGTCGAGCGCATAGGCTGTCTGCTTGAATTCCTTACCGTCGAGCAAGCCCGCGATGTAACCGGCGATTGTGTGCGCCGTCAGAAACCACGAACTGGGCCGGCGATGACCAGCTCACTCTCAACATCCATGATACCGCACGCGGACTGGCGCGGTTGTCTCTAATCATGCTCGTGATCGAGGCCTGTCCGGGATCGCCATCGACCGTATCTGGATCCGTATCTAGGCAACGATGGGGCCGATCAATCCTGCGTGGCCGTTTGGCGCCCCGACGGTGCCGGCGTCCGGAACCTGAGGACGCGTGTCGCGATCGCGAAGAAGTCCTTGAGGTTCTCGATTGAAATGTCGGTTTGATACAGAGGGCAAGACCGCTCCTCGTCAACCTGGAAGCCAATCCTGCAAGGCTCTGTCGTCCGCTCAAGGCGGGCGTAAGATTGATCGTTCGCCTTCGTCGGTGTGCCATGTCGGCCGAAGCGAGACCAATAGGTCTCGATCGGATGCCTGCGCTCCCAGTGTTTCAGACTGTCGTCTCTGGAGAAGCGGTCGCATTCACTGCTGCACACCAGCTGTAGATCACCACGAAGACTGTCGAGGACTGGACCAAGGAGGAGATCCACAACCTTCGCCGGAAAGGGGTCACCGCCCTCGGTTCGGAGGGCGATCTCCATCACCTCCTGCAGTCGGTCGGACAGGCCGTGACGGAGGGTTGCCAGAATAAGGTAGGCGATCGCTTCGACGATCGGGCCCTGGTCCACGCCAGCCTTCATCAGTCGGGTGTAGAGGAAAAGTAGATTGAAGATCGCCATCGAACAGGCCGCGAGGGCTTCCTCGGCCGTGCAATATCCGCCCCAAGGCCGCTCATCGATGCTGCCGTGGGCGAACTCGTTGGCTATGAGGGCGATTCGCTCCATCGGACCGATCTCAAGCGTTTCGCGCTCCGCCCAGATCCGCCGGGCTCGCTCGATCGAGCTATATTCCAACAGGCTCCAGAAGCGTTCTGTGATGGCTTGCAGATATCCGGCGGAACTCAGGCCGCCCTCGAACAGCCGCAACACGGTCGAGGGCTGGTCGCTCAGCATGCGCTCCAGGACGGGCTGGTCCCACAGTAGAATCTGCGGCTTGGGAAAGCGCGCCTGCCATGTCTTCACCCAGTCGCGGGTCGGGTTTGAAAACGTTGTGTTCGTTGCGATCACTAGGCAATCGACGGTCCCGTCGGCCAGGACGTTGTTGCAGGCCGACGTCACCGCATCCTTCTCGACCGTCCCGGCCCGCCCCTTACATTCGATCCACCAGCGCTTCGCCTCGATCTGGCCGTCCGCGCCCGGCGTATAGAACCGGCCTTCAAGGTCGCGGCCGCCGTCAGCAGCGCCGCCGCCAATACCGCCGAGGCGCCACTCCAGGTCACGCGCGCCGATCCCATCGAGCAGCCAGAACAAGCATTCTTCCAACGCCCTGCCTTTGAGTTCCCTGAACGGGATCTCCGTTGGCAAGACCCATTTGGGTGCGCCGTTGGGGCCGTCTCCATCGGGTTCGTCGTCTTCGGCCAACGCTACCTCGCCCGACCCGAGGCCCGCAGGAGATAGACGCTTACCGCGGACGCCACGGTGACCACGAGTTCGGCTTCTTCGAACCGTGGCTCGCGACCTTCTTGGATGTGCCGGCCCTGCTCAGAGGCGAACCCCCACAGCTTATGCAGGGCGGTGTCGAGCGGGGGAGGAAAGCTCAGCCGCCCGATGATCTTTCCGAGGGTATCGCTGCTCCCATCGACCTCGCGCGCCACGCATTCCAAGGCCGCCATCGCGTGCTGGATGGCGCCCGTCACGTCAGCAACCGGCCGGCGCGAGATGTCCTTGAGCGCCTCGTGCAGTTCGTTAGCGGCGGTCGGCGTCCCAGCGCCCCGCATGATTTGGGCCGCGTCGCCGGTCGCCAGTTCGAACGGCTCCGAGCCGCGGGCGACGATGACGCCCGTTTTCATCTGCCAGCCGACACCATGTTCGTGAAACAGCAGGTTCAGCCGGCGCTCAAATTCTGGCCGCCGGGCATCGGTGTAGTCACCCTCGCCAACGGCTTGGTAGAGGCGTTCGGCGATGTCATAGACCCTGTACCACGGCGCCCCGTCAATCAGGCGAGACACCTCGTTCTCGACGTTCCCAGGCGACCAATTGTTCGGGTCCGGTCGCTTGAGCAAAACCTCGCACACAGCATCTCGCATTCCACCTGGGCCGAGCCCGCAGGCATAGCCAAGCATCAGTACGCCATCGCGCACGACGTCAGGCGCGTCTTCCCTGATAGTGATCTCGGCGTCGGGCGGTCGAAATCCAAACCGATCCGAGAATGGCGACGATTTATCCATTCTCAATATCTAGCATGGCTCCAAAGATCGGTGACAGTCCGCTATTTGCCGGTCAGGACTACGGCGGAAATACATGGTCGATCCATGAAGCGCAGGCAGCTACGACCTCGAGCGCCATTCCCGGCGAGTGGATGTCGGACGTGCCGTGAGACAATCCATTTCGTAGGGCGATCAGAGCCTCGATGGGGTCGGAGACCACTGTCGGACCGGGCACGAGCGCCGGTAGGATGCCAGCCTTCCTCGCTCTGTCGACGAGATTGCGCAGCGTCCCGCGAGCGGTGCCGCCATGGCCGTTGAGCCTATGTTTCAGCGCCAGCTCGAATGCGCCGAATGCCTGCACTTCGCCGACGACGAAGAGATCGTAATCGAAGAACGCATAGACGATGGTGTTCCGAGCGCGGTCGAAGGCCGCGCCGACCTCGCCCGGTACGGCGTCGCTGAGACTGATGTCCGCGACCGCTCCATGATGATCGGCAAGCGTCATTCGCCGGGCGATGCCACCTTGAACGACGCAAAGATCGGCGAAGCGGGGATCGGGCTTCAGAATGTCATCGAGAGACTTAAAGGACATTCGTTGATCCGACCTTCGCGCCGTTTGGCGACGCGCCCAACTCCTATGCGGCCAGCGGAACCTCCGCTTCCGGCTCTTTGGCTGGATCGGCGACAGCCTTGATCAAGAAGCGATCGAGCGCGGCTCGCCGTGAATCCCGGTCCAGGGCATAGGCCGTTTGTTTGAACTCAATGCCATCAAGCAAACCCTGAATATAGCCCGAGATCGTATCGGCCGCCATGATCAGGGCGGTGTCGAGCGTATGGATATACTTGCTGGTGACCGAGCCCTTGGCGTGGCCGACCAAGGCCGCGATGGTCACTTCGGTGAAGCCAAGATCGTTGGCGATGCTCGCGAAGCTGTGGCGGAGCACATGCGGTGTCACGTCGGAAAGGGCTGAATCCTTGAAGAGCCGTTCCCAATGGTTCGGGAAGCTGCCGAAGGCATTGTCCTCGCCCCGGCCGGGAAAAACGTATGTACCGACATCCCCGGTGTGTCGTTGTTCCAAATACTCGACGACCGGCAAGCCGATCGGTCGGATGGATTCGCCCTCCTTGCTGTCCTCTAGCCGCAGGCAACTCGCCTCCATGTCCGCCTCGGTCCACTTCAGGCCGATCATCTCGCTGCGACGGCAGCCGGTCAGCGCGATCTGGTGGATGATATCCACCGTCATCGCATACTTCTCCTCCTCGGCGGCCTTGCGCAGCATTTCGCCCAGCGTCCGATATTCCGCTTCGGACAATCGGCGCTGCCGCACGTTGTCCTTTGGCTTGCGGAGACCGTGCGCGGGATTGGATGTGATGATGCCGGCTTCGACGGCGTAAGTGAGAATGCCGCCGAGGAGACCGACCGTTCGCGTCGCCGTTCCGGCCCCACCGCGGACGATGGCCTTGCCGCGCAGCTTCTTCGTCTTGACCGAGACTCGCGTCTTGCCGGCCATGATATCCTTCAGAGCCTTGTTAATGTCCGCCTTGGTCAGGTCCTTCACGCGGCGCGTTCCCAGGAGCGGGATGATGTGCCGCTCGATACGCCCGGTGTCCGTGACGATTGTCGTCGGCTTCTTGGGCCGCCTACCTTTCCCCAGGATTAGGCCAGCGTTCAGGTCATTGAGGTAGAGTGTGCAGAGCTCCTTGACCGTGATGGCCTTATGATCGAGCTGTCGCTCTTCGGCGGGATTGTCCCCCTGGGCAACGCGGCCCAACTGGACCTTCGCCTCCTGGCGGGCGCCTTCGGCGGTCCAGACGCCATGCAAGCCGATTGTGTAGCGGCGCGAGCGGCCCAATGCCCGATATTGAAGGACGTAGCTGCGCTTGCCAGACGTGAAGACGCGAAGGCCGAAACCTGGTAGCTCGTCATCCCAGACGACGTAGTCCTTCTCGCGGGGCTCGGCTGCGTCGACCAGCCGTTTCGTCAGCTTAGCCATGGGAATTCTCCCGTCCAAACTCCCATTCTTGCGTAAGCACCACGTAAGCAGGCGGACGCAAATCGGAGCGTGCTCGAGGGTACGTCAGGCGAGCCGAAAATTCAAATTGTTTAGTGATTACAGTAGTATAGCGCATTGGAGCGAAACCCATCGCAGTTGGTCGAAGGGCAGGTTAAATTGCTCCGAAGGCAGAGGTCACAGGTTCGAATCCTGTCGGGCGCGCCAGTGATGTTGGACGACAGACAAGTCTGGACTTCGACAGACAAAATTGGACTCGTGAATCCGAGGGACCTATTCCAAAGAGACCGGCCACCCGCAAAATTGCGATATTCGGATCAACGGATCGCGCGCCGCGGCCCTCCTTCTCAAAGTGTCCGGAATTATGTAGGGGATTCGAGGGCAGGGTTTGCGAGTGCGGGTGGGGTGATTGGGTTGCCGAGCCGGGTGGGCGATATCCCGAGCCGGGCAGGCAGCAGTTTGCTAATTCGGCGCGGGCGCGGAAGTCCGCCGCGATTCCAACTTTTCTCCCTCCCAAAAGCCCCGAAAGGCCCCGGATGTTGGATTGAATTTCGGCTGCCCAAGGCGACCTGATATGAAACTCAGGCTCGCCGACAAGAGGACACGAGCTGGATGCCCGTAATCGCGTCGAGCGACTTGGCGGGTTGAAGGGCAGCGGGAGCGCATGGCGAAGGCGAAACTCAAATTCCTCGACTTGAACGCGAGGCACCCCGGTGTGAGCTCCGGCGTGGCGCTCTCTTACGCAGAAGCCGCTCGCGTCAGCTTAGATCGCCATCACACATCGCCGTGTGAGTTCGCGATTCAAGATAACAGCGACAATCATGTTGCCGAGGCGGAATGGGCTGAATGCGACGCCGCTCTAAAGGCAGCATGGGCGAATAAAGACGACGCCACGCGCGACGGCGCGTATGGTCTAGCCCTTGCCGCCGTCGAGGAAACCCGGAACCTCGTGGCCGTGGGGAGGGCGGAAACCCGGACGGGCGCGGACTACTATCTCTCTGAGACGCCCGTGGCACCCGATAGCTTTGAGGGTAGCGTGCGACTGGAGGTGTCCGGAACCTCTGACGGGAGTAACAGCGTCATCAACGCCCGGCTCACTCAGAAGCTGGAGCAGACAAAGAAAGGCACCTCGAACTTGCCCGCCATTGCGTCAATCGTGGGCTTCTCCGCGCTCCGGATCGTCAGCGCCGATCTCGAACATTCATGAGTTGGTCCGTTTTCCATCAAGAAAGTGAGCAGGCAGCCGTCGAGGCCCATGCGGCTTTGCAGCGCGGCGATGTTGCGCAGGCCAAACAGCTTTTCATCAACGCCGCGCGCGCCGAGGCAAATGCGCTCGATAGCGTTGCGGTTGATAAGCCTCGCACATTGGGAATAACCGCCGTCAGCGCCGCCTCGCTTTGGTATAAGGCGGGAGAACTCCAGACCGCTGAGCAGACCGCTTACAAGGCGTTCTCGATTCCGGGCATTCCACCTTTCGCAACCCAAGAGCTTCGCGAGCTTCTACAGGTTATTTGGAACGAGTCGGCTCAGTCTGAGGCGGGCGTAAAATTCGCACGTGGCCAGGTCGTTGTGTCAGTGAAAGGCGGCGAGATCGTCACGGGCGGGGCTCCGCTGGATTTGATCCTGAGCAAGGTTCAAACCGTTCAAAGCATCTTCTATCGAACCGCCGAATTCTTGAAGCGCATACCGCTGAGGAAGAAGGGGCCGCCGTCGCGCGAGATACAAGAACAATTCCGGCCTTGGCTATTTCAAAGCGTTCCGGGCAGCTACCAATTCGCGGTCGCCATTCAGAAGCCCACTCAGTCCGAACTTTTCCCCACTGACGATCCTGAACCAGAAGCCGTGACCGAAGTGTTTCTATCGATCTTGCGAGCGGCTGGCGATGCGCCAGACGAAGAACTTAAGGACGTTGTGCCGGACGCGGCGTATCGCGAAACGTTTCTCAAAATGACGCGCAATCTTGCCCCTACGGGCAAGAGCTTTTCGCAAATGGAAATTCGAGGTGCCGGAGATCGAAAGCCAATCGTCCTCTCGCCGGAATCGAGGAAGGTCATTTCGGAGGTTTTGCGTCCGACAAACACCTTCACGGCTGACGACGTGTCGGAGATCACGTTGGCGGGTGTGTTGCGTGCGCTCGACCTCGATAAGGACTGGCTCGAAATATCGGTCGAGGGCGTCCATAGGCGCGTGACAGGCGTGGGCGAAGCGGTTGATGACGTGATTGGCCCGATGGTGAACCATCGCGTGACCGTTCGGGCTCGCGCGAAGGGCAAGGGCCTCGAATTCATCGACATCGAACAAGACGAATAGCGCTGGGGGCGGGAAAGTTAGCGATTGCGACACTGATACCGCGATGTGCTCCCGGCTTTGGACAAGGGCGGGAGCATGAATCCGAAGCTGTTTCGAGTCGCGGCGATTGACGCAATGCTTGCTGGGTCTGTCCAACGCATTCTCACTCAATTGCAGCACCGCTTCTTATGCGAACAATGGAAAGCTGGATAGAACAGTGTCGGCTAAAACATAAATTGTTTGGAAGTCATATTTGTTGCCAACCGGCCAATATCGTCCATGGGCGAGCCAGTGCCTGAACTTGAATACACCTCGTAGGTTGCTGATTAGCGAAGGAGTCTGCGGACTACGCCTCGCGCGTCCGCGAACGTGGTGACGCCGCCGAGACACTCCTTCTGCCGGGCGCGAGTCACTTCGACGAAGTCGCCGTCACCTCGCCGTCATGGTCCCTGGTCGAGCCTGTGATCCTGAAGGCCGTACGGGTCAACGCGCCCCATTAGCGAAAGCCGAATTCTTGGATAAAAGCGCGCGTCTTGCCCGCGCTGCGCAGCAGTGCAAGTGTCGACCTCTCGACATCACTTTATTGTTCTGGAACCGGGGAATCTCATGAAAACGAATCTGCTGCTGGCCGCAACGGCGGTCATCGCCCTGACGGGAGTGAGCGCAATGGCGGCGCCCCCGATGGTCAGCCCCGTCCGCCACTCCCCTGGCAAGCAGGTGCTGTACAATCAGAACGATAACCCCAGCTATGCCTATGTCAACTCGCAGAACGACACGGGCGGGGACACCGCGAATAACGATCAGGGCGCCGACGACTTCATAGTTCCGTCCGGCAAAACGTGGAAAGTTACCGAAGTGGACGTGACCGGTTGCTGCGCGTACACGACCTCGATCACGGAGAACGTCTATTTCTACAAGGATAAAAATGGCGTGCCGGGCAAGCTGGTCAGGCATGGATCGTTCTCGAACCTCTCTGGCACGGGAAATCCCAGCTTTGCTATCAGCCTCGGAACGGGCGTCAGGCTGAAGGCCGGGCACTACTGGGTCTCCGTTGTCGCCAACTGCGACTACGAAACCGGCTGCGGCTGGGGCTGGGGAGAGACGTCCACGATCAACAATGATGCGGCCCTGTGGCAGAACCCGGGCAACGGGCACGGCACCGGATGCACGACCTGGACGACGCTGGAGACCTGCCTTGGCGGCGCCTATGCGGGCGACTTCATGTTCGAATTGCAGGGCAAGAGCAAATAGGG
>Ga0182024_10009654_pt1 | contig 19891 bp, 16 predicted proteins | sample P32metaG_FD_120480 | JGI IMG/M metagenome (GOLD analysis project Ga0182024, IMG submission 120480) | Permafrost microbial communities from Stordalen Mire, Sweden - P3-2 metaG (Illumina Assembly) | ecosystem: Environmental > Terrestrial > Soil > Wetlands > Permafrost | place: Sweden: Stordalen... | reverse complement strand
GAAATCGCTCAAGCGGCGATCACCGCCGGTGCGAATGAGCAGGTCAACATCCAGAGCGGGGCCGGAGGTGTGCATCACTTCTCCCAGGCGCTTGGCGAATTCGAGCTCCGATATTTCGAGGCTGGAGAGCATCCAGCAGGAGGCACGGAGAATCGCGTCACGCGCGGAGTAGTCGATGGCGATACGCAGCTCAAGAGAGCGCGCGGAAGCGGTAGTGCGCTCGGCAGCGTCGATGGCCTGGGAGAGAGAAAGCGGAATGCGGTCGCGGCGGCCAATCACACGCAGGCGTATGCCTTCAGCGGCGCATCTGGGCGCGTCATTTCGGAAAAAGGCTTCGAGCAAGGCGAGCAGGGAAGAGACTTCGGTTTGGGGGCGGCCCCAATTGTCGGAAGAAAACGCGTAAAGAGTGAGCGTGCCGATGCCCAGCGCGGGAGCGGCGCGCACAATGCGGCGAACGGCCTCGACTCCGGCGCGATGGCCTTCTGAACGCGGCAGCCCGCGCGTGGCGGCCCAGCGGCCGTTTCCGTCCAGCAAAATAGCGACGTGCAGCCCGGGATGATTTACTAACTTCAAAGTACTTTTGTTCATAAAGTAGTCACCCAAATTTTTTTACAGCTCTAACCTTCGCGCGTGGCCTGAATTAAAGCTTCCATGTGGTTCAAATATTTTTCCAGGGCGCGGCGGCCGGCGGCGGAAATGCGATATTCCGTCTTGGGCAGGCGGCCGGCGAACGATTTGGTGCAGGTAAGGTAGCCCGCTTCTTCGAGCTTGCGGGCATGTACGCTCAAATTACCGTCGGTGGCGCGCACGAGTTGCTTCAATTCATTGAAGGCCAGAGAGCTGTTGACGGCCAGCGCGCTGATGATGGCCAGCCGGGTGCGTTCATGAACCAAGCGATCGAGATTGGAAGCAGAGGCTTCGACAGAACGCGCGCGAGAGACTGTCCGCTTTCCGGATTCTTCGCGCTCCGTCCGAACTGCTGCAGATTTACCCGCCATATTTCCTCGCAATGACCGCGCCGAATATAATGTGCAACCCACCAAAGCCGGCGGCCAAAAAAAGATTTCCCCAGTGCCAAGGGCAGAACAGAGCTACGGCACCCAGCACCATGAAACAGAGACCCATCAAAGGAACTACGCGAATTGAAAACGCACCACCGGTGACGACTCCGGTTCCATAGAGCAGAAGCCATTGGCCGGGAATCGCGCCCACTACGCCGGAGCGCAATTGCACCGCGGTGAGCAACAGGCCAACGAGCAGCGGGGGCGCAAAGCTATAAACGAAACGGCGGCCGGGGCCGGAGAAAAGAGAAGAGCCGGCGGCACGGGCCTTTGAGTAAGTGGTCCACGCAGCAATGGCGATGGCGAGAGCGGCTTCAGCAATCCAGGTAAGGAGCCAGGCGATGGGCGAAGCTTGCGTGGAAGCGATCGCAGCGGCTCCGAGAGCGGTAATACCCATGGCTACGCCGCCCCAACCGGGAACGGCGGTGAAGGAGCCGGCTCGCTCCATGGTCTCGCGAATGAAGCGCAGGTTGTCGCGAGCGTGGTCGTCCAAGGCTCGAGGGGGAGAGGGGCGCGGGCGGTTTAGGTCCGGAGAAACCATGTCCGGATAATAGCTGAAAATCGGTGGCGTGTAAAGTACTTTGTCTTGCAAAGTTGCCCGATTGTTCATAGGCGTTGCGGCGAGGTTCCGCAAATTGCTTGTAAGGCCCGGGCGTCGAGATTATTCTCGATTTGAAAGGACTTAGGAGGTGACAAGTGAAACTGATTCGAGTTTTGTGGTGTGGGATGGCGCTGGCGTTTATGGCATTTAATGTCGCGGCACAGCAGGCGAGCGCACCGGAGACGAATCCGGTATCGAATGCGGTGCGCTTCAGTGTGGAGCGAGCATCGAAGAACATGGTTGCAGCGGCGGATGAAATGCCTGCGGACAAGTATGGTTTCCATCCGACGCCGGCTCAAATAACATTCGGGAAACTGGTTACGCACATGGTTGGCTCCAATTACGGCCTGTGTTCGAAGATTTCCGGCACAGCGGCACCCACGGAAGAGAAGCCGAGCGAGACGGATGCCAAAGAGAAGCTGGTGAGTTCGCTGAAGGCTTCGTTTGATTTCTGCACACAGAGTCTAGCGAAGGTGGATGACTCCAACCTGGGCGAGCAGTTGACGGTGTTTGGCGGGCGGAAGATATCTCGAGCAGCGGCGATGATCGCTTTGACGAACGATTTTGCGGACCATTACAGCATGGCGGCGATTTATTTGCGGCTGAATGGATTGTTGCCGCCAACGGCTCAACCAAAGTAAGCGAAATGCGACTAGTTCTTGCCGGTTCGCTTTGGATAACGGCCCATAAGCCAGTTCCAGCGAATGATCAAGAGATCGAAGAACATCATCAAACTGTCCCGGAGCATGTGGACCTTTGTAGCGGGGTCGTGCCCCCATCGGACAGCCACTTCCGAGGTTCGCAGGCCGTGCCGTTTGGCGAGGAAGAGAATTTCAGGGTCGAATCCGAAGCGCTCAATACGCTGCTGTTCGAAGACGATTCGCGAAGGCTCACGGACGAAGGCTTTGAATCCGCACTGTGTGTCGCGAAAAGGCAAGCCCATAGAAAGCTGCACGAAGGTGTTGAAAATCATTCCGGCGAGTTCGCGCAGCCGCGACTGATGCGTGGTGATTAAAGAGCGGTCGAGCGCGCGGGAGCCAATAGCGACTTCATTACCGGCATCGATGGCGGCGAAAAGTTTTTCGCACTCCTCGATTGGCGAGGAAAGGTCGGCGTCGGTGAAGAGCGCGATGCGGCCGCGCGCTTCGAGCATGCCGTGCCGCACGCTGAAGCCCTTGCCGCGATTGTCTCCGTTCGAAATCACGCGGACGGAGGGCATTTCCCTAGCCCATTCTTCGGCGACTTGAGCGGTGCCGTCGCGCGAGCCGTCGTCCACGACCAGGATTTCGAGTTGCTCGGGCGGAATATTCTTGCTGGCAAAATAATCGCGAATGCGCGTAAGAGTGCGAGGAAGGCGCGACGCTTCATTGTAGGCGGGAATAATGATAGCGAGGTCGGGAGGCGGAGTCATTCCCGGGGCGATCCCGGCGTAACGGGGCTCCAGCCGTAGTGTCCAAGCAGCGGGACAAAACGGCAAGAGTAAAGAGACTGCTGGGTGGTAGAGCCGTTGCGTTTTACGATGCGAAGCAATTCCTGCTGATCGGATTTGCCGACCGGTATGACCAGGCGGCCGCCTTCGGCCAATTGTTCCACCAACGGAGGAGGAACTGAGGGAGCCCCGGCGGAGACGAGGATCGCTTCGTAGAGGGTAGTGGGAGGGCCGTCCAGGGAAGTGACAGGAGGCCAGCCCATCGAGCCGTCGCCTTCTTCGACGCGGACATTTGTGTAGCCGAGGCGCGACAAACGCTCGCGGGCTTGAGAGGCCAGGGAAGGCTGGGCTTCGACTGCAGTGACATCGCGAGCCAGAAGCGAGAGTATGGCCGCTTGATAGCCGGAACCGGCTCCTACCTCCAGGACGCGCTCATGGCCTTGAAGGGAAAGAGCTTCGGACATTGCCGCGACCATGAAGGGCTGAGAGATGGTTTGGCCGACGCCGATGGAAAGGGGCTCGTCCGTATAGGCTTGGGCGGCTTGTTCGGACGAGACGAAGAGGTGGCGCGGAACGGAGGCCATAGCATCAAGCACGCGCTGGGAGGAAATGCCACGCGCACGAATTTGACGCGCAACCATTTCCTGCCGCGCGGCTTCGAAACCGTCTTCGACGCCCGGGACGGGATTAATCCTACCGCTCATGCTTCGCAGAAGCTACCACAGGCCAGCAGGCAGTAGCTACCGAAACGGATAGTTGGGTGAAACTCGAAATCAAGGCGCCGGGACTGTAGGTTATCTGCGGATAAATTGCATCTATAGGCCGCGTTCGGTACGATTCTAACGTAATGATATGTCAGGGCAGTTGCCCGGACCTAAAAACAGGAGAATGAAATGAGACTTCGAAAGGCCCTGATTGCCGCCATGCTGTTTACGGCGGGCCCAGCAATGGCGCAGACGCCCGCGAGCGGCGCACAACCGAAGCCGGCCCCCAGCGCTCCGGTGCAGCCGGGACAAACTGCGGCCGCGGCAGAAAAATTGGATCCGGCCAAAGAGACGGCCATACGGCACCTGCTGGATATTACCGGCGGAGCGAAAGAAGGGGAGAACATCAATGAGGGTATGACCGGCCGAGTGAAGGAAGTGATGACCCGCGCGCTTCCGGCGGACCAGTTGCCGAAGTTCATGGATACGTTCACTCAAAAGTTCACAGCGAGTGCGCCGCCGAGTGCGGTGACGGATGCAGTGGTGAAGATCTACGCACAGCATTTCTCGCTGGAGGATATTCAAGGCATTACGAAATTTTACGAATCTCCGGTGGGACAGCGAATGGTGAAGGAAATGCCGGATGTGGCTCGGGACTCGCAGAATGTTGGTATGCAGATGGACCAGAAGGTAGTGATCGATGTGCTGCGCGGAATGTCCGAGGAATATCCGCAGTTAAAGCAAATGCTTCCGCCGGACCCAGAGCATCCAGCTCCTGCGCCGAGCGCTGCCGCGTCCGCGCCGAGCGCTGCTGCGCCTGCACCTGCGCCGGGGACATCTCCTGCGCCGGGATCGGCCGCTCCACCGAGCTCGAATGCCACGCCGGCACCGGGGACGAAGCCGACACCGCCGCAGCGATAACCCGTTCGGGACATAACTTGAGAGGAGTTCACTAATGCTTCGAGTTTTTGTGGGCGAGGGGCGCCGGGCATTTTTACGCGCACTATGGACGGTTTTTTTGGTGGCAATGTTGGCGGGTTGCGCGATGTTTGCGCAACAACCGGCGGCGGTAAAGCAGGCTCCGGTAACAATGTCTGCGGCAATCAGCTTGAAAGATGCGCTCGACCAGCTGGGGCGCGAGTACGAACGAGACCATCCAGGGGCGAAAGTCACGTTCAATTACGGGGGATCCGGAACATTACAGCACCAGATCGAACAGGGCGCGCCGGTGGATTTATTTTTCTCCGCGGCGCAGAAACAGATGGACGCGTTGCAAATTGCGGGATTGATTCTGAACGACACGCGGCAAAACATTGTGGCAAACGATCTGGTACTGATTGCTCCATCTGACAGCGACAATATTCATACGTTTCAGGATCTGGCGAAATCGGTGGTGAAGACGGTTGCGATTGGCGAAGTGGCGACAGTGACGGCCGGGATGTACGCGCAACAAACGCTGGAACATCTGGGATTGTGGGACGCAGTGCAGAAAAAGGCTGTCTACGCAAAAGATGTACGGCAAGTGGTGACCTTCGTGGCCAGCGGGAATGCGGATGCGGGACTGGTGTACCGTACGGACGCGCAGACTTCGCCGAAGATTCGAACTATTTTTACCGCTCCGCCGAACACACACGATCCCATCGTGTATCCCGCGGCGGTGCTGAAGAGCTCGAAAGCGCCTGACGCCGCACGAGCGTTCCTGGAGTTTCTGGAAACGCCGCACGCGCTGGAAATTTTCAAGACCTACGGATTCAACGCTCCGAATAATCCGGAAGGAAAAATCTGAAAGCGCGGGTACAATCCTGCGGATGGATTGGTCTCCGCTGTGGATATCGCTGGCGACAAGCGTAACGGCCACCGCCATCACGCTGGTTGTTGGGCTTGCGGCAGCCGTGTGGAGGGAACGACATAGCGGCGCGGCGCTGGCGTTAGTGGACGGAATTTTCCTTCTGCCTCTTGTGTTACCCCCCACCGTGGTTGGCTTTTTTCTTCTATTGCTTTTCGGGCGGCACGGACCGTTCGGACAGTTGCTGCTTCGTTTTGGCGCGACAATTGTTTTTTCCTGGCCTGCCACGGTAATCGCCGCGACGGTTGTTTCATTTCCGCTGATGTATATCACGGCGCGCGCGGCACTGGAGCAGGTGGAACCAGGGTTGTTGGAAGCGGCGCGAACGCTGGGCGCGACGGAATGGCGCGTATTCCGCGAGATTGCGCTGCCATTGGCATGGCCCGGTGTTCTCGCCGGCACTATTCTTTCGTTTGCGCGGGCACTGGGCGAGTTCGGCGCCACGCTGATGATCGCCGGAAACATTCCCGGCCGGACCGAAACAATTCCGATCGCCATCTATTTTGCGGTGGAGGCGGACGACATCCAGCGCGCGTTGTACTGGTGCGGCGTGGATGTGATTATTTCGCTGGCGCTGCTTAGCGGACTTTATTTGTGGACGCGCACACAAGGATTTACAAGCGCTCGCCGGCTGGTTCGTTGAGATGGCGCTTGAGGTTCAACTCGAAAAGAAACTTCCCCATTTTGAACTTAATGTTGCATTCAGCGCGGCTGAAGCGCCTCTCAGCATTCTGGGACCTTCCGGCGCGGGCAAAACGATGTTGCTGCGATGCATTGCGGGGTTAGAGCGAGCTGATCGCGGACGCATATCCCTGGGAGAGCGAGTTTTGTTCGACTCGGAACGAAGTATTCGGGTCCCTGCGCGACAGCGGCGGGTCGGCATGGTGTTTCAAAATTACGCGCTTTTTCCGCACCGCACGGTGGCTGAAAACATCGCGTTTGGAATGCGTGAACTTTCCAGCGAGAAACGGGCAGCGCGGGTCTCCGAACTTATCGATCGCACACATTTGAAAGAGCTAACCGATCGTTATCCGCGAGCCCTTTCGGGGGGAGAGCAACAGCGCACGGCGCTCGCGCGTGCGTTGGCGATCGATCCGGAAGCGCTGCTGCTCGACGAGCCGCTCTCAGCGCTGGACACGCACTTGCGAAGCCAGGTAGAGATGCAGCTTCAGGAAATTTTTTCGGTTTACCGCCGGCCCGCACTACTGGTTACGCACAATATCGAGGAGGCTTATCGACTGGGCGAACGGCTATTGGTTCTGTCGCGTGGACGAATGGCTGCGTACGGAGCGAAAGAGGATGTTTTTCGGCATCCGCCGACGCGCGAGGTGGCGCAGGTTACAGGTTGCAAGAATTTTTCGCGCGCGAAGATGAATTCGGACGGCACCGTGGAGGCGTTCGACTGGCGCTGCAGGGTTCGCGTGGACCAAACGACGCCGAAGCCGCCGGCGTACGTTGGAATTCGGGCGCATTACATTGATTTTTTGGAATCGGCGCCGGCGAATACAGGCAGAGAGAATGTTTTTCCGTGCTGGCTCGTCCGCGCTTCGGAAACGCCTTTCAGAATTACGCTTTATCTGCGGCTTCATGATCCGCATGGAGAAGAGGGAACTTACGATTTGCAGGCCGAAGTGTTCAAGGAAAAGTGGCAACGATTTCGCGACGCTCCATGTCCTTGGCACTTGCGGCTCCCGCCAGAGTCTCTCTTCCTAACGCCGGAGTGAACTTGCGAGAACTTACTTGAAATGCCTCACCCATTTGATGTCCATGCCGTAGGTCCCGTTTACATCGCGTAGGAAAATAATCGAGAGGTCGCGCTTCAAGTGGTATTCCACTTGGATGAGCTGCTCCTGGTCGGACGAGGCGTTGGAGGAGTAGGTGATGGTGAGATCGCGCGAGAATTGCTGTTCGATGGTGACGCGGGCGGCGGCGTTGGATTCAGTGGCGGTACCGGCCAGAAAAGGGTCCACGCGAAAATGGCTGATGCCGAAGAGTTTTTCGATGCGGCCGCCGAGTCCGGTGGAAATTGCTTCGGAAAGCAGCGCGGTGGCGCCGTAGTTTTGCCCGCCGGCGGATTGCGAGCGCAGCGCACTCTCTTGCCCGGTGGTGCCCAGCGCGAGGAGCGCAATGATGTCGGAATCGGGAAGCGGAGGGTCCGAACGATAGTTGAGAGTGAGACGGCTGGCGGGGCCGGTGAAGTTTATGGTGACCAGGTATTGGCTGATGACCGAGGTGGCTTCGATGTTGAGGACCGGATCCAGCCGAAACGGATTCGCAAAATTGAGGTCGCCGCGAGTGAGCGTGAAAGTATTGCCGCGGAATCCCATTTCTCCGCCGAGTAAGTGAATGTGCCCAAGCACTACAGGACGGTCCCAAGTACCGCGCAGGTGAAGATCACCATCAATTTCAACGTGCCCGCCGCCCCATTCAATGCGCGCTCCTGGAGTCGTGTGTCCGGAGACGTCGAAGGTGAGGTTGCGCATGAACTCGGAAGTGGAAATTGCGACCACGCCGGTTTGGGCGGAAGAGGCGAAGAAGGAGGCCAAATCCACGCCTTGAGCAAATAAGAGGCGTTGCACCTGGATGCGTCCGGAAAGAACCGCGGCATCCTGCGTTCCCGCCAATTGCAGACTTCCGCCGATCAACCAGCTCATTCCGGGCGGATAGCGAACACGAACCTGGGGCGTCTCAGCATTAATTTGGTAGCGCATGGGAGTCTCGCCATAGCTCAGGCTGCCGCTCAGTGTTAATTGGCCGCCGCCGGATTCAGCAACAACATGGTCGAAGAGCAAGCGGCTGCGGTCGAAGACAAGATTTCCGTTTACATGGCTTAAGCCCACCGGGAAATCAGAGTAGTGCGCGGAAGCATCGTGGATATTCGCGCGACCGGTGATGCGGGGCTTCGAGACGGTGCCTTCCACGGAAGCGTTAATGTCCGCTTCACCTTGAGCTTCGAGATCGGGTATTAGTCCTTTGGCAAAGCGCAAATTGATGCCACCGGATAAATTGAAATGGAGTGGGCGATCGCGGTCGAAACGCGCAGAGCCGCTCAGTTGCATGTCCGTGTTGGGGCCGTGGATGTGGGCTTGTTCGATGCGCACTTCGTTGCGGTGATAAATGATCCGGATGGGGCCATCGTTTTGAAGCTGAACAAACTGATAGTCAAAAGAAATTTCTGAAATATTCACTTTTACTTCGATGGTGTCGGGCTTCCGAAGGGCGCCGGAGATTGTGAATTCACCGTTTACGGCGCTTGGACGAGTGAGATTTTTGAGATGTAAGCCAGCGGTGATGAAGGCATCCAGATCGAACTGCGTTGCGGTGAGAGTTCCGGAAATCTGCTGATCTCCGGTCAATCCGAGGTCAAGCTGGCCCGTTAGCTTCCCCGCGGACATCTCGGAATTGACGGTGAGGTGAGCGTTTTTGCCGTCTGATTCAACTTCGGCGTGGAAGTCGCCTTCCTTATCGGCGCCAACGGTGAGGCCCACCAAATGAACATCTCCTTTTGCAACGGGCGCGCGGATGGGGCCACTGCCGCGTACGTTGAATTGAAGCTGTCCAGCAATGGGAAGGGAAGATTTCTGAAGGCCGGGAATTTTTTCGAGAGCGATACGAGTGCCGCTCAGATTAAACTCCGCGGTTTGTGCGGCCGGATGATAGAGCACATCACCGTTCACACGGCCGGCGTCATGGCGAAGCTCAGCGTGGGACAGCCGGATTTCATCATGCGCGTAATGTAATTGGCCGATGAGCTGATCGAAGTGAAATCCTTTAGCCATTATGTCGTCGAGAACGAAGTTTCCGTCCAGCAGGGGCGCCGCGCTTGTCCCGCCGCCGTGAAAGGAACCACTGAGAAGACCGGTGACGGGATAGTCTGTGCCGAGCATCGCTTGCAGATCCGCGGTGGGGCCGCGTTCGACTTTGGCGTCGAGAGTCCAACGGCTGGCAGGCACAAAACTCCAGTCGCCATCGAAATCCAAACGGAGGTCAAGAGCAGCGGAGAATTGCCCGCGCTTGACGGTGGCTTTAGTCAAAGCGAAAAAATCCAGCGAGTATTCCAGGTTGCCTTCAATGCTATCCCAGTAGAGCGCGTCGTAACGCGCGCGGATGGCGCTGAATTGACCGACGAATGTGGGGCCTGCGATGGGGCCCAGGATGCGTCCACGGAAGGCGACGTCGCCGGCTTCACGCGCAGGGACGGCACCTACACCGCGAAGCTTATTGATGAAATCATCCCAAGGGATTAAATCGTCCGCGTTCAGCTTCAGTTCGATCGCGGAATCATGGCCGCCGAGATAACCGTCGAAGTCAATTTTTGTGGTCGGCGTGGAGATGTGGCTTTGAGTGAAGGTGGCGGTTCCCAGGTCATCCACATAGTCGAAGGTAATATCCGCGGCGGCGGGAATGATTCCGGGAGGCGTGCTCGCGGGCGGCGTCCAGCGTGAATGGCCGGTGGAGCGGAAGTGCGCAAATGCGCCGGTCCAAGAATTCACGGAGTCCACGTCCATGATGGAATCCCAGTGAAGAGTATTTACAGGAAAGCTTGGATTGTTTACGGCAGCATACGCGGCATTCAGGCTAGCACCTTGCAAATGAGTGTCGGTTCGCACGGCGAGAGTCTTCAAATCCATTTCCAGACGGCCGTCGACAGTGCCACCGAGGGCGCGAATACCGAATTTTGGCAGCAGCAGGAGCTCGTGGGATAGCGCGAAGTCGCCCCAGGTGTCGATACCGCTTGCGTGGAACCAATCGTAAGGCAGGGTGACTTTTTGGGCAGAGTAGTGGCCGCTTGCTTTCCATCCACTTCGGTCGTAGCTCGCGCTGCCTGAAAAATCTGCAAGCGCGTCAGGCACCAGGGGCTGTCGAAGAACCGTACGAAAATCGACGAGCGACACGCGGGCGCGATAGCGAAAGTTCCAATTCTGCTGAGAGAAACTGGGAAGTTCGGCCCGGAGATTGAGCTCAGAGTGCGGCAATTTCCATGTGAATTCGTCGAGCTCGAAGGCATTGCGATGGAGAGTGAACTTTGCGGAGAGATCGGAGCGGAACGGCAGGTCCCGGCGCTCAGCGATTTCCACTTGTTTCCACTGAAGGCTGCCGACGTAGGAATCCGCGCCGTGGGCCGCGGACTGGTAATTCAGTTTGAATTCGAAATTCTGGCCTTTGGCGGTGAGCGGGATGCGGCGGTCATCGATCAGTGCGCTGCCATCACGCAATTCCAGCCATCGGATTTTCAAGTCAAAAAGGCTTTGCGGCCAGGATTCCGTGGCGGCAATTTTCGGTGTAGGCAAATTATTGCGGCCGTCTTTCTCGAATTGCACCACGAGTTGAGGATGGTCCATAACAAATTCGCTCAGAGCATATTGGCGATGGAAAAGCGAGAGGATGGTGAAGCCCACTTCCACGCGATCCGCATGAAATAAGGGGGGCTTGCTGGAGTCTTCCAGGCCGTGCAGCGTCAAATTATCCGCACGAGCGCGCAGGTGCAGAAACTGCAGATGCAAGGCCCCGAGTTCCACTCGCGCGCCAGTTCGGAGCTCAAGCTGCTGGACTATCTGATCGCGGATCCAGCGCTCCAGAACGCCAGTTTCGAATAGCCCGACGGCGATAACGGCGGCGACAGCCAGGAAAAGTGCGAAGTATAGGGTCCAGCGCCTCGCAGCACGGAAGGTCACGAACCGCTCCTATCGGCGACGATATCGATCCTCAAGCGCTGGCGCGTATCCTCGAGCCATTTTTCCGCGCGGTCGTTGATGGCGCGTTGAACCAAGACTTCGCGGATGGTGTCTTCCACGTCCTCGAGGGGAGGAACGGTCTGATTCCGCGCTTTGAGCTGAGGCGCGAATTCGTCGTTGTAATACTTCTCGACCTCCTCGTCGCCGATTTGGGCTGCAGCGCGGAAGCGATACTCCAAAAAATGAGCGAGATAGAGCTGCTGCGCCAAGATCCGTTTGACGGCGGCCTCGGTCAAATCGGCGGCGGCGAGGCGTTTTTGGAATTCTTCGGGTGAAGGGAACTGTTTCACGAATTGGCGATATGCATTTTCTACTTCGTCGGCAGACAGGAACGCAAACTTCGCGGCATTCGCTTCGCCACGCACGATCCATTGATCGGCCAGTTCGCGAATAAGTTCGTTGCGGGGCTTGGATTGACCGTCGGAAAGAACTTGAAAGGCGGCTAGCTCGTGGACATCGCTTTCCAGTATGACGTCGTCTTCAATTCGCGCGGCAACTCCATCGATCGGCAACGCCGCGGAATCATCCGAAGCAGCGGGCGGCGCGGCCGGAGTGGGCGATTGCGCATGGGTCTGCGCGGCCCAGGGGCCGGCGAGTGAAGTGAACAGTCCGATGATGGTGATTAAGCGCCGCACGTAAAAGCCTCGAAGATGCAACATCAAAAGACCGGTCCAATGTTGAATGAAAACTCAAAATGGGGCAGCCGGAAAAATTGCGGTACGGTTGAAGGCGGAATAGTGGCCTGGTATTGTGCCGGGTTTATCTGCCAACCGAAATCCACGCGAACGGGGCCGACTGGCGTGGGATAACGCAAACCAAAACCCACAGTGTGAGAGAAATAATTAAGGTTGGAAGTGGAAGACGGCTTCCAGGCCGCGGTTATGTGAGTCAAATCGCTATAGACGTTGCCGCCGTCGTAAAAGAGAGTGCCTCCCAATCTACTTCCGATGTAGGGCAGCTTCATCGGAAAACGCAACTCTTGATTGAAAATGAGGAGCGCGAGTCCGCCGATGGGGAAACCGGTACAAGGATCGCGAGGCCCAGCTTCATTCAGGCCGAAACCACGGAGCGAAGTTGCGCCGCCGGCGAAAAAGCGTTCAGGCAAAGGAATCACTTGTTCGGGCGGAGGAGGAGTCGTCGATGTGCAATTCGTGGAGCCGCCTTCCGAAGAGCCACCTTCCACGGTCTTGCCGAGAGGTTCTTCCACACCAAAGCGAAAGGCGCGCGCGAAGACGAAAGCGCGCCCGAAGGGGTGAAACGATGAATTCTGAAAGAATCCTCGAAAGAAGCTAGCGCTGGAGCCCAAAGAAACCGATGCGACGCTCAAATCGACGGTATTGAATGTTCCACGCTTGGCGTCGGCGGGATTGTCGCGGCGCTCGCGAGCGTAGGTGATGCCGAAACCAGAAACGAGCGTGGGCTGGCTGAACAGGGGAATTTCATCCGGGGTGATGCGCAGCTCGGAAGCGGTGACTCGACGAAAGAAATAGCGGTACAGGATGTTGCTCGAGCGCGAGAAAGTCTCCGCGACTTGGAAGGCACCCTCGTAGCGAACGGAAGTAAATGTTTGTATGTCCTGGGTCTTGTCAGCGAAGCCGATCAACTGAACTCCGAGCGAGGGATGGCCGCCAAAGTTGTCAGCGGTATAACTGACGAGCGAGCGATATTGCAGGGTGCTGGCGCGGACCTTGAAAGTAAGGGTTTGCGCCAAGCCGAACATATTCGAGCGGGAGATTTCAAATATGCCGCGCGGGCTTGCGGCGATAACGGTGGCGTTGGGATTGCAGCTCGGTGGTGTGGAAGTTTTGCTGCTGCAACTGGCCCCAATCTGTTGGACCTCGAAACCTACACCATAGCCGATGGTATAGCGTTTACCTTCCTGTAAGTCCACGATGACGGTTTTATCCGGATCGGTCCCGGCCGGATTTTGGGGCTCGATCTGAACGCGGTTAAATACGCTGAGGTTGTAAAGGCGGCGCTGGGTATCGACCACATCGCTTTCGCGCAAGGGGCCGCCTGGTTTGATTTTTACCTGGCGGGAAATGATACCTGGCCGGGTGAGTTGGTAGCCCGTGATCAAGACCCTTGCTACCTCAATGCGTGGGCCTTCCGTGATGTGATAGACGAGCCGGACTTCAGTGGCAGAAGAACCGGGGGATAATTCCTCTTGAAAACGAGCTTCAGGAAAACCTTCGTTGTAATACATGGCGAGAACGTTGTTGCGGTCACTAGCGACAGCCGCGGCGGAATAGGGTTGTCCGGAAGAAGAACCGATTACGGCGAGAAGCGCTTCGGTACTGACCAACTTGTTGCCTTCCACGCGGAGCTTGTCAACCAGGGTTTGCGGGCCTTCCTGGATGGTGTAGGAGACGAAGAGGTTGCCCTTTTTACCCTGATAGTTGTCGTCCACGGATGAAGAAACCTTCACATCGAGAAACCCGTTGGAAAGGTAAACACCGCGGAGGGAATCGGCGTCGTCGTTCACCAGTTGCTGGCTAAAGCGCCCGTTGGAGCCAAACGAAGCGGGCTGGAGTTGCAACCTGCCATCCAGCAACCGCCTGCCGAAATACTTATTGCCGATGAAACCGACGCCTGCCAGGCGAAATTTGTCGCCCGGTGAAACCTGATAACTGATTACGCGGCCTTTTTCTGAGACGTCGGGATGAGAACTAACTTCGACGCTGGCATTGAAATAACCCTGCCGCTGAAAATAGTCGCGGAGATTGCGCCGCCCCTCTTGCAACAAGTCCTCGTCCACGGCTCCTTCCGCATAAATGGGCAGAATGGAGTGAAGTTTTCCTTTGCGAAGATGCGCTCCGACGATTTCGACGCTGACGCGTGGACCCGCGTTCACTTCATATTTCAAAGGCACGACGTTTAGTTGCGGATCGTAGGGGCCGGGAGTGATCAACACGCCGGCGCCCAGATAACCCTGGTTCACCAGATATTTTTTCAGACGATCGCTGGCTTTGGTAAGCCGCGCAGTAGTGAGCTGATTCTTGAGCTTAATCTTCGAGCGGTGAATGAGTTCGTCGTCGGGATAAGGCGTTTTATTTTGGACGGCAAAGCTGCCGACGACGGCGCGGGGGCCGGGAACGACAGTGATGGTTACGTCCATCTGGCGTGTGTCTTCGTGAGGCGTCAGCGCCCAAGTGACTTTTGCTTGATAGAGGCCTTCGTTATGGAGCGAATCCTTCAAGCGGTCGATGGCTTCCTGGAGGGCGCTCTCGCGGAAGGGTTCGCCCAATGTCAATCGCAAGGCGGCCTGGGCTGCAGGTTCGCTGGGTGGTTCTTTCAATCCCTCGACGCGTATTGCGTTATTGAAGTAATTGCGGCGCGCGAGGAACTCGAGCTGGAGGCCTTGAGCCGTAGGCCGGGCTTTTGCGTCGATATCAGAAAAATCGCCGGTGCGGTAGAGTTCGCGCAAGGCGTCGCGTTCCTTGGCAATATCGAAGGGGTCACCCACACGCAGCGGGAAAGAGGCCATGTCCCGGGGCACTGCTTTTCCCGATTCATCCACGATGCGGATTTCGGCCACGCGCTGGCCCTCGAATTTCGCTTCCTGCGCGCGCAGCGGCGAACATGCGAAAAGAACGCAAGCTAGGGCTGCGGCGTATAGGGCAGCATGGCCCGCGCATGGGCGCAAGGAGTTCGACGTGTTGCATGAAAGTCTCATTCGCCAGAAGATTAAGAAGAAAGGTTAGCATGCCGCGTTGCCTGAGGGACTCGAAAAGGCGCTATTATGAAGTTCTTGGTAGGAAACAACGAATGAACAGCGAACAATCCGAGAAATACTCGCGGCAGATTCTGTTCCCGGGCATCGGCGCCGAAGGGCAGGAAAAGCTCCTAACGGGAAGCGCAGCGCTGGTGGGTTGCGGCGCGCTGGGCACCGTGACAGCAAATTTGCTGGTGCGTGCGGGACTTGGACGTCTGCGAATCATCGACCGGGATTTCGTGGAGCTGTCGAATCTGCAGCGGCAAACCCTGTTTGAAGAAGCCGACGCGCGCGAACTGCTGCCCAAAGCGGTCGCGGCGGAACGGCGCTTGCGCGCAATCAACTCCGATGTGCGAATCGAGGCGATGGTAGCCGACCTGGTCCCGGAAAATGCGGAAGAGCTTCTTGCCGGATTTGAGTTGATTATCGACGGCACGGACAATTTCGAGACGCGGCTGCTGCTGAACGATGTGGCATTGTCTTTGAACATTCCGTGGATTTATGGCGCTGCGATCGGGAGCTATGGCGTCACGTTTACGATTCAGCCGGGGCGCACCGCGTGTCTAGCCTGCTTGCTGGAAGGCCCCGAGAAACCGATTGATGCGGCGGCCGAAGCTACCTGCGACACGGCTGGAATACTGAACGCCGCGGCAGGAGTGATTGGAGCGATGGAAGCAGCCGAGGCGACAAAAATCCTAGCGGGCAGGCTGGAAGCGTTGCATGGAAGGCTGCTTTCGTGCGACGTGTGGAGCGGGAAATTCCAATCCGTTCGCGTCGCTCGCAATTCTGATTGCCGTGCGTGCGGCCGCAGGGAGTTTTCTTATCTTTCGGGAAACGCGCAGCCACACATCAGCATGTGCGGACGCGATTCGGTGCAGATACACGAACGTGGGCGACGCTTGGACTTGAGCGAACTCGGCAAGCGGCTGAAGAGCGGCGCTGCAGCGGAAGTGCGCAACAACAGTTTTCTGCTTCGTTTTCGGGTAGCACCTTACGATGTAACGGTGTTCGCTGATGGCCGCGCTATTGTGAAGGGGACGAAAGATCCGGCGGTTGCGCGGTCGCTCTATGCGCGATTTGTGGGAATGTAGCGGCTGTAAGCCTTATTTTGCGGGTGAGGCGAAATGTACGGTCTGGATTTCCTTATCGTAGGCCGATTTCGGGCCGTGTCAACCCGAACATTGGTACCGTTGGATGGACAATATTTGAACTAAATTATTTGCATAAATCCTTTATTTTGTTAAACAAGACTGAGTTCGTTTTGCATTTTTAGCCGGCAACTAGTCCGTGTTACTAGTTGTGTAGTATGTAGGGAGCAAGAAGCTCTTATCGCTAAATTTCATCGCCCTTCTTGCAAAACGAAGAATCTGGTCTTGCGAACCGATCATCCTGGACAAATGTGGGATCCGCGGGAAACCAGCGAATCCCATAAAAACTTTGCACTTCTCCTAGCCTAAATCCTCGCATTGTTTCTCACACCTTCTCTAGGGAGAGATGGTGCCATTTGACGAACACAATTTATTACGAGACGTTTACGTTAAGGGTCGGTGACGGAGGATGCCCCTTGCGCATTCGTTGCACTCGCTCGAGTTGGTTCAGGACCCGATCGAACTCGCGGCTCATATGACATTCATAACGGACCAAGCGGTCCATTGCATCCTGGCGTGGAATCAAGTCTGCGAGGGCTTGAAATTTTCCCTTCAAGTCTTGAACATTTTTTCTCATAAACTCCTGACTTTCAAGCCATTCTATTTCGATATTGAAGCATTCAACCATTGTGTTCTTAAGCGTCTCGACAACGGCGGACTCATTTTTATTCTGGGCCATCGTAGTAAAGAATAAGAGGGTTTCGAACTGGCGGTAAAGGCCGCCTGGTGGCTCGCCATCGTGGTCAGTGCCGTAGAGCTTTTTGAGAAGAAATGAACCAATGTTTTGGTCGAATCCGGATTCCTTTAAATGTTTACGCATCTTCGTCAAAATGCGTATGGCTTCTTGTACTAAGAACGGATTTGGGCTAGGCCTGAGCATCCCGCCTGCAGTTTCTCCCGCTCGGTAACGATCCCAGGTCTCGACCTGCTGCTTTTCATAGGCATCGAGATCTCTAAAGATGTGTTCCATCGAAATCTCCGCACTTTCAGCCTGCAGAAGCCGTCGCTTGCGCCAAAGTAAAACGGCTAGGCTCTCTACGAGCGCTGCCTCTAGGGTGCCTTGAGGTTGTAAATCCTCTCGCAGGCCATTCAGCACCGACTGATACGCGGCTCGCGATTCCGATTTTAAAATCAGAAATTTTGAGAATATTCCATACTTGAGGGCATTGCGGCTACTCCGCTGTTTGCCTTTCGGTGTTCGCGGTCCAGTAGCGCTCGCGACATTTACGGGCAAGCTTACCTTGTCTTCAGCTCTTGAACCTGTTTCGCATTCGCTAGCATTCGCCTGCGTTACGGCCTCGGTCAAATCACTGATATCGCTCTGTTTCATAGGTCCTCCCTAAATGTCTTGCGTAGTTGTGCGATTGCCGACACGACTGTCTCGCTCAGAACTATCGGCGGCTCGCTCTTCAGGAATGTGCTTTTCGATCGGCCGTTCGCCGGATAAACATTCTCGTCACTTTGCACGGTGGATCTCCCCAAGAAAAAGCTGATGACTCGCGGCGTTTTGACTGCTAACTCGAATGTCGCAAGCTGGGATTCACAGATTTTTTGAGAGGTTCATAGTTCGCGCGTCAAAAGTTGAGACGACAAGCGGACGAGAGGGACAAATGTCAAGCCTGCATGGTTTTCGTCCTGGAGGTTGTCGCGATACCTGGCATGCTCCGCCGCAGAAACCTTGAGGGCCGTTCCCGAAAATTCGCCTTCGAGCATCCGCCGTGCATGCGGATCTGAGGCTGCAAAATGTGGGGACTTTTGTTCTATGAGGGCATGCTCGAGCCCTTCGGCAGCACTACAAATTGGGAATTGGGTTTGCTTCGGGTGGGCGACTTCACGGTACAGGCTAATCATCGTCTGAGCCTCAGACTACTTCTATCTGGCTCAGGCGGTCTTTTTTTCCTGACCCGCGCCTTGGTAGTACGTTTACAAAAAAACTGTATGCAAGCTTAGCAGGGACTTTCCGTTTGTCCAGATAAATTTGATGTCGAGGTGTTAAGTTAGTGCACAGCACTGGATTCTTTGTTGACACGAAAGCAATCGATTTTCTAGGCTTCGGAACGTGCTCAAATGCCCACATTGCGGAAAGCGAGTTCCAGATAGTCTGATCGTAAGACGTGCTGGCGAAATCGGCGGCAGTAAAACCGCGAAGCGCGGCCCTGAATATTTTCGAAAGATCTCAGCTATGCGGAAAGAATACAAAGGCGGGAGGCCGCGCAAAGCGAAAGGTTGATACCGCCCAGCCAACGCATAAACACTAGCCTTTGACCTCTCAGAACGAAACTGACAAACGCTGTCGCTCTTGCTAGAAAACAAAGTCGATAACTTCTTCGCCGTCAGGACCGCCACTGGTCAGGGCATAGGCGCCTCACGCGCAAGCGACGTTCAATAGTGTTCAGGCAATTTTTGCATCTTACAGCTTACTTGACAAACAGCAAGGCTTGCTGTTATTATTATGCCTTAAGGAAGGTAATCTTATGAAGACTCGCTCGCGCGGTTATGATTGCCCCATAGCCGCCACTCGGCAGTCGGGAACAAGAGTAATAGATCATCACGATATCAGTGCTTTGGTGCGTCAGAACGTAAGACTGGCGAAGCGTTTAGCCGGGGGGCGATTAGGGTCTGGTGCGCTGTGCCGACTGCGCGATTTGACGATCAGTTTCGGAATTTCTGTCGCCCTCGGTGACCTTTTGTACTTAGACGGCGGATGGTATGTAACCCATCCCGGCCTGTTGCGCTTGGCGTACCGCTCACATTGCGTGAGCATCAACGTCCAGCAGGTCCGCGAATACTGCGACCCCGTCACTGCCCGTTGGGTCTTCAAAGCTACCGTCTACAAGTCTGTGGGTTCTAGAGGCTTCGTGGGCTACGGCGACGCAGATCCTTCCAACGTGTCTCCATTAGTCCGTGGCGCCGAAATGCGTGTGGCCGAAACTCGAGCCGTCAATCGCGCCCTGCGCAAAGCGTACGGTATTGGACTCTGCAGTGTGGAAGAACTTGGCTCGTTTTCAGCTCCACAGAAGCCCACCGCTGTACCGCCTTCCAGCGGTCATGTTGGATCAAACGGCTCAAGCAACGGCCAGCCGAGGCTGCGTGACAGACTTTGCCTGCTCATTCGTCAGCACAATCTCGATCCTGCGCTGGTGAAAGCCTATGCCACCGATTGCTGCGGCACCGCAACCCTCAAAGATGCCAGCCGCGATCTGGTCGAATCCTTTGTCACTCAGCTGGCAGTTTCAGCAGAGAAAGATAGAGAGGCCCTGGTGTGCAAACTTAACTCCTATGCCCAACCTGTGGAGGCCAAACCATGAAGCGACATATCCCCGGTCTGCATTCCCGCCAGCAGGATCATGAAAATTTTTTGGAGGGACTGTTTCTGGTTCGAGTCGATTCTGCTTCCTACCGCTGGCATCCGCAGAAACCGTTTCTATCCCTGCGCTTTGTCATTCTCGAGCCCGAATGGTTTGCAGCGCAATCGCTTGCCGGCCGGCTCTATTGCACCGAACGAGCCTTGTGGAAGCTGAATTGGTTCCTGCGGGATTTCGGCTATGACTCGGATCTCCTTCGTCAGGATCAAGTGGATGAAAAAGCTCTGGTTAACCTTCGTGGAGTTGTACGGACATCTCAAGTCACGCTCAACGGCCGGTCCTTCCAG
>Ga0182024_10009653_pt1 | contig 19891 bp, 17 predicted proteins | sample P32metaG_FD_120480 | JGI IMG/M metagenome (GOLD analysis project Ga0182024, IMG submission 120480) | Permafrost microbial communities from Stordalen Mire, Sweden - P3-2 metaG (Illumina Assembly) | ecosystem: Environmental > Terrestrial > Soil > Wetlands > Permafrost | place: Sweden: Stordalen... | reverse complement strand
CCGGGCAGCGGCTGCGCCGCGCTCGACGGCGTCAACCGCAAGCACGCGGTGCTCGGTGTCAGCGAGCATTGCATCGCGACCTATCCCGGCGATTTCGCCCAGGCGCTGATCGCGCTCGAAGCCGCCGTCGAGATAGTCGGCGCGGATGGCCGCGCCCGGATCGCGCTGTTCGAGGAGCTGCACCAGGTTCCGGGTTCGACGCCGCAGATCGAGACGACGCTACAGCCGGGCGATCTCATTATCGGGTTCGTGGTGCCGAGCGGCCCGTGGACTCGGCGGTCGCTCTACCTCAAGATTCGCGACCGCGACTCCTACGAATTCGCGCTCGCTTCGGCGGCGGTCGCGCTCGATCTCGACGGCGACCAGGTGCGGACGGTGCGGATCGCGCTAGGGGGCGTCGCCACCAAGCCGTGGCGCGCGCATGCCGCGGAACAGGTGCTCGTCGGCAAGCGATTGACGGAGGAGAGCGCCGAAAGGGCGGCGCGGGCGGCCTTCGCCGATGCCGTGTCGCATGGCGACAATCGCTACAAAATCGAGCTCGGGCCTCGCACGTTGGTCCGCGCGCTCCTCGAAGCTCAAGCAATGAAGGTTTGATCATGGCACAGCCGATCTCCACGGCGGACGCCACGCGGCCCGCCGTCGCCGCCAATGTCGCCCGCTTCGACGGCCGGATCAAAGTCACTGGCGGCGCGCGCTATGGATCCGACCCCAGCGTGGTCAATCCCGCTTACGCCTACCTTGTCACCAGCGCCATCGCGCGGGGATATATCACGCACATCGACGACGACGCGACTCGCGCGCTCAAGGGCGTGCTCGATGTCATGACCTACGAGAACACCGCGGGCCGGATCAAGCCCGGTAAATTGTTCTCGGATCACGGCTACATGGCCACGACCATCCAGCCGCTTGCTTCCGAGCGGATCGAGCATGCGGGCGAAATCGTCGCGGTCATCCTCGCCGACACCTACGAAGCCGCGCGTGATGGCGCGCACCGCCTCAAGATCGCTTATGCCGAGGAAACACCGTCGGCGGGCTTCGGCAGCGCCGGAACCGAAACCGTTGCCGGCAAAGCTGCATCGAGCGAGCACGAGGATCCGGCGGTTGGCGATGCCGCCAAGGCATTTCAGGAGGCGCCGGTCAAAATCGACGCCGCGTATGGCACGCCGACCCAGCACCATAATCCGATCGAGCTGTTCACGACGACCTGCGCGTGGGACGGCGGCCGGCTGACGGTTTGGGAATCGAGCCAGAACGTCTATGGCTTCAAGAACGGCCTGGCGCAGCAGCTCGATATGAGCGCCGAGGACATTCGCGTGATTTCGCCCTTCATCGGCGGCGCGTTCGGCTCGCGCGGTTCGCTCACGCCGCGCACCGCGCTGATCGCCTATGCGGCGCGCCGTCTCAATCGCCCGGTGAAGCTCGTGGCGACGCGCGAGCAGGGCTTCACGATCGCGACCTATCGCGCCGAGACGCGCCACCACATCAAGCTCGGCGCCGGCCGCGACGGCAAGCTCGTCTCGTTGAGCCACGAAGGCTGGGAGGTCACGAGCCGGCCGGACAATTACATGGTCGCGGGCACCGATGCCTCGACGCGTCTTTATGCCTGCCCCAACGTCTATTCCAACGTGTCGATCGTGCATGCCGACCGCAACACGCCGGGCTTCATGCGGTCACCGCCGGAAACGCCCTATATCTACGCGCTCGAAAACGCGATGGACGAGTTGGCGGTCGCCCTCGACATGGATCCGGTCGAGTTGCGCCGCGTCAACGACACCATGGTCGAGTCGATCCGCGGGCTGCGTTACACCAGCCGCTCGCTGATGGAATGTTTCGATGCCGCAGCCAAGGCGTTCGGCTGGAGCCGGCGCAATCCCAAGCCAGGCTCGATGCGGGACGGGGACTGGCTGATCGGCTGGGGCTGTGCCACGGCCATGTATCCGACGCAGATCGCGCCCGCCACGGTGCGCGTCAGCCTGACGCCGCGAGGGACGGTCAAGGTGCAAACCGCAGCGCACGAGATCGGCAACGGCGCCTACACGGTCGTCGCCATCACCGCCGCCGACAAGCTTGGCGTCGCTCTCGACAAGATCACGGTGGAACTGGGCGACAGCGATTTGCCGCCTGCCCCGGTCGCGGGCGGATCGAACACGACCGCGAGCGTGTGCAACGTGGTTGCCAAGGCCTGCGAACAGATTCGCGCTCGCATCGCCGAGGCCGCCGTCGCGGCACAGGACGGTCCGTTCGCCGGCGCCGACCCGAAAACGCTGGTGCTCAAGGATGGCATGCTTCGCGATCCGACAGGCAGCAAGACCGAGCCCCTCTCGGCCGCCATTCGCCGCGCCGCCAATGGCGCCCTCGAGGCCTACGCGGAAAATATCCCGCATGGCGCCAAGCCGGACGGGATCGACATGCTCTATCGCGGCCAGCCCAATCTCGTCGGCGGCGCCAAGATGAAGGATCGCATCCAGTTCGCCTTCGGCGCGGAATTCGTGGAGCTGCGCATTCACGCCCGCACGCGCGAGATTCGCTGTCCCCGCATCGTCGGCGCGTTCGCGGCCGGTAAGATCGTGAGTCCGCGCACCGCGGAGAGCCAGTTGATGGGCGGGATGATCTGGGGCATTTCCGCGGCCCTGCACGAGGCGACCGAAATCGATGCCCGGGCGGCGCGCTATTACAATACCGATCTGGCGGAATACCTGGTTCCGGTGAACGCCGATGTCGCCGATGTGCAAGTCATCATGCTCCCGGAAGAGGACCACTTGGTGAACGAACTCGGGATCAAGGGCTTGGGAGAACTCGCCAATGTGGGCACTCCAGCCGCGGTCGCAAGCGCGGTTTGGCACGCAACCGGCATCCGGATTCGTGAGTTGCCGATTCGGTTGGAAAAGCTACTGGAAACGAAGGCCATCTGAACACGGCCTGAAAGCACGTCGCGCCGCAACGCTAGGGATTGCTGCAGCCCAATTTTGCTTCACTCGGCAGTGGCTGCGCCGGCGACCCGAGCGGACACGGCGTCGGACTTGATCCGGTAGGTGTCGCGCTGGGCGTGGCGGAGGAATCGGACGGGTTGTGAAGAACCTGTGTTGGCGCCGTCGAGGGCGCTGGAGGCGGGGGTTCCGCTTCGAGGGGCTCGGGCGCGCGCAACGAAAAAGTGGTTCCTGTCGCGGGTACGCCCGTAATTGGCCCGACAGCGCCGGGCGTGGTGGGAGAGCCCGCGACGAAGCCTTGAGCGGAGGCCGCTCGGTTTTCTATCGCGAAGGCCGCCAGCGCGACGACGATGAGAAATCGCATTTTCACATCAATTCCCTATGGGAGTCGCTTAGCGCTCGCCCGTCCGAAACTCCTTAAGGCGCGGGGCCTTCCGGAAAGGACGCGAAAATTGAGGTCCCGGACGCGGTGCGCCTAGTGCTTCTCATAGCGGAGGCCGAGCTTCAATGCGACCTGGTAGTGCTCCACGGTTCCGTTGGCGATATGTCCGCGAACTGTCTCGACTTCGAACCACTCGAGGTTGCGCAATGTTTTCGCGGCGGTCTTGACCGCATTCTCGATGGCGTCTTCGACGCTCTTGCTGGAAGTCCCGACGATTTCGGTGACGCTATAGACATGATCGGTCATGTTTTCGCTCCCATGCGTTGCGTGGTCCCGCCTTTAGGGAACGAGCGCGCGCGGGCATCGTTCCGGCTACCTTCGCTCCTGATGGTGGGTAACGGCGCAAGGCAATGCTACGCGATCATCCCAAGCCCCAGCAATAGCCCCCGCAGGGGAGCGATAGAACTCTCAGTGTTTCGGGGGCGGGCGTGTCTTCCGGGAAGCCGCCATCCCGGCCTTGACAAGCTCCAGGGCTTCCTTAGGTCCGCCATCGCGGACCGGTTTGAACTTGCGGTCACGGAGTTGGTTGTATTCCACGAAAAACGCCTTGATCTCGCGCAGGAGATGGGGCCCCAGATCGCCTAGCGAGCGCACATGGTCGTGGCTGTGGGCATGCACCGCGACGGCCAGCAGCCGATCGTTTTCGATCCATTTTTCGCCCTTGCTCTTCTGTTGCGCCTCGATCGCCCCAATGAGCCGGGTTTGAACGACGCAGCCCGGAATCACGGGGGCGTCCATTAGGACCAGGACATCGAGCGGATCGCCGTCTTCACCCAGGGTCGAGGGAACGAACCCGAAATAGTAAGGGAAGAACATGCCGTCTGGCAGAACGTTGGCCAGATTGAAACAATCGAATTCCGGGTCGTAATCGTATTTGTTGCGGCTGCCCTTCGGCGTTTCGACGACGGCGCGCAACGCGCCGCTCTCGCGATCGAAGGGCGGGCCTTCGGATAGAATGGCATGCCGCGCATGGTTGGCCATCGGAAACCCCAAGCCTGTTCTTCCCGTGAGAGAACCATCCGCGAAGCAGGCCCGTTCCGCGGGTGGAACTTAAGGCTCTATACGCTCGTTACCGGTTTAGGCCTTGATCGAAGGGAGAAAATCATGGCGACCACCGGACAGAAGAAAAAAGTCAGCAAGGTCATGCGCGAACACAAGCATGGCGACCTCAAGGGCAGTTCCGGGAAAAGGGTGAAGAGCCGAAAGCAAGCGATCGCCATCGCCATGTCCGAATCGGGTCAATCGCGCAAGCGCAAGAAGAGCACGACGGCGAAAAAGAAAAGTTCGTCTTCCCGCGGCAAGAGCAAGAAATAGCAGCACGCGCGACATGGGGCGCGCCCCCTCGTCAGGTGGCGCTGCGCTTGGCGTCAAGCGACCGGACGGAACTCGCTTGCGGCCCCATGGGACCTTCGCCGGTCGCCCGAGTGATTGCGACGGTTATGCCGATAACGAGATCGTCGAAATTCCCGCCGATGACGGCGTTCCTCGTGAAATACAGGTCGGGCGCGCCTTTGACTTCGACGAAGCCGTAATTCTGCTCCGGAAACAGCCGGACCACCATGCCGGTTTCGACGGCGCCTTCGTGCTGCTTCACCGTTCCTTGGCGAATATCGACCGTCTCCTCGAGCTGGCGATGCGCGGCATCGAATGCGCGATGGATGAAGGCAAGTCGATCGCTCTTGGTTTCTCGCCGCTCCTCGGAAGCCTTGGCGATAATCTTGTTCCGTCCCGGCACTTCGAGCTCGATCGTGATCGCGAGCGCCGTCTTGCCGCCGCCGGCGCTGCGATGCGGGACCTCGATCACGATTCGGCAAGCGGTGAGATGCGCGTGGAGGCGGCCGAGCCAGGAAACCTTTTCCCGGATCAACTTTTCAAGCGCTGCCGACCCCTCGATATCCTTGAAAACGATCTGCAGCGGCGTTTCTGTTTCGGCCGCGGATATCGCCCCAATCCCTGAATCCGTCGAGGAATGCGATTTCGCCATGGGAGGCCTCCGTCCGTTGTTGCCTCATCTCAAGCCCATAAGGGAAACCGCGCGATCCGTCTCGTCGTTCCGCCATCCTATTCGACGACGCCGCGGTCACGCAGCGCCGAAATCGCCGTAGCGTCATAACCGAGATCGCGCAGAACGGCGTCGGTGTCCTGGCCCTTCTCCGGCGTGGGCGAGCGCAATTGCCACGGCGTGCGACTCAGAGTCACGGCCTGACCGACCAACTCCATTGGGCCGCGCCGGGGATGCTCTATTGCGGCGGCCATCGCCAGATGCTTGACCTGCGGATCGGCGAACATCTCGTCGATGCGATAGATCGGGCCGCACGCGACGCTGGCCTCGTTCAGAGCCGCGATCCAATGCGCGGAGGACTGGGTTCGGGTGATCTCCTCGATGGCCGCGTTGAGGCGGTCGCGATTCTTGAATCGCGCCGGACCGGTCGCGAAATCGGGATCGGTGAAAAGGCCGGGAGCGCCGATCGCGTCGCAAAAACGGCGATAAATCTCCTGGCCGGTGGTCGCGATGTTGATATGACCGTCGGCGGTCGCGAAGACGCCGGTGGGCGCGCCGGCGGGATGATTGTTGCCGGCCTGGCCCGGAACGACGCCATCGATGAGCCACCGCGCCGCCTGAAAATCCAGCATCGCGATCTGGGCCGCGAGCAGCGACGATTGCACCCATTGGCCTTCGCCCGATTGTTCGCGCTCCAAGAGCGCCACGAGAATCCCCATGGCGGCGAAAATCCCGGCGCAGAGATCGGCGATCGGAATCCCGGCGCGCACCGGTCCTTGTCCAGGCAGGCCGGTCACGGACATGATGCCGCCCATGCCCTGGGCGATTTGGTCGAAGCCGGGCCGGTCGCGATAGGGACCGGTCTCGCCGAAGCCGGAGATGCTGGCATAGATCAGCCGCGGATTGATGGCGCGCATGGTCTCGTAATCGATGCCGAGGCGGTATTTCACGTCCGGCCGGTAATTCTCGACCAGGACATCGGCGTCGCGGACCAGGCGCTTTAGGATATCGACGGCGTCGGTCTGCTTCAGGTCCAGCGCGATGGCGCGCTTGTTGCGGTGGAGATTCTGGAAGTCGGAACTGTCTCGTGAGCCGCCCGACAGTCCGTCCTCGCCGGTCGCTTCGATCTTGATGACGTCCGCACCGAAATCCGCCAATTGGCGGACGCAAGTCGGGCCGGCGCGGACCCGCGTCAAATCGATGACCTTGAAGCGCCTCAAGGGAAGAGAAGTCATGGACGATTCGGCAAATCGGCTGCGGGGCGTCAGCCGGTTACCCTCGCGGCAGTTGGCGCCAATCCGTCTCCTTCGGAATGATTTCCGCGAACGACCGCACCAGACCCCAATCGATCGCGGGATCGAATTCGGCCGATGTCTTCTGCCCCGCGGCATGTTGCTTGGCCGCGTTCATCAGCGTGCGCCGCGCCCGCACGATGGCGATGTCGCTGGTGGCCAGGAACTCATGGACACGGTCGGCGAAGACTCCTTGCGCCATCGCCACCGCGTAATCTTCATGGCGCAACACCGAGAAGCCGGACCATTTGCCGTCCTCGATCTTGCCGCGGTCCTGGCCGAAGCGATTTTCGATGCCGCCCAGGATCGGGGTCATGTCGGTGGCTTTGGTGACGCTGGGCCAATTGCTGTCGGTGAGCGGACGGACGAGATTGTAGCGCACATCCCATTGCGCCGAATGCTCGTCGTCGATCGGCACCGAGATGGTGATGAGCTGCATCCCCTCGCGCCCACCATGCTGCGGAATATAGGAATACCAGGGCATGACGAATTCGCGCACCCGGACATAGTGCTGGCCGTCGGGCATGGTCCGCACCGCCGCTTCGCGGAAGCCGTAGGGCTGTTCCTCGAACTCGAAGCGCGGCGCCAGATCGACCGTCGCGTTGTCGATGTTGCTGGAACCGAATTTCGTCTTGTCCTTGGTCGCCCAATCCTGATGCAGGATGCCGACATGGGCGGAATCGAGCTGGCCTTCGAGGCCGTTGAGCCAGTTCGCCTTCACGACCCCGATCGAGATGCGGACGTGGCTCGGCGGCAACTCGGTCCAATTGTATTTCGGGAACGGCGCGGGGTCGCCGCCGCCGAGCCAGACCCACAGGATGCCAGCGCATTCATGCGTCGGGTAATGATTGACCTTGACCCGCGCGGCGAATGCGGCGCGGCGTTCGGGCGGCTCGGCGGGGACATCGACGACCTTGCCCGAAACGTCGATCTTCCAACCGTGGAAGATGCAGGTCAGCGCGCAGTCCTTGTTGTGCGCCAGCGCAAGCGAGACGCCGCGATGCGGGCAGCCTTCGTCGAGGACGCCGACGCGGCCGTCTGTGGCGCGAAAGGCGATCAAATCCTGGCCCAGGAGCCGCAGGCGCTCGGGCGCGCCGTCGCGCTCCAGCCCCGCGCCGGGCATGGCCGGCACCCAATATTGGCGCATGAAATCGCCCATCGGCGTGCCGGGACCGACCCGGCTCAGTAGTTCGTTTTCTTCCTTCAACATGGCATTCGTCTCCCGGTGCCCCAATGGATTGCGGTGAGGATAAGCCTGTTGAGCCGAGCGGGGAATAGGTTACTCGTATATCGGCTTGACGCGGATAGATGCGCCGTCATGATCGGCGCCGACAAAAAAGGGAGAAGAGCTTGATCAGAAGCACGGAACGGATCCTGGTGACTCATGCCGGCGTGCTGCCGAAGCCGCCGGATTTGATGAAGCTCGTCTTGGCGCGCGCACAGGGCAATGCGTACGATCCGGACGAACTGGCCCGCCGCTTGCGCGAGGGCGTCGCGGCCACCGTGCGGCAGCAGGCGGAATGCGGCATCGACAGCGTCAATGACGGCGAACTCGGCAAGACGACGTTCTCGCATTACTGCCGCGAGCGGCTCGGCGGCCACACCACGGAGAGTTCCCGTCCTGGTCATGAAGCGCCAACGCTCAGCATCGGATCGCGCGACCGGCGAAAATTTCCGGAATATTTCGAGCAAGGCAAGGCCGGCTTCGCGTCGGCGAATTCCTGGCCGCAATCTTATTGCGTCGGGCCTCTGACCTATGTCGGGCACGAGGCGCTCAAGACCGATCTGGAGAATTTCCGCGCCGCACTTCAGGGCGTGAAGGTGGCGGAAGCCTATCTCCCCGCCAATACGCCCGGCACGATCGAGCATTGGCTTCGCAACGAGTACTACAAGAGCGAGGAAGAATTCGTCTACGCCATCGCCGAGGCGATGCGCGATGAATACAAGGCCATCACGGACGCGGGATTCCTTCTCCAGATCGACGACCCGGACCTACCCGACGGGTGGCTCATGTATCCCGACATGAGCGTCGCGGAGTACCGGAAATACGCGACCCTGCGCGTCGAGGCGTTGAATCACGCGCTGCGCGGCATTCCGCGCGAAAAAATTCGCCTCCATGTCTGCTGGGGCAGCTTCCACGGCCCGCATCACGACGACATCCCGTTGAAGGACATCGCCGATATTATTTTTTCGGTGCCGGCTTCGAGCTATTCGATCGAGGCGTCGAATCCCGCGCACGAACATGAGTGGGACGTGTTCGAGACCACCAAACTCCCGGAGGGCGCGGTGCTGATCCCCGGGGTGGTCGGCCATTGCACCGACTTCATCGAGAATCCGCATCTCGTCGCGCAGCGGCTGGTGCGTTACGCCAAGCTCGTCGGACGCGAGAATGTCATGGCCGGCACCGATTGCGGCCTCGGCTCGCGCGTCGGTCACGGCACCATCGCCTGGGCGAAGCTCGGCGCCATGGTCGAAGGCGCGCGGCTCGCGACCAAGGAGCTGTGGGGCAAGGCGTAGTCGCCTACTCCGCCGCCAATCGGTCCGGGACGAGCTCGGCGCGCGGCAGGCGCCGACCGAGGATCAGGTCCGACGCCTTGTCGCCGATCATCACCGTCGGCGCGTTGGTGTTGCCGCCGGTGATGGTCGGCATCACCGAAGCGTCGGCCACGCGCAAGGCCGCGATCCCACGCACCCGCAATCGCGGATCGACCACCGAATCCTCGTGAAGGCCGATCGCGCAGGTGCCGACGGGATGATAGGCGGTGGTCGTGGTGTTGCGGATGAATTGATCGAGCTGGGCGTCGGTCTTGCAGTCGGGACCCGGTACCACTTCCGCGCCGACCAGGTGCGCGATTGGCGATGCGGTGAAGATTTCGCGCACCTTGCGGATGGCCGCGCGCAAAACCGCGATGTCGCCGGGGGCACTGAACAGATTGAAATAGATGCGCGGCGCAGCCATCGGATCGGCGGATGCGAGATTCATCCAGCCCCGGCTTTCGGGATGCTGGAGGCCCGAGCGGGTCGAGAACATATGCGGCGCCGGCTTCTTGATGAGCGGAAACCAGGGACCGGCTTCCGGCGAATTGGCGCCGATCAGGGTTTGGATATCGGGGCGCTCCAATTCGGGCCGCGAGCGATACCAAGCATTGCCGACAATCGGCATGGTCGCGACCGGTCCGCTGCGCGCAATGCCCCAGCGCAACACCGACAGAATTAGCCTATCCCAGCGCAAATTGTTGACGAGACTGACCGGCAGTTTCGCGAGATTGACCACGCTGACGCCGGCATGGTCCTGCAGGTTGCGCCCGACGCCCGGCAGATCGTGGATGGGCTTGATGCCGACGGCCTTCAGCGAATCCGCCGGACCGATACCCGACAGCATCAGAAGCTGCGGCGAATTGTAGGCGCCGCCAGAGAGCACGATCTCGCGCTCGGCGCGGACCGAGACGGTCTGGCCGCGCTGGATATAGTCGATTCCGATGGCGCGGCCATGCTCGATCGCCAGGCGGGTCGCGTGCGCGTCGCTTTCGAGCGTGAGGTTCGGCCGCGACAGGGCCGGTTTCAGGAAAGCCGACCAGGTGCTGGCCCGCTCGCCGCGATCGATGGTCAGATCGGGGATGCCGATGCCCTCGGAATCGGCGCCATTTTGATCGTCGTTGAAGGGAATGCCCGCTTCTTTGGCCGCCGCGACGAAAACGGGCGTCAGCCTGTTGGCGTTCGGCGTGCGCGAAATGCGCAGCGGACCGCCGCCGCCATGATAGGGACCGTCCCCGCGCGAATCGTCTTCGACGCGCTTGAAATAGGGCAGCACGTCCTCATAGCCCCAGCCCTCGGCGCCGAGCTGACGCCATTGATCGTAATCGCGGGGATGGCCGCGGGCATAGAGCATGCCGTTGATCGCACCCGAACCTCCGACCAGCTTGCCGCGCGGCACCGGAATGCGGCGGCCATTGACGCTCGCTCCCGGCTCGCTCGCATAGTTCCAGAGGTAATCGGGATTGGTCCAGAAGCTGCGCGCCGTCATCGGCATGCGGAGAAGCGGGTTGCGGTTGGCGCGCCCGGCTTCCAGCACGAGTACTTTGTGCGCGGGATCGGCGCTCAGCCGCTCGGCCAGGATGCAGCCCGCCGTCCCGGCGCCGACGACGATATAGTCGTAGGTCTCTATCATCGCGCCGCTCAATGGACCGTCACATCCTTCACCTCCATGCGCATCAGCGCATGCGGTGTCGGCGTGAAATCGATGTTCTTCGTCATGGTATAGACGGCGACGCTGTTCCAGATCGGGATCGAGACGTAATCGTCATGGAGGATGCGCGTCGCCTGACGGACCAGATCGCCGCGCTTTTCGACATCGAATGTCTGCAGCGCTTGCGCGACCAGCGTGTCGAACGCCGCGTTGCGGTAGGTCGAGAATGGCGAAAAGGAGGCGAACACGAAGGAGAGCGCGACCGTCGGCTCGTAGTAATTGGCGAACGGGGTCGGTCCGATCCCGACCGTGTCGGCGAGTTCGGGATTCTTCGCGTTCTTGCGCATCAGCTCGACCATCTTCGGTACTTCCATGCCCTGGACCTGGCAATCGATGCCGATGGCCTTGACATAGAGCGCGACGGCTTCGGTCGTCTCCCGCATGCCGTAATCCTCCCCGATCCAATAGAGGAGCGGCATCTTGAAGCCGTTCGCGAAGCCCGCCTCTGCCATCAGCTGCTTCGCCCTGGCGGGATCGTAGACGTAATTCTTGAGGTCCGGATCGTAGCCGATCTGTCCCGGGGCAAAGCCGGCGTAATGTTTCGGGATGCCGTTCAAGAGACCGCTGATGATGGCGTTCGCGTCGATCGCGGCCGCCACCGCCTGGCGCACGCGGATGTCGTGCCACGGCATTTTCGGATTCTCGTCGATAAAGCCGACCGACACGGTCGGCGTGGTTTCGAGCTCGGCGATCTTGAAGCCCTGCTTTTTCAGACTATCGACATCGGTATAGGGCGTGTTGAGAATCATGTCCGCTTCGCCCGAGCGCAATTTGGCGACCCGTGTCGTATCCTCGTCGACGAACTCGAAATGCACCTTCTTCACCATGGGCGCCCCGCCCCAGTAATCGGGATTGGCTTCGAGATCGATCGCCTGGCCCGGCTGGTAGGAGACGAATTTATAAGGGCCGGTGCCGACCGGATGCTTCACGAATTCGTCCTCGCCGACGCGGTCGTGGTACGCCTTGGACACGATCACCAAGGCGCGGCGGACGAAGAAGATCGCCTCCGGCTTCTTGAAGACGAACTTCGCGGTGTCGTCGTCGACCGCCTCGACATGGTCGAGATTGCGGTTCGCGCTTTGATAAAGCGGGTTTTTCGCCATGCGCTCATGGCTGAAGACGATGTCCTGGGCCGTGAATGGATCGCCCGAATGGAATTTGACGCCCTTGCGGATCTTGAAGGTGATGGTGAGTTCGTCCAGCGAAACTTGCCAGGTGACAAGGCCCGGCGCCGGCTTGCCCTCGGAATCGAGATCGATCAGCTTCTCGGTCACATTCTCCATCACCGGCAAGGTGATGACGCCGTTCAATGCCGTGGTGGCGTCGAGCTTTTCCGGCTCGTGGTTCATGACGATGATGAGCGGCTTTTCGTCGGCGTGGGCCGGCGGCGTCACAATCGGTGCCGCCGCGACGCCCAATGCGAGTGTGGTCAATAGGGCAGCCAACCGATACTTCATTATTCCTCCCGCCGTGGCGCTCCGCCGCGTTATCGCGATGTTGAACGGCAATTAACCGCGCCCTCGCTCAGGGGTCAATTGCGGCAGTCGCCGATCCGCACGCCGTTCGACGTAGGCGTGGACGCCGCGCACATTCGCGCCAATAATCGTTCGCTTCCTCGCGGCGCGGACGAACCGTGACGCCGCCGCGGAGGAATGACGGCGCTAGCGTGAAAGATTCGGGCGTCAAGAAGGTCGGTTGGGAGGATTTTTACGTCGATGATCGAATCCGCGCTCTCCGATCGCGGACCGGAAGCGCCGGTGCTGCGGAAGGTGTCGCGCCGCTTCGTCTGGTTCCTGTTCCTGCTCTTCGTCGTCAACTTCATCGATCGCGGCAATGTTGGCATGGCCGCGATCACGATGAATCCGCAATTGGGCATCTCCGCGACGATGTTCGGCCTGTCGCTGACCATCTTCGCGATCGCCTATGCGCTGTGCGAAATTCCGAGCAACCTCATCCTGGCGCGGGTAGGCGCGCGCAGGTGGTTCGCGCGCATCATGATCACCTGGGGGATCGCATCGGCCGCCTGCGCCTTCATCGTCGGCGCTAAAACGTTGATCCTGTTCCGAACGATACTGGGCATCGCCGAGGCCGGCTTCGCGCCGGGCCTGGTACTCTTTATCACCTATTGGTATCCGCAATTCTATCGGTCGAGCGCCCAATCGGGCTTCATGATCGCGCAGCCGATCGCGGGAGCGGCGGGCGCGCTTCTTGGCGGCGTCATTCTCGGCATGAACGGCGTGTTCGGTCTCGCCGGCTGGCAATGGCTGTTCCTGATCGAGGGCGCGCCGGCGGTGGTCCTCGGTGTCGTCACCTATTTCTATCTCACCGACCGGCCGGCCGAGGCGAAATGGCTCAGCGCGGAAGAGCGGGCGACGCTCGAAGCCGCGCTCGAGCGCGACCAGGAGAATCGCGAAACGCTGATCGCAACCGGCGAGCGGCGCTCGGTCTTCCGCCTGGTGTTAAGCCGGAACATGCTGATTCTGTCCTTCACCTTCGGCTGCATGGTCGCAAATTTCAGCGCGCTCGGTGCCTGGATGCCGCAGATCGTCCGCGACATGAATGCGCCGGGCACCGCTTATTGGGTCATCGGCGCGATCACGGCGATCCCGTCGCTCTGCACCATCGCGGCAATTCCGATCTGGTCGATCCATTCCGACCGGCGCAAGGAGCGCTATTGGCATTGCATCGGGCCGGTCCTGGTCGGCGCGCTGGCCTGGGAGGTCGCCGCCACCGCGCACCGGCCGGCGGTGCAAATGGCCGCCCTGGTCGTGGCCTCGGTGACCACCATTGCCGCTTGGCCGATCTTTTTCACGCTGCCGGCCGCCGTGCTGCCGCGCGAGGCGCATGCCGCCGGCATCGCTTTTCTCAACACGGTGGGCATCGGCGGCGCCGCGCTCAGCCCGATCGTCATGGGCGTCATGCGCGACCTCACCGGCAGCTTCGCGGCACCGATGGCGGTAATGGGCGCGATCCTGGCGCTCGGCGCTGCCCTCGTGTTCCTGGTCCCGCAAAGGCTGCTGAATGGTAACGGCGCAGTGGCGGTGACGCCGGCGGACGCGGCGCTGTCGCGCGATGCGTGAGCCGCCATTGACGTTGCCCGACTTGCGGGGAAACATGGTCTAAAGGCCCGCCCTGCCGGGCCGATGTCAGGGAGGATCGCTTGCCGCTTCAAACCATCATGCGTGGCATCTTCGCGCTCGCCACGCTTATCCTGTTCGCCCGGGCCGGGTCCACCGCCGATGCGCTGATCGTCACGACCACGCCCGCCGCCGATGGCGCGCCGATGTTCGTGGCGCAGGCGGAGGGGTTCAACGCCAAGCACGGCATCGCGGTGAACCCGACGATCACGGCCTTGATGCCGACATTGCCGCCGGCCCTGATCTCCGATTCGGTCCAGGTCGGCTGCATGACCACCACGACCTTCATTCAGGCGGTCGCCGGAGGGCTCGACCTCGTCGCCATCGCCGGCGGCTCTATCATCTCGCATCAGCTCGACAATACCGGGCTCGTCGCTCGCGAGGGCAGCAACATCCATACCGCCCAGGATCTGGTAGGCCCCAAGGTCGGGGTTCCGGGATTGGGCGCCTATTTCCATGTGATTGTGAGCTATTGGCTTCAGCTCAAAGGTGTCGATCCCAAGCAGGTCCATTTCGTCGAAGTCACCTTTCCGGCGATGCGGGACATGCTGGCCTCGAAGACGGTCGACGCGGTGGGCGCCGTCGACCCGGTGCGCAAACTGATCATCGATTCCCATGTCGGCTATCTGGTCAGTCCGATCATTCCGGACCTGCCCGAAGGGCCCTCGATCCTCGTCTATGCCGCGACCCGCGATTGGGCGAATGGCCACAAGCAGGAAGTCGCGGCGTTTCGAGCCGCGATCGCCGATGCCGATGCCTTCATCGTTGCCAATCCGCAAAAGGCGCTCGAGGATTTCGGCAAATTCGTGAAGATGCCGCCGCCGGTGCTGGCCGCGACCAAGATCGGAATCCAAAAGCCGGACCTCACCGAGGATCAAATCTCCTGGTGGGTCGGCGTGATGCAGAAGCAGGGTCTGCTCTCCGGCCCCGTCGATACCAGCAAAATGATTTTCGAGTGATGACGCACGCCAGGCTCCCTCAAGGCAGTCGGGAAAATGGTCGCGATAGGTATCAGAAATTAGCGCGACCGACGCGCGGAGAGTAGAACACCGTCGGTCAAGGAGAGTGCGATGAAACTGTTGTCGTTCGAAACCAAGGGCGCCCCTCATGTCGGCGCGGCTTTGGATGATGGGATTGTCGATCTAACCGGCGCGCTCGAAGACACGCACCCAAATCTTCGCGAGGGCGGATCGATGCTCGGGATCATTCAATCCGGTATCGATATCGATACGATCGGCGAAGAGTGTATCCGCAAGCTGCGCGACGCCGGTAGACTTGAACGCTATCGCGTCGCCGATCCCAAATTCCTGCCGCCAGTCCTGCGTCCTTCGAAGATCCTGGCGCTCGCGCTCAACTATCAGGAGCATATCGACGAATCGCGCCTCAGCTTCTTCAACGAGCCGATCATTTTCGAAAAATATCCCAGCAATATGATCGGCCACGGCGACGAGATCGAACTGCCGCCCTTCCCGCAAATGGTCGATGAAGAACACGAGTTGGCGCTGGTGGTGGGTCGCGACTGCCGGCACATCAAGCCTTCCGAGGCGGCGGATTATATTTTCGGCTACACGATCTGTAACGACGTGTCGGCGCGCGACCGCCAACGCGAGAGACTGAAAATGGGCCAGCCCTATAGCTACGCCAAGAATTTCGCGACTTTCTGCCCGATGGGCCCGTGGGTAGTGACCCGGCGCGAGTTGCCGGATGCGCGCAATCTCGGCATGGAAGTGCGCGTCAATGGCGAGGTGCGCCGCAAGGGCAATTCGAAGGACATGATCTTCGATCCCTACACCGTGCTCGCCTATTGTTCCGATTATACGCGGATGGAAGCGGGCGACGTGATCTCGCTCGGAACCTTCGCGGGCAACAAGCGGCTGACTGCCGGCGACGACCTTGAACTCGAAATCGAGCGCATCGGCACCTTGCGCAACCGCGTGGTCGCGTCGCGCCAGGCTTGGTCGAGCTTTCCTTCGGACCAGGCGACGGGCGCGCTCGTCAAGGAACCGCGCTGACGCGCGGCGCGCCAAAGACACCGGGAGCAGCCATGAAGATCGACATCTTTCCGCACATCTTTCCGCGCGTCTATTTCGACAAGATGGTCGAGATCGTCACCAATCCGGATGCGATCCGTCGCTGGACCAACATCCCAGTCTTGTACGATCTCGATGCGCGGCTGCGCATGATGGATGAATTCGGCGATTACCAGCAGATTCTGACGCTATCGATGCCGGCGATCGAATTTGTCGCAACGGCGGAGCGATCGCCGGAACTGGCGCGGATCGCCAATGCCGGCATGGCCGAGATCTGCGCGCAATACCCGCAGCGCTTCCCCGGTTGGGTCGCGTCGGTGCCGATGAACAATGTGAGCGCGACGCTAATGGAAATCGAGCGCGCGATAGAGCACGAGGGCGCGCGCGGCATCCAGATTTTCACCAACGTCAATGGCAGGCCGCTGGACGATGCCGAATTCGCGCCGCTTTTCGAACGCATGCACGATTACGATCTTCCGATCTGGATGCACCCGACGCGGCCCGCGAGCCGCGCCGACTATCCCGGCGAGACCAAGTCAAAATTCGACATCTGGTGGGTCTTCGGCTGGCCCTACGAAACCTCGGCCGCAATGGCGCGCATGGTGTTTTCCGGTTTCTTCGATCGCTGGCCGAACCTCAAGATCATCACGCATCATCTCGGCGCGATGGTGCCTTACCTGGAAGCGCGCGTCGGTCTCGGCCTCGATCAACTCGGCGCACGCGAGGGCGCCGAGCCGCATTATGCGCAAATCGTTGCAGACATGAAGGCCAAGGGCCGCCGGCCGGTCGATTATTTCCGCATGTTCTACGGCGATACCGCCATCAACGGTTCGCGCTCCGGCACGCGTTGCGGCATCGATTTCTTCGGCTGCGATCATGTCCTCTTCGGGACCGATTGCCCGTTCGACCCGCAGGGCGGTCCGCTGTTCATCCGCGACATCATCGAGGTGCTCGATACGCTCGATCTCACCGACGAAGAGCGCGAGAAAATCTATCGCGGCAACGCGGTCCGCATGCTGCGGCTCGAAGCCGCGCATGCGCATCGGCACTAGGGCGCGTTCACGCCATTGTGTTGACGAGCGTTCCGATCTTCTCGATCCAGACCTTCACCACATCGCCCGGCTTGAGGAACTCGCCGCGCCCGGCGCCGACACCCGCGGGCGTGCCGGTGAGGATCACGTCGCCGGGATGGAGGGTTATGCCGGCGGAAAGCTGTTCGATCTGTTCCGCCAGGGTGAAAATCATATTGCCGGTATTCGAATCCTGCTTGAGGACATCGTTGACCCAAAGCTTGATGCCGAGAGACTGCGGGTCACGGATTTGGGACGCCGGCACGATCCAAGGACCGAGCGGGCACGAGCCGTCGAAGCTCTTATGCGCCACCCAATCGGCGCGGAACGGATTGGTTGCCGGCAGCGCTTCGCGAAAGCCGAGATCGCGCGCCGACAAATCGTTGGCGCAGAGATAGCCGGCGACGCAATCGAGCGCGCGGCTTGCCGGCACCGCCTTTGCGGTGCGGCCGATCACCGCCGCGAGCTCCGCTTCCCAATCGACCGCCTTCGACGCTTTCGGCAATTGTACGACCGCATTGGGATTCGTCGCGGCGGTGGACGCCTTGATGAAATGCCACGGTTTTAGCCCGAGCGTGTGCGGATCGGGATCGGGCGGCCGGTTCTGCCTCGCGTTCATTTCCGCGACATGGTCTTGATAATTGGCGCCGGCACAATAGATCGCCGCCGGGCGAGGAACCGGCGCGAGCAGCTTCGCCTCCGCCAGCGGGACACCGCGAGTCTTGGGGACCGAGTCGAGCGCTTGTTCTAGGCTCGCATGTCCGGCATCCCAATCCGCCAAGTATCCCAGCATCGTTCCATGCGCGGATTTTCCCGTCAGCGCTTCCAGCGGATAGACACGGTCGCCGATTACCGCTCCGGCACAAGGTCCGTCCTCGCCTTCATAGGTCGCAAGCATGTAATCCGCCACGATATCTCCCTTCGGTCTTATCGACTTCCGATAATGAATCGATGCACTGTAGCGGTTCGGACGCCAAAGCGAAAATCCGAACGCTCGGGCCGCCGCGAAATTTGGGGAGCACCTCATGAGACGTCTGTTGCTTGCCCTGGCCTTCATGGGTCTTGTGACATCGGCCTTGGCGCAATCCGGCGCCGCAATTCACATCGATCATGCTTGGTCGCGTGCCACGGCAGGCAAGACGGGGGTTGTTTACTTTACGATCGCGAATTCGGGTTCGACCGGTGACAAGCTGATCGGCGCCGCGACCCCGGTCGCGGCGAAGGCCCAATTCCACATCGAGATCAACGATAACGGAATCATGAAAATGCGGCCGCTCGCCTCGATCGACATCAGGGCCGCGGACCAAGTCACATTGAAGCCAGGCGGAATGCATCTCATGCTGATTGGGCTGACGAGCCCCCTCAAGGAAGGTCAGACCTTTCCGCTCACCCTCAATTTCGAAAAGGCGGCCCCTATCGAGATCATGGTCGCCGTCGAAAAAGCCGGCGCCATGGAGAACGGGCCGGCCATGAAGATGTAGGTTGCGCTTGGCGTGCGGTAGTCCCGACGCCCGCGGGCGATGAGGACCGAAGCGACTAGATCAGCTTCGCATTTTGCCCGCCGCGAGATAAGCGCCATGGAGGATCTCCGGATTGCGTTGGAGTTCTCCGGCGGTGCCCGAAAAGACAATATCGCCCCGCTCCATGACATAGGCACGCTTCGACAACGACAGGGCCAGCGTCGTGAACTGCTCGATCAGCAGAATGCCGACGCCGCGCGCGGCGATGGCGCCGACCGTCTCGCCGAGCCGCGCCACGATCGCGGGGGCCAGCCCGAAGGATAATTCGTCGATCAGCAGATAGCGCGGTTTGCAGATCAAGGCCTGCGCCACCACCACCATCTGCTTCTGCCCGCCCGACAGATTCTGCGCGGCCATGGGCAGGCGCTGCTTCAGTTCGGGAAACACTTCGAGCGCGGCATCGACCTCGCGATCCGCGTCCTTGCGCGAATGCATCAGCGCGGCCGCGCGCAAATTGTCGAGCACCGAGAGATTGTTGAGCACCGGATGGCCTTCGAGCACGATCGCGACGGCGTGCCGGCGCACGGAATCGGGCGACAGTCCCAGCAACGGGGCATCGTCCAGGGCAACACTGCCGGATTTGGCCGGCAGGATGCCAGCAATGGTCATCACCAACGAGGATTTTCCCGCGCCGTTGGCGCCCAAGAGCGCCGTGATCTCGCCGGGATGCGCTTCCAGCGAGATGCCGTGCAGCACCTCGCGGCCGCCGCGCTCGACCACCAGATCCTTTACCGCAAGCATGGCGTTCGCCATGGCATCACGTCCCGAGATAGGCACGGCGCACGACGGGATCGTCGAGCACGGCGCGGGTGGTGCCGAACGCCAGGAGCTTGCCGAAATCCAGGACCATCGTCTCGACGCAGATCGAGGCGATGAGATCGGCGTCGTGATCGATCAGCACGAGTTGGGCGTCGAACCGCGCCGGAATGTCCAGCAACAGCCGCCGAAGCCGCTCGGTCTCGGAATCGTTGGGGCCGGCGCCCGGCTCGTCCAGCAGGATCGCCTTCGGCCGCCCGATCAGCGTCTTGCCGATTTCAATCATGCGGCGTTCGTAGAGATTGAGCTGCCGGCCCGGTACATTGGCGCGCGGGGTCAGCCCGACAAAGGCAAGCGCCTTGTCGATCTCGTCCCGCGCATCCTGGCGGCTCGTCGAGACATGATCCGCGATCGCCTGAATATTCTCGCGCGCCGTCAACTCGTCGACGACGAGTTCTTGCTGAAAGGT
>Ga0182024_10009652_pt1 | contig 19891 bp, 21 predicted proteins | sample P32metaG_FD_120480 | JGI IMG/M metagenome (GOLD analysis project Ga0182024, IMG submission 120480) | Permafrost microbial communities from Stordalen Mire, Sweden - P3-2 metaG (Illumina Assembly) | ecosystem: Environmental > Terrestrial > Soil > Wetlands > Permafrost | place: Sweden: Stordalen... | reverse complement strand
GTGCGACGGACCGGGGCCCCTGCTGGCGCTACGGGCCCCCTTCGTCGCGTTTCCGTCGTTGGAGCAAAAGCAGCGATGCACTGGGTTACTATTCGCGATGAAAGCCGTCTTATGAACCACACAATGAATGGGTCGCTCGAAATCCGCGGTGCAACGTTTCACTGCAAATCCTTCGCTTCTCATTCGGGCCCAATGTCTACTGGAAACCTCAGCAGGGGCGGGTAAGCGGCCTACGAATTCACTCCTCGGCCAACACATACCTGACTCGAATGCGGTGAATTACGCCGCAAGCGGTTGGGCCGGCACCTCGCGCGACGCGCTGCCGTCGACAGCAGCACATCCAACGAGAATGCAGCGAGACAGACTGGCAACGCCCTTGGCCAAGAACCTTTGTTTGACTAACCGCCGGCGTCGCGTTTCGCGGGGGAAGGCGTGTGGCCCCCTCCGCGTCGCCCATCTCAAGTGCCTCTAGCCGAATCGTCTATGCGTAGCATGCCATAGGTGATGGCCCAAATTCCAGCAGAAAAATCCCGCACGGCGTGTCAGCGGTTTGTTGGCCGGCAAGTAGTTGCGCTGGTCTCTATTCCGACACCAACAAAAAAACCGCCCGGGGGAAGGCGGTTCGTGCGGGATCGTGGATCGGCGGGGCGCTATTTCAGAATTGCGATGATTCCCGTGATGGCAGCGATTGCGGCGAACACGGCCAAGAGCAACCAACCCGGAAAGGTTTTCCACCACACATTATTTTCGTGGTAGTTTGCCAGATATGCTCGCCCCTGTGGGCCAACACGATAGGTTGTGCCATCTTTCGGATCGCAACCAAGCCTTTCTAAATATCCAAGGTCGGCGGCATCACCAATCTCATCGGTGGTAAATCCCGTCTCTTTGATTTGTCGGACAACAAACGTTGCCGCTCTGTTTTCAGGTTCGCAAGATTCTATCAGCTTAACCAACCGTTCGCTTGTCATTCGTTGTCTCACTCGCCGACGCTCGGACCAGCGAACTTGTAGAAGTGGCCACATTCGTCATCCCGGAACTTTACCAATTGGCGTGATTCGACGGCTTTCTTTATGTCCTCATGCCAACCTGAATCGAACTCGACTTCCTCGAATTGCGGAGAACCGCTGCCTAACCCAACGTATCTGACCGCAGCCTGAAGGTGGGCAATGGGCGTGGGAATGTCCTCGTCCGAAACAATTGGCCCTTGAATGCCAGTCGAGTCTACGCTGATCGGCATTCGGTCACCCTTTTTCGTTCTCACAATCGTAGCAACCCCAAATTCCTGGCAAATCGCCAATAGATTCTCGCCGGGCCGCTTATCACGGATAATTGGCATCTCGTTTTCTCCGACTCAGTTCGAGCATTTGAACAGCGGCACAAAGCAATTTTCCCTTCATCCCGCATTTTAGCGGTTCGCGGTTTCGAGAGCAGGGCCAGCCAACTGAGTCCGGAATCACCAACAAAAAACCGCCCCGAAGGGCTGATCGTGTGGTATCGTCGATCGGCGGGGATCAAGACGTTAGCCTGTACCTGAACCCCGTCGTGCATCTGGTTTGATGATCCATTTCGATTATGCCCTCCTCGTCCAGCCTCAGTGCGACCTCGTTGTTCAACACCCAGTCTCGATCATTAGCGCTGTCTCGGTCGACCGTGGCCCAGACCCCGTATTGCGAAGCGGCGTCAAGGAGCTCCCGCCTTTTCGCTTCAATCTCGGCATTCGTGTATTCGGGCTCGTTCGGCGTTATTGGCATTGGTTTTCAGTTCTCACTGTGCATTTTTCCAACCCAACCCGTTATATCTCGTTGAAATTCGTCCCACACTTTTTGGTCTTTCTTGGCGGTTGACCACCCGTTCTCCCACCTATCGTTTTCAAAATGAAAAATGTTCGCTACTTGCGTCCAGTCTCCAGGGACACCATAGGGAGGAGGCATTTCGTATTCCCACTTAACAACGATATACGAGTCGTTTATGTATCGCCAGGAAACGATTCGCCAGTTCGATTTCGACATTGCCCCCCAACTCGTTTCCTGGACCAAAAGTCCCTGGATGCGTTTTGGGAGACTTTGCCCCAGCCCCTGACTCAGAAACAGCACCACCATTACCACAACCACGACAGGAGTCCCGACCCACACAAGCCAAGTTGGAAATCTGTTGCTTGGCTTCTTGAGCCGAGGCAAGGGTGGGGGCACGCTTCTGGAAGGTAGGGGCGGCGGTTGCACCGTGGCGATTGCCGTCACGCCAGCGAAAAGCCCCTCAAGCGTGGCGGCCTCAACCCAAGCAGGCAGACCGTCCCGCCAGATGCGGTGAGCCGGATTGATCTTGCCGGTGTCCGCAAGCCGTTTTATGTCGGCGGAAGAATATGGGCCGTGGTGTTGCCCATTGCCTTCGATGAACCATTGGTATGCTGCCATTCCCTCATTTTCTTCGGGGGGCACTGGCGGTCAAGTAGGGAGCCCGCCCAGCCGATAGAAACGCTGCCCCGGAAGGCGTTTTTTGTTCGAGGAACGTAGATGGTGACGGCGACGGGCGGATATGCGCAAGTAGCGCGGACGAGTCGTCCCGGCTAGCCGCTCGATGAAGCGTCGACCGGCTCAAATTTCGCCGCCGCAGCAATCTCGAGTGCAATCATCTTTTGCTCCGGTTTCTCGCGGGGCCAGCCGCTCACGTCGGCATGGTTCGGGTTTCCATCCAACGGCTTCGGCACGACCGCAAGACGCTGCCGCGTGAAAACCGAGCAGCGAACGTCGCCGCGCCCGTAGAGCGTTCGCCCTTGCGCTTCAGCGACCGCGCGTCCCACAGCCCATAGTTCGCCCTCGGAAGCCGACAAATGCCGAGTGACTGACAAATCGAGATACGGATGCGGGATGAAGGCATCCGGCTTCAACGTGCGGTCTTGCCGAATGTGCTTGCTGAACAGAATGTATCGGGCCAGCAGTTCGCCTTCCCCGACCTCCGGCACGTTGGCAGGATCGATCATCGACCGATCACCTCTTCAATCAGTTGCAAAATGTCGGTCGGTACTTCGCCGAAAAATGCGACCGTGCCATATTTGCGATTTGGTCCGAGCAGGGCTGCGTAGTGCAAATACCTGTCGTGGCTGACGCTGATCGAAAGCGTGTGCCGCGCCGAGCGGCGCCATTCCAGTGTCAACTGGCCATCCGGCTCCGCTCCGATCGCGGGCGCCGGCATGTCCAACGGCAGCGAGGCCAAGAACAAATCAACGCTACGCAGCGCGTCTGGCGATACCGGCACGGCGCCGAAGCCGTCCCAGTTCGCAGTTTGGCATTCGCTCCAGACGGCGCCCAATTCCTCGCGAGCGGCGTCGATCGGCAGCCAGTTTGTCCGAACCAGCCGATCGCGCTTCGACCGCGCGGTGCGAGCGATCCATTCAGCCTCCGGACTGAAGCCGTGGGTCCCGGTTAGCGGCGGCATCGCGGCCATTACTTGAACCTTTCGATCGATTTCGGTGTCAGCAGTTCAAAAAACACCATGTTCTTGAGCCACCGCATCTTCGGCAGCAATTCGTCGATGGCACTATCGTCGCACGGCAGGGGCTTCTTGGTAAACACGTCAATGTCGATAATAAGACCAGGTTCTTTCGCCTGACCAGGGATTGCCGGCTGGATGGTCTTAACCACATTGATTGCCAAATCGTTTCCCGGCACGTCGAACGTACTCTGATAAAAGAAGCCGCTCAGAGCTAGGTCGGCCGAAAAAGTCGGCGGCTCTTTCAGGTAATCGGCCGCATTCCCGAATCCGACTCCTTCGATGCGATTGATGAAGCGCACACCCAACCGCTGTATCTCCGTCGGCGCCCCTAACTTGACGAAGGCCCGCCACGACTGCCGCGCCGCATCAGTGAAACGTTCCCAGTCTTCATAGGGTCTTAAGCGGCTAAACACCAGCCCGTCACCCGTGAATTTTGCGATGCAGAGCCCGTCGGCCGATTCCAGGCGGACGCCATTCCACGTCTCATGCCGGCTCGCGCTCGGCGCCACGTCGTTGCCGAGCGGCACTACAGCGGTGATTTCAAAACGGTGCTGCAACTCGGCCTTTGGAAAGCCCGGCAACGCATCGGCGAGCGCCTGACGAAGCGATTCGGCTTCCCAGGGGTGAGTAGCCCGCGCTTGCCACTGGACCACCGCCTCGACGATCGGTGCGGCGCCAAGGTGTGAAAACTTTCTCGTCAGATTGATGTCGAAGGCCACTGCTCGGTTCGGCTGGAAGAACGGGGAAGAGTCTTCGCCTGCCAGATTCTACCGGTCGCCGTCACGATCAACAAGTTGAGCTCGATTGCCGGACAGTCTCTGCCGTCCTCCGCCCTTCCGCGGTATCGCCGTCGTGTTCAGCGGAATGCCGCGGCTGGCTCCAGAGTCAACACACGGCGGAGGCTGAACACGCTGGTTACGAGAACGATTAGCGCCATTGCCACGGCGGTCCCGGCCGGAATTTGCCAGACCATGTAGCTCGCCAGCGGAATCGTCGTTAATTTCATGGCGAGAATCTCCTCGATCGCGCAGGTCATGCCCAGCCCGATTCCGTAGCCGATCAGGCCGACGAAGAATCCTTGAATCAACACCATGCCGATGATGCGGATATTCGTCAGGCCCATCGCCTTCAAGGCGGCGAAGTGGCGGAGGTTGCTGATCGTGAACAGATAAAAGGTTTGCCCGGCGATCGAGGCTCCGATGATGAAGCCGAGCAAGACGGTCGTGCCGAAATTGATCGGGATGCCGGTGCGGTGCAGGTAATACGAGATCGTCATCCGAGCGAAATTTTGCTGCGACAGGGCGAGCCGGCCGGTTTGCCGCTGAATCCGCTGGCAAACCTCATCGACCGGCACGCCCGGCTCCGCTTTGGCCAAGACGAACGACAGCACTCGCCGCTCCTGCGCCGCGTAGTTCAGCGCCCGGCTGTACGTGGCGTAGACGATCGGAAAGGTTTGGAAACTGGGCGAGGCCCGGCAGATGCCGACGACGTGGGCTCGATTGTCGTTCATCTCGAACGTCTGGCCGATTCGCAGCGGCTGATCGGGCCATAGGTATCGGTATCCGTATTCATCGATGAGGACGGCATCGGGGCCGCGCAAATCGCCCACCGAACCAAGCAACATCTGCGGAGGGGCTCCGACGAGCGATTGGTCGTCGAGGCCCATCACGATGAACTGCTTGAAATTCCCTTCGCGAAACTGCGCTCGGGCCAGACCCTTGTAAAGCGGCACGGCCCAGGCCACGCCGCTGACGCCGCGAACGCGATACAGATCGTCGTCCGACAGCGGCGTGATGTCGTCGACGAATTCGACGCTGGGGTCCATCACCCAGATATCGGCCCCGCTGATGTCGCGAATCTGGCTGGTCGTGTTCCGCATCAAGCCGACAAATATCGACGCCTGCTGGGCCATCAACATGCAGGCAAACGCGATTCCGAAAACGATGGCAAAATACTTGCCTCGGTTTCCGATCAACATTTTCAGCGCGACCCAACTCATGCCGATCCTATCGCCGTCACGGTTTCGCCTTTCATCCCCCCTCGTTTAACTCGGAGCCGGCGGCGACGGAGCGCGACCCGACCCGCCATCGCCGTTGGCTTAAACGAGAGAAAGGAGACGACGAGGGATTGAGGCATGATGCAAGTGTCCAAGCAACTATTATTATACATCTTCCGGCACATGAATTGCGGTTATGTAATTCAAGGCTTGGTCCGGTTCTGGAATGAAAGGGCGTTTAGCAATGCGAACATCATGGATCGTCACAGGGCTGGCATTCACTGGCCTTTTGGCCGCGATCGCAGTGGCGCAAATCGGTAATTCCGGCGCGGCCAAAGAGGCGGCGCATCAAACAACGCCCGCCTCGCCCCGACCCGGTCCGGCCGCGGCGGCACCAGCCGTGGCGGAAGAATCGCCGGTTGCTCAGACGCCCGACGAGGCAGCAATTCGCCGCGTGGTCGATGCCTTCACCAAGGCCTACGACGCCGGCGATTCCAAGGCCATTGGAGCACTTTTCACGCCCGAGGCCGAGATTGTCAGTGAAGATGGAACCGCCCAGCAAGGCCGCGACGCGATCGAAACGGAATTCGCCGACGTCTTCAAGCAACATCCCAAAGCGAGCATCAAGGTCGACGTGAAGTCGATCCGGTTCGTCAGCCCGGTGCTCGCCATCGAAGAGGGAACCTCGATCGTCACGCATGATCCGGAGGAAACCTCGGAACACACTCGGTATGAAGTCGTTCATGTCAAGCAATCGGGAGTGTGGCAGATGGCCAGCGCCCGCGACCTGCCGGACGAAGAGGCGACGGCCGAAGAGCAACTCAATCAATTGAAATGGCTGCTCGGCGATTGGGTCGACGAAGACCCCGACGCCCTGGTTCGCACCTCCTATCGCTGGTCCGACAACCATCATTTCATCCTCTGCGATTTCACCGCGAATTTGAACGGTCAACTGGCCATGACGGGCACGCAACGGATCGGCTGGGATCCGTTGGCCAAGACGATTCGTTCCTGGTCGTTCGATTCCGAAGGGGGTTTTACCGAGGGAATTTGGAGCCGGGAAGGGAATCAGTGGATCATCAAGACGACGGGCGTCAGCAGTGACGGAAAAGCCGCCTCGGCGACCAACTACATGACGCGGCTGCACAAGCATCGCCTGACTTGGGAGTCGCGAGATCGGTTCATCGGGGGCGAGAAGACCGCCGACCTCGGCCCGATCACGATCACCCGCCAACCGCCGACGCCCGGCGCCGTCACCAAGCATACCGACGCGAAACATTCAGAACCGCGGAAATAGCTCGGGGTTAATAGTGTTATTGAGGTCGAGCATTCGCCGAATCGCAAAGTCGAAACATCAATCATCCGTCGGACAATCGGTTCCGACGGCAAGGAAAGTTCCATCATGAAAACGCCTCGAAGCCTATTGTTCGTCATGGCGGTTGCCGCATCATTTTTGGCGCATCAAGCGTTGGGGGCGCGCGGAGGTGGTGGGGCACACGTCGGCGTCGGCGGCGCCGCGCATGTCGGCGGCGGGGCGCCTCACAATTCCGGAGGGGCCGCTCGTTCTTCACTCGGCCATGCGCCGACCTTCAGCGCGCCGCATGTGAATCGCACTCCGGAGTTGCACACGGCGATCACTCGACCTAATATTTCGCGGCCTGACACGTCGCGCCCCAATATCACGCGGCCGAACACCTCGCGGCCGGCCTTGGAAAGTCGTCCGGAATTTGCCCAGCGACCGGCGGTCGAAGGGCATCCGGATATCGTCGGCCGGCCCGGCATCGAGAACCGTTCTCAGAGCCAACAGGACTTCTTCGGTCGACCGGGGATTGCCGACCATCCGGGCCTGGGAGTGCGGCCGTCGCTGGTGAATCATCCTGAGTATTTGAATCGGTCGGGCGTCGGAACGCGCCCCGGCGTTGTCGATAATCGCGGCAACCTGGGGCGCGATCGACTTGCCGGCTCATGGTATCACGGCGACTGGCACGACCATTGGGGCCAAGGCCAGGGTAATCATTGGTATGGCCGGCCTGCATGGTGGTGGGGCAGCAATTGGTGGGGAGCCGGTTATCTTCCTGGCTACGCCGCCTGGCAGATTCCATGGTCGTGGGGCTATTGGTCGTATTACAACCCGTACTACACCCAGCCGCTGTCGTTTGGAACGACGACGGTGAATTACTCGCAGCCGATCGTCATGCAATCGCCGCCGGTGGCCGCTGTTGCTCCGGGTGCGGATCAGCCCTCGGGAGAAGATCAGGCACTGCAATTCTTCGATTCGGCTCGCGACGCGTTCATGCACGGCGAATATCAACAGGCGCTGACGCAAGTCGACAGGGCAATCGCCCTCTTGCCAAACGATGCCGTGCTGCACGAATTTCGCGGTCTGGCGTTGTTTGCCCTCGGCGATTACCGGCAGGGCGCCGCGTCGGTGTATGCCGCGTTGTCGGTCGGTCCGGGTTGGGATTGGACGACTCTCAGCGCTCTTTACCCCGATACGGATGTGTACACCCAACAACTCCGCGCGCTGGAGCAATATGCCAACCAGCATCCCGATCAGTCGGATGCCCGATTCCTGCTCGCGTATCACTATTTGACCTGCGGCTACACCGATCAGGCCATCGGGCAGTTGCAAGAGGTGGTGCAATTGAACCCGAAGGATCAGTTATCGGCGCAACTTCTCGCTTCGCTGACCAGTCCACAAACGGCGGGCGCATCGTCGGCAGGCGCGCCGTCGGCAGTGCCGGGTTCGCCGCCGCCGATCGCCGGATCGACCGAACCGATAGCGCCCGCCGCTCCGGCGGCGCCGGTTGACGCGACGGCTCTCGCCGGCCGTTGGACCGCCACTCGTCCCGACGGCAGCACCGTCGTCCTGAATCTAGGAAACGACTCGAAGTACGACTGGAACTACACGAGCAACGGGCAGTCGCACAACTTCGCCGGCACTTTCACGCTCGCCGACAATCTGTTGGTGTTGAAGCAGGGCGACACTCCGACGATGGTCGGCCAAGTCACCCTGATCAACAATCGGCAATTCAATTTCAAGATGCCCGGCGACAACCCGAACGACTCAGGTCTGATGTTCACGCGCGGCTAAGCTTTACTACGCCATGCGCACTAGGCGCCGCCATCGAGACAATGGTCGTCGAATAGATTTCCCATTGACAACGTCAGAAGATTATTAGAGACGAAGAAGCGATACATGGAGCGTTCCGACCGGCCCGTATCGACGTAAATAGCGAACTCGGCCGAGCGTACCGCAGCGAAGTTAGCAGCGAGCTTGCTGTCGCTACTCGGAGCCCCTTGCACGCGGCGAGCGGCCGAAGTAGACTTTGATCGTGCGTATACGCACGACTCTCGCGAGCGGCGCCGATGACCACCAATTCCGACATTCCGATCGCCCTCAGGGCCGCTTACTTGGCGCTTCATCGCAGGTCGGAAACACAATTCGCGACGCATGATGTCACCGCCGATCAATTCGTTCTGCTCGCGACGCTCTCGCGGGGTCACGCCCTCACGCAGCGGCAACTAGCCCGGCGGATGTCGTCCGATCCCAGTACCGTGAGGGCAATGCTCGTTCTGCTAGAGCGGCGTGGACTGGTCCAGCGGGATACGCATGCAACCGACGCTCGCGCGCGGACAGTCGCCCTCACGGCGGCGGGAAAACGAAAGTTTCGGAAACTTTGGACGGCGGGCGAAGCGATCCGGGAACAGATTTTCGGCTCGCTCCAGCCCGACGAGGCTGAAGCGTTGGTCGGACTTTTGCTGCGAGTCGCTGAGGCGCTGAACGGGGAGGGTGTGGCGGTCGGCGGATCAACTTCCTTTCACTCTCAAGAGGATGAAACATGAGCAGACGCATCAACGTACTCTTCGCCTTTGCGGTGCTCGCAGTTGCCACGCTACCAGCCCACGCCCAGGCGGTTGACGGCAGTTTCGCCACGCCGCCCGATGGTTTCGATGTCCGCCGTGACGGCATCGACCACGGCAAGCTCGAGATGGTCGAGTACGACTCGACGACGGTTGGGGTCAAGCGCAAGGCGCAGGTCTATACTCCGCCGGGTTACTCGAAGGACAAGCAGTATCCGGTTCTGTACCTCCTCCACGGCATCGGCGGAGACGAGAACGAATGGGCGCGTGGCGGTTCGCCCAATATGATCCTCGACAACCTCATTGCCGACAAGAAGGTGGTGCCGATGATCGTCGTCCTGCCAAATGGCCGTGCCGCAAAGGACGCGACGGCGCGAGATCCGATCCCCAAGCAGTCGCCGGCGTTTGCCGCTTTCGAGAAAGACCTGCTCGTCGATTTGATCCCGTTCATCGAGAAGACCTATTCGGTGAAGGCTGATCGAGAATCGCGCGCCCTGGCCGGACTGTCGATGGGTGGTGGGCAGGCGCTCAACTTCGGACTAAACAATCTCGACACGTTTGCCTGGGTGGGTGGTTTTTCGCCGGCCCCGAATACCAAGCCGCCCGCCGACCTCATCAAGAATCCCGTGGAGGCGACCAAGAGTCTGCGGCTGCTCTATATCATCTGTGGTGACCAGGATGGGCTGATGCGGATCAGCCAAGGCGTCCACGATATGCTTGACGACAAAAAAATTCCGCACGTCTACCAAGTCGTTCCCGGCGGCCGGCACGATTTCAAAGTGTGGAAGAGCGGCCTGTACTACTTCTCTCAATTGCTGTTCCGTGAGCAGGAGCAAGGGAAAAACAAAGCCGACGAACCACCGCGGGAGAAGCAGGCACCGGACACAAGCAGTGACGAATCGAAGCCTGCGTCGACCAATGTCAACAATTCCGCCTTCCCACGCATCCACTCCGACTTGCGAATCACGTTGCAGTTGAAAGCCCCTGAGGCCAAGAAAGTGCAGGTCGTGGGCAATTTTGGGTTGGGCAAGGGCGGCCCGTGGGAAATGCAACGCGGCGAAGGCGGCGTCTGGACAGTGACCACGCCGCCGGTCATCGCGGGCTTCCATTACTTCACACTTTCCGTGGACGGCCTCGTCATCAACGATCCCGCCAGCGATATTTTCTTCGGCACCGGCAAGCCGACGAGCGGGATTGAAATCCCCGAAAATGGCGTCGATTTTTATCACGCCAAGGACGTGCCCCACGGGGAAGTCCGCGCTCGCTGGTACAGATCCAATGTCACGGGGCAAGTGCGCCATTGCATGATCTATACGCCCCCCGACTACGATGCCGATCCGCAGAAGCGCTATCCGGTCCTTTACTTGCAACACGGGGCTGGTGAAGATGAAACTGGTTGGAGCAACCAGGGACACGCGAACTTCATCCTCGACAACCTGATCGCCGCCGGCAAAGCCAAGCCGATGATCGTCGTGATGGATAATGGCAGCGTCGGCGGACCGCGCGTCGGCGCGGCACGGAGCGGCGCGGCATCCAATAGCCAACCGGGGGCTGCCGCCACTCCTGCAGGTCAGCCTGCTGCAACTCCGCCTGCACCGGGCGGACGCAGAGGCCGCGGGTTTGGCGATTTCGCCAGCACGTTCGGAAAGATTCTCATCGAAGAAACGATACCGATGATTGATGCCAATTATCGCACCCTGGCCGACCAGCCCCACCGGGCAATGGCCGGCCTGTCCATGGGCGGCATGCAGACCCGGCAGATCACGCTAGCCAACCTCGACAAGTTCTCCCATATCGGCATTTTCAGCGGCGGCAGCATCGCCCCAACGGACATCACCGATATGGCGACGTTCAAGCAGAAGGTCAAAATCGTGTTCGTCAGCTATGGAAGCCGGGAGAACGGCGCTTCGGGCAAGGCCAATGCTGAATCGCTGCAACAAGCCGGCATCAAGAGCGTCTTCTACGAATCCCCTAATACCGCCCACGAGTGGCAGTCCTGGCGACGAAGCCTGTATCAGTTCGCCCCGCTACTGTTTCAGGATTGAGGATGACCTGGCGGCATGGCATCCACGGCATTGCGCCGCTGATGATCCTGTAGTGAATTCTGAACTGCGAACCTGAACGCACAATTACATGATGAACACGATGACCAGACTACTCGTATGCGCAGCTCTTAGCGCGCTGCCTGCTCTACTGATCGTCCCCGCACATGCCGGCCTGCCGGCCACGCTTCAGGTCGACGTCAACAAACCGGGGGTGGCCATTCCCGGGAGTTTCTACGGTTTGATGACCGAAGAGATCAACCACAGCTACGACGGCGGTCTTTTCGCCGAATTGATCCAGAACCGCACCTTCCAGGACCCCGTGCCGCGCGGGCGGCAGACAACTCCGCAGAGTCTGCCGATCCACTGGTCGCTGGTCGGCGACGGCACTGCGAGCCTCGATCGCAACGAACCAGTAAACGCCGCGCTGCCGCTGAGTCTTCGGGTTGAACTTTCCGGGAAAGTGGCCGGCGTGAGCAATGATGGATACTGGGGAATTCCCGTCCGACCTGACACGACGTACACCGCAACCTTTTATGCCAAGACTGGGGGCGGCTTCAAAGGCCCGGTGACAGCAGCTCTCGTGCTGGACGAGGGCCACGTCACCGTCGCCCAGGCCGACACGAAGGAAGTCGCCGACCGCTGGCGGAAATACACGGTGACGCTCACCACGGGACACGACGCCCCGACAACGGCCAAGGCGCAGTTCGTGCTGTCGGCTTCCGGTACGGGCAGCGTCACGTTCAGTCTTGTGTCCCTGTTTCCACCAACGTACCAGAATACGCCCGGCGGATTGCGGCCTGACCTGATGAAGCTGATGGCCGACCTGCACCCGGCGTTCATCCGATTGCCCGGCGGCAACTACGTCGAGGGGAGTACGTTCAATACGCGATTCAACTGGAAACAAATGATCGGCCCATCCGACCAGCGGCCGGGGCACATGGGATGCTGGGGCTATCGTTCCTCCGACGGTTTCGGGTTGCCGGAGTACCTGCTCTGGTGCAAGCAACTTAACGCCGAGCCTGTGCTGGCGGTGTTCGCCGGTTACGTGCTCAACGGACAGCACGCTGAGGCCGGCAGCTCCGAAATGGCGCTGTACACTCAGGAATCGCTTGAAGAGATCGAATACGTCAGCGGCCCGAAGGATAGCACATGGGGCAAGCGGCGGGTGGCCGACGGGTTTCCCGAGCCGTTGCCGCTGCATTACGTGGAGATCGGCAACGAGGACTGGTTTGACAAATCCGGCAGCTACGACGGCAGGTTCACGCAGATTGCAACTGCGATTCGCCAGCGGTATCCGCAACTGAAGATCATCGCGTCAGCGCCGGTCAAGAGATTAAAACCCGACGTGTACGACGACCACTTCTATCGCGACGCGCGAACGCTGATGAACCAGGCCTCCCAATACGACAAGGCGAGGCAGCCGGCGGCGATGACTTTCGCGGGCGGAGCCTGGAACAGGCGACAGACGAATGGGATCCTGACGTTTGTCGGTGAATGGGCAACGCAGGAGGGTCGCCCCACGCCCAACTGCAACGCCGCCCTGGCCGACGCCGCATTCGTCATGGGCTTGGAAAAGAATGCCGACGCCGTGACGATGGAGTGCTACGCGCCCCTTCTGGTCAACGTAAACCCGGCGGACCGTGCCAAAGGATATCCCAAGGCGTCGCAATGGAAAACGAACCTCATCGGGTATGACGCCCTGCGCAGCTTCGGTTCGCCAAGCTACTATGCGCAGGTCATGCTCGGGCAGAACAAGGGGGACGTTGTCTTACCCTCGACGCTTAACGTCGCGCCCGTAGCAGCGGCCACTCAACCCGCCTCTGCCCCCATGTCCGTTTTCGCCTCTGTCACCTACGTGACGGCCAGCCATACCGTGATCGTCAAGGTTGTCAACATCAGCGAGAACTCTATCGACATGGCAATCAACCTGCGCGGCACTGAGCGCGTGGACTCCAGTGGCACGGCGACCGTCCTCACCGGCGACCCCGAACAGGTGAATACGCTCGATCAGCCCACGAACATCGTTCCCAAGCAAGACAGGGTGACCGGCGCGTCGGCATCGTTTCGCCGTACGTTCCCTTCCTACTCGCTCACCGTTTTGCGTCTGATTGCGACACCGAAGTAGAGCAGAACTACAACTTCACTGTGGACGGCTTGTCCGTCTCCAGGTGAAATAAAGTAATCAGGTCATCCGGCGCATATATTGGCCGATTTTCCACATTATACGCGACTGCCCCCTTTTTCTAGCGTCCCTCGACAGCCGCTACGGCAAAACGCGAATCGAGATATTGCGGAAATCCAACGGCCCGGTGTGCGCCTGCAAGCCAATGCGGCCCGACTTCCGATCCGGCCGAATGCCCGGGTGATGATCGTAGTGCTCGGTCTGCTCGTCGAGATTGGCATCGACGATTTCGTGGTCGTTCAGCGTCACCTTGATGTGTCGGCGATCGCAGAGAATATCCATCTTTCCCCATTCGCCCGCCGGCTTGGTGAAATCGCGTTTGGCGGCCACGACATCGTAGATGCTGCCACAGTATTGCACGGGGCGAAGATGGGCGTATACCGGCGCGTTGTCGTCGAGCACTTGGATTTCCATGCCGGCATACGAGGGATCGGTATGCGGCTTCAAGTCCATCGGAATTCGCAGCCAGACGCCGCTGTTGCCCTCTTTGGGCAGACGATACTCCACTTTCAATTCGAAATTGGCGTATTCGGCAACGCTCTCCAATCCGCCGCCTCCTTGCCCTTTGCAATGAATCAGGCCGTCGGCAACTTCCCAATTCTTCCCGTTGTCGTCGAACTCCTTCCAGCCGTCGAGCGTCTTGCCGTCGAACAGGCTCTTCCATTCGGCGTCGTCGGCCGCGGCCGTTCGTGCCCATGAAGTCAGAGCCAATACGGCCAGTAGCATCGCGAACTTAGAACGGCATAGCATGGTGGTTCTCCTTGATGTGAAACGGAGACTGGGCTTGGGAAAAATGGTGGGCGGTAATAGGTGGGCGCGTCGGGCAGACAATCTTCGAATCAATCACTCCGCAAATCGCATACGGCCGACTGACCGTAGCACTCGTCCACTTCGATCCGCAGCCGCTCGGGACGAATTCCCTTGGCGGCCGCCAGATCGTCCAACAACCGCTGGCCGATATACCGGGCGAGCAATTCGGCCGTCGTGTTGGCCACAGGCAAGAGCTTACAATCGCCGCGCGGGAAAAGCCAGCGTCGGTCGGCAAACGTCGCCTCGACGCTCGTTTCACCCGCCGAAACGTGAATCGTCGGATGCTCGGTCGGCAGCAGAACGTAGTGATCCAAATCGTTCAGGATCGCTCGCAGCGCATCGCGCAGTGCGATGAAATCGACCACATACCGATTCTCGTCCAACGGCCCGAACCATTCGGCCGCGACACGGTAATTATGCCCATGCAGCCGCTCGCAGATATTGCCATCAAACGTAATGAAATGCGCAGCGCTAAAGACCAAATAATCTTTGGCGACGCGGACGTGGTAGGAGGTCGTCATTTTGGATGGAGCCACCACTCGCGCTAAGCCCAGGGAAGGCCACTAACAATCACTGGCCTCGCATGGCGGTTTGCAGGCCTTCCCTGGGCTTGGGTGAGATCGCCACTTTCTATTGCCAACGCATGGGCCACGTCATTATGCCCTCTCGCAGCAGCACAAACAAACCGGCGGCGATCAGGTCGGCGGTCGTGCCCGGATTGCGGCGGTGGCCATCGGTCCTGAGCCAGAAATCCAATTCACCGGCCGCGACCCAAAATGATTCGTCCCGTGGCGTGCCGGCTTCGAGAACCGCCGCCGCGCGATCCGACGCCTGCTGCGCTACCTTGGAACCGCATTTGCGCGCAATCAAGCTATCGGGGAAACGGCTCATCAGAGTTAGCTGCGCGTGTACGATCATTTCGCCCGCCGTCCAACCCCGTGCGAAGCCATCGGCCAGCGAGCCCGCCGCGTCGATCAAAACTTCATGAAACCCATTCACGAATTGCCTCGCCACCAAATCACGATTGGCCGCCAATCGCATGGCGTCGAGCAGATTCGCAGGAGGCGGACGCTCTACATCGGCAACATCCGCTTCCGCAACGCGACCCATCCCACCCGGTTTCGCGATGCGGATCGCTTCATACACATCCCGCGCATCGGCCGCCTCAAGCCGGTTCAAGATGGCACCGATGCCCTCGGCGAGCGGCTTGTCGCGCGGCACCGCAGCCAACGGGGCCAGCAGTAGCACGGTGCCCAAGTTCGCATTCGTGCTGATGATCGCGCGCGTAGCTCGGACTGCCTCCAACACCACCGTCCCGACACGGCTTGTCTCGGCTCGGTCCATCGCCGGCCCAATCGCCACCGCGGCAGCCAGCAGGTCGGGAAACGTAAGATCCTCGAAATCAGCGCCGCGATGAACGTTGCCCGGCTTCGGCGCCGTCGCCTCGCAGATACAGGCCAAAGTTGCGCATTGGCCGATCGATAGCTGCATCATCATCCTCACGGCCAATCGCCGCTAGCGACGAAAAAGGGGATGCCGGTCAACTTTTAATTACCCGCGTCCCTCGCGTTTTTCCACCCCGATCACCTACCGTCCAACGCGTTGCCAACAGCAAGTTTTGTCTTGTGCTCGAACGAAAGCACCGGTTCGTGCAGTTCTTCCCCTTTTGAAAAGCGATTTATCGTCGCCCCGAAACCAAGCCAAGCATCTTTCCCCTTATCGTTTTCGTTCCGAACATACCCGACCATCACGTCGATTCCGCCGACCTTATCAAAAGTCCACCGTGAATACCTGGTCGGCTCTTTCGTCAAAACGACTTTAGGTGCGGAAAAAAAGGGGACAGGCGCATATATTGGATAAGATGGTGAACGTGGGCATAGATCCACGGCGATAGTTGCTTGTCACCCTGCTTCCGCGCGCGGCCGGCCTCGTGGACGGAGCGTCGATTCTAATCCGAGTCGCTCCGCCGCTTGTCCGCTCCAGACTTCGGTGCCGTAGGGGCTCCCGCGACGAAGGCAACGCCGAATCGCATCCAGCTCAGCCTCCGTTTGAGGCTGATTGACATACTCAATCCAATCTCGCGGCACCGGCAACGGCCAATCCGCAAGTAGTGAGCCGCGCGGCCCCGACACTCGCCGCCGCAAGCTGCCCCACGGCCATTGTTCCGCCCGTGCGACAAGACCGGCTCGCAATGCGTTCCGTTCGACATATCGCGCGACGCCGTAGAAATGCTCATCCGACTCGACAGGAAACGACTTGAACCGTCCTTGATACAGGTGTCCATAACCCACGCGATGCTTCGCGCGCTGCCAGCGCTGCGTATGCATGTTGGTCACGCGCTGCATGAACTGCGACAGTCCGTCGCTGCTGCGTGGCCAGAGAAGAAGATGCCAATGGTTCGGCATCCAGCAATAGGCACAAATTCGGATCGGGGCGACGCGCAGCGTTTCCTCGATGGTTCGCTCCCACGCCGCATAGTCCTCATCAACCTCGAAAATCCGCATCCGCCCCACGCCCCGATTGAGCACGTGAAACACCATTCCGCCAGGCGCGATTCTTGCGATGCGAGTCATGGAAACAGGCTACCCAATTCCACAATCCTATTCAATATATGCGCCTGTCCCCTTTGTTCCTTCGTACAGATAGGTTGCGTTGTCGCTGGTATGCACCGAGTTGGTGAGGCCGTAGATCCGGCTGTCGGCGTCGTATTCGAGCGAGTATTGCTCGAGGGCGAACGCGCCGCCGTAACTTCCGCCGTAGCTGCTGCCGTACCCGCCGCCGTAGGCCAGGCCGCCGTAGCCGTAGTCCGTGAGACCCGTCAATCGGCCGTCGTAGAACAGGTTTTCGCTTTGGCGGTGCGCGCCGAGGGCCGCTCAGACGCGCACCTAGGATGAATTTTCAAAGATCACCTCGCGTCGAACATCCTCGACGCCAATTCCACTAAGCTCATCATCCTTCTGAGGTATGCAAACCAAACCCCTTGGTCATACTATAAAACATCCCTTGGACCAGCACACCCCGTCAATCGGCCGTCGTCGTCGTAGCCATAGTTGACCTGCTCGGCCAGCGTCGTGCCCGAATAGGAATACGGCGTCGGATACAACTGCCAGCCGTACTCGTAGAGGCCGGTAGTGCGGCCATCGCCGTCGTAGGTGAAGTAGGCCTGCTTGAACGAGACGGCATCGCCCTGATAACCCACGGGCGTTTCGTAAGTCGAGCCGCCGCGCGGCGTAGCAACGTTCGTCTTGCGCGCTCGATCGGCGAGTTCCGCGGATGGCGCGCTCCAGGCGCCTCCCGGCGCGCACCCAGTCAAATTGCCAAAGATCACCCCGCGTCGAACATCCTCGACGCCATCCGCCGATCGATCAACATCCTCTCGCGGTATACTAAGCCAACCCCTTGCTCTTGCTATAAAACATCCGCTGGACCAGGGCACCAGGACACGCCTCCGTCAATATCAAAGACTCCCGACCCCTTTGAATTCCCCCGCTGGACCAGGACACCAGGACACCAGGACAGACTATTTAGGAGGCGCAGCAGTTCCTCGCGCGCGCTCCCATGAGGACCGGATCGCATTGGCCGTCTTTTGGTCGATGACCACCTTACTTTCGATTCCAGGGTACGATTTACTCGGCCGCATCGCCTTCTTGGCCTCCGAAAGCGATTTGATTTGCCGATTGATGGCCGCGGCAGAATCCTGCTGTTCTTTCTCCGTCGCCGTCCAGCCAAACTTGGGAAGCGTATCGATCTCCGACTTGCACATCTCGATTTGCAGTTCATATAGTGGCTTCGTCGACCTTTCCTCGCACCATTTTTTTAACTCATCGGGTGTGAGGAATCGCGCCAGAAAACGTAAGTCAGTGCGCGCCCTTGCCCCCTTCGGCAGTTCGTCGAAGTACGGGCATGTGAGAAAGTCGGATAGAATCGCGAAACATACCGCGCCGACCGTGTAGTTATGCGGGTCGTCGCCAAGCCGTGCCAACGTTATCGAGTACCGTTTATCGGCCAAGTGGTTTACCATTTCTGGCCAAGCTTCCTCAACATGGTCGTACAGGGCTGCGATCGCGTCATGGACACGGTCTTGATCGGCGAAATCGAAGCCGTTGCTGAAGTCCGGCGCATCGGAGCCGAATCCAAGCTTCTTGGGTGGCCGATTGCGGCTCTCAAGCGCCGCAACCGCCGTCTTTGGATCGAACGCCACTGCCGCCTTCGCCGAGAATTGTCCCTTGTCGGTAGTGCCGGCGGACTCGCCGGCTTCGGATGTTTTTGGCGGGTCGGCGGCGAAAATCTGCGCCGGCCTGCTCGTAGTCGCGAATGCGGCGACGAGGAGGACGATTGCGAGACGCGCGCACGAGCTAGGGAGCGCCACAGAACCGCATTCGCGGCGCGCGGTACATCGCCGCATAAAAAGCTCCTTTCTACGGTGGGTAAATACCAAAACTGTTCTTGGCATGCGAAAGGCTATACTCCCCCGAGCGAAGCGCGTCCGGAACGGTGTTGTTCGTTCGAGGCTATCATGGATTCGTGAACTTCGGAACAACCGGCGTCGTGATGTAGTCGATTTGCAGCTGTGCTACCCCGTGCCCCTCCGGGTGTTGCGCCTCGTCGAAAGAGTTGTAGCAGTGCCCCCACGCGCTCATAAATTTGCCGCCACCGAGGTAGATCTCGTTAGAGCCATCGTCGCCCGAATTTCCCGGAAGCACAAGGTGTACTCGGTGACCCGGTGTGAGCTCGTTCACCATAAATCCGTTCGCCGCATTGGACGGCTTGTCGTTCTTTGTCCACCTGACCGGGGATTTTGGGTCAACTAACAGCAGATCATCCGAGGGTGCGTTGTCGTGACCGACTGCATCGTTGAATTGCTGCAGTTGTCCACGCGATTTAGCGTACACCAGAACTCCATTGAGGTAAATCAATTCGACCATCTTCTTACACCCGGTGAACGTATCGCCGTCCTTCACTGCGTGGGCGACCGCCTCGCTTGGATCGACCCCAGGTTTTACCCGGTACTGACCATCAGGTCCGACAATCCAGTAGTCTGAGTTTCGCGTTCCATTGGAGCTATAAGTTTTGTTCGTCGACGACTGCGCACTCCTGAGTATATCCTTCCGAAGTTCACCTTCATCCTTACCGATCTTGCCATTCGCCACCATCTGATCAATCTCAGCGATACCTGCGGCGACCGCCGCTTTCAGGTTTGCTGCGTTCTGCTCCGGCGTGATTTCATTCCTCGCCGGAGCCGGAGCCCCCCGCGGCGCGGCGCTCACTGAATTATAAAAGCCCGGCAATTCGCCGTGTGGGCCTGGGTATGGCAAGACTTCTTGCAATCCCGTCGGATCGGTCTCGTTCGTCGGGTCGTTGCCGCAGTAGCGATACGGATTCGAATCCGGCCCGAGGCCGCTGGGGTCGGGGTTGATCCAGCGCTGGGCACTCGTGCTGTACCAACGGCCATCGTCGCCGACACTGTGGTATTGCAGGCCGGTCTCCGGGTCGGTGTAGGCGCCG
>Ga0182024_10009651_pt1 | contig 19895 bp, 19 predicted proteins | sample P32metaG_FD_120480 | JGI IMG/M metagenome (GOLD analysis project Ga0182024, IMG submission 120480) | Permafrost microbial communities from Stordalen Mire, Sweden - P3-2 metaG (Illumina Assembly) | ecosystem: Environmental > Terrestrial > Soil > Wetlands > Permafrost | place: Sweden: Stordalen... | reverse complement strand
ACCGCGCACGTCGCATCGCCTCCTGAGAATCCAGCCGTGAAGAAGCCGGAAACCCTAGGAGCCGCGCGGCGTGCGCCCCTTCCTCAGCCGCTCACCCCACCCACGGAAACGTCAGGAGCGCCCTTTTTTGGACAGTTGTTTGAACGGGTCGACGTTACGGCATGAGATGAGCTTCTACATATCGACGCTGTGCGTGTATTTCGTGATCTACGCGCTGGGTGCGCTATCGCTCAACTTTCAGTTCGGAGTCGGGGGTATCGTCAACTTTGCCTTCATTATCTTCGAGGCCATTGGCGCGTATGTTGCTGCCATCACGAGCCTAGGCTCACCGCATGGCGCCCTGGCCTTTGGGCAGCGGTTTCTCTGGGGAGCGAGCTGGCCGTTCCCGCTCCCGCTAGTCGCGGCCGGCGCGGCCGGCGGGCTCTTGGCTCTCGTCATCGGGCCGGCCACCATGAGAAAGATGCGGCGCGACTACCAGGCCGCGGCGACGCTTGCGATTGCATTGATCGCCAATCAGGTGATCTCCAACGCGACGGGGCTGTTCAACGGCGCTGCCGGGCTTGCTGGAGTGCCGGCGCCGATGTCAAATCTGACCGCATCGTTCACGGCCTACCACTGGATCTACGTCGTTTGGGCGGCGATTCTCGGCCTCGTCGGCTATGTCGTCATGACCCGGCTCAGCAAGTCGCCCTTCGGCCGGACTGTCCGGGCGATCCGCGACGACGAGGACGCTGCGGTCGCAATCGGGAAGAACCTCCTTCGGACGCGACTGTGCGTCTTCGTCATCGGAGGTGTCGTCGCCGGTGTGACCGGTGGGCTGCTGGTTGAGTTCATCGGCGCCTGGGGTCCTTCCGCATGGGGCTACGCGGAGTCGTTCGTAATCCTTCAGGCGGTGATTCTGGGTGGCGTCGGCAACGAGCGTGGTGCATTGATTGGCGCATTTCTCGTCGGCATCGTGCTCTCTGAAGGGCCTCGCCTCATACCCGCGATCGGCTATCCAGGGCTGATCGACTCCCTGGAGTGGATCGTCATCGGCGGCATCTATCTCATCGTGCTGTGGTTTCGCCCGCAGGGCTTGCTGCCGGAGCGCCCAGCCCTGTCTTTGACCGGGAGAGCCCGACGGGACGCGGACGAATCGGCGACATCGTCCTCCGCTCCTGACCACGACCGCAGCTGGGCATGACCGAGACCATGGTCGCGCACGGCGGTTCACGGCAAGGGGGAGGTGCCGGCGCCCTCGCCGTGCGTGACATTGTCGTTACCTACGGCGGATTGCGAGCAGTCGACGGCGTGTCGATGTCGTTCGACGCGGGCGTGATCACGGCTCTGATCGGCCCAAACGGAGCCGGTAAGAGCTCCCTCCTGAAGGTCATTGCCGGAGCGCAGCGACCGGCCAAGGGCGCGGTTGTCTTCCATGGCGACGACATCACTCGGCAGTCCGCCGATCGGCGGGCCAGGTCGGGGTTGATCTGGACGTTCCAGATGGCGCGCGTTTTTGCTCGCCTAAGTGTGCTGGACAATCTGCTGGCGGCCGAGCCTGACCAGGTCGGCGACCACCTGTTCTCTGCGGTCTTCGCGCGCAAGCGCTGGAAGCGCCAAGAACGGGAGACGCGCGAGCGGGCGCTGTCGCTGCTCTCGGGATTCGGCCTCTACGAGAAAGCCGACACGGCAGCCGGCTTGCTGAGCGGTGGGCAGCGACGCATCGTCGAGTATCTGCGTGCTGTCATGGCCCGGCCGCGGGTGCTCCTACTCGACGAGCCCACGGTAGGGCTGGCGCCATGGGTAACCGAGGTTCTCGTTGACGACCTCGCGCGGCTGTGCAACGACGGTGTCGCAGTGGTCCTCGTCGCCCATGAGATGGAGCTGGTGGCCAGAGTCAGCCGGACGGTGATCGCGATGGCGAACGGGCGGGTGGTGGCCCACGGGGACTTCGCGACCGTGGCCGCGAACGCTCAGGTCAAAGATGCGTACCTCGGAAACGTTGGCGGCGCATGACAGATTGCCTACGCCTCGAGGGTTTCGCCGCCGGCTATCGCGAGGTGATCGTCTCCGATGTGGAGTTGACCAGCCAGGCCGGCGAGGTGGTCGCGATCGTCGGCGTCAACGGTGCCGGGAAGAGCACGATCCTCAAAACGATCATGGGCGAGGCGAAGGTACACGCCGGGCGGGTGATGTTCGAGGACTCCGATGTGACCGGAAAATCCGGCGACTTCCTCAGTCGGCGCGGGGTCGGATACGTGCCTCAGCTGGACGACGTGTTTCCCGGCCTCTCGGTGTGGGAGAACCTGCGCATGGGCGGCTACCTTCTACCCCGCTCCGAGGTCCGTGCACGAATCGACCGCGCATTCGAACAGTTTCCGCAGCTCGCCGCCAAACGCCGAGTCGCGGCGCACAAACTCAGCGGAGGTGAACGCAAGCAGGTCGCCCTGTCTCGCGCGTTGATGCTAGATCCTCGGCTGCTTCTGCTGGACGAGCCCACCTCGAACCTGTCACCGAACCTCGCCACCGAGCTCCTCGATGTCTACTTGCCGCAGCTTGCCGCCCTCGGGATCTCGATCGTGATTGTGGAGCAACGCGTGGAGGCCGTCCTGCGGGTGGCCCACCGAGCGTGCCTCATCGGCGGAGGACGGATGATTCGCGTGGGAGAGGCTGACGAGATGCTGGATGCTGTGCGCACTCACGGTCTGATGGTGGAGGCCATGGGTCGGCCGCAGGCACCCACCGAGACAGGCCGAATCGTCGGCGAGTAGACAGCGGGTGGGTCCCACCAGGGCATATGATGCGGGCAGGACCCGCGTCGCCTTGGTGTCTGGCGCTAATCGCGGATTGGGGAAGGAGATCGCGCGTCAGCTCGCGCGGCAAGGCGCCCGTGTGCTCGTCGGGTGCCGAGAGCTCGGGCGAGGCACCGACACCGCCCGCGAGCTAGCCGCCGAGGGCCTGACCGTCGTTCCAGTGTTGCTTGACGTCACCGACGTCACGAGCGTAGTAGCCGTCGCATCCCGCGTCCGCGATGAGTACGAGCGTCTTGACGTTCTCGTGAACAATGTCGGGGCACTGGTGCGGGCCTCGACCGTAAGAACTACCTCTGTCGAGCTACGCGCGACGTTCGATGTCAATGTCTTTGGCGTCGTCACCGCGATCACCGTCCTGCTTCCGCTGCTGCAGCGATCCCAGGCGCCGTGCATCGTCAATGTCTCGAGCCGGATGGGGTCCCTGACGCTTGCTAGCGGTGGCGTCGAGTTCAGTAGCGACGTTGATCTTCTGCTCGCATACTCGGTTTCGAAGGCCGCCTTGAACATGCTCACCATTCGGTACGCGCAGGCATTCGTCAAAGACGACGCCCTAGCTCACATCAAAATCAACTCTGCGACGCCAGGGTACGTCGCCACAGACATGACCGATCACCGTCCGGAGCGCGGTGTCGAGGATGGGGCGCGCGTCGTGGCGCATCTCGCGAACCTCGCTGCCGACGGGCCGAGTGGTGGCTTCTTCAACGACCAAGGGCCGGTCCCGTGGTAGGCCAACGGCGCGAGGATCCGATCATCAGCACTGCGGGGCGCCGGCCCCGAGAATCCGGTGTTCTTATCCGAGTTCGTAAAACCGAGGCATTCCGCTTCGCGTACTTCGTATGTTCGGAGCGAGTCGCGGTGACGTAGTCTGAGGCCGAGCTTGATTCACGGTCATCGGTGTGCTGACCACGGCTCACACATCGCGGCGGCACTCGCTCGCATTCATCACTGCTAGGGAAATGAGAGTTATGGTCGTGCAACGTCTGGCTGTCATCGGCGGCTGTGTTCTTCAACAGATGAACTAACCGATGAAAATCGACGCATTCGCCCACATCGTCCCCGAGCGCTTCGAGAAGCGCCTTCGGAAGATACTGGCCGAGAACGGAGTCACAGACCGCGTAAAGCTGTTCGAGCCCTGGCTCGACGAGGACCCGGTCCTCTGCAACCTGGATGCCAGGTGGCGGCTACTCGAGCCCTTCGACGACTACCGGCAAATCCTCGTCCTCGGGGCCTTTCCGGTTGAGGAGCTCGGGACCCCCAAAGCATCGCGCGACCTCGCGAAAGCGGTAAACGATGAACTAGCCGAACTCGTGCAGCGATACCCCGACCGGTTCCTCGGCTTCGCGGCAAGCGTCCCGTTGAAGGATGTTGACGCCGCATTGGAGGAGATCGATCGCGCCGTCAGTGATCTGAACGCCTCCGGTGTACTAGTCAGCAGCAACATCGGCGGAGTCCCGCTCGACGACAGTCGGTTTGAGCCGCTTTTCGCGAAGATGGCGGAGCTCGACCGTGCGATCTGGATTCATCCGACGCGGAGCTCGATCTGGACCGACTATCTGAGTGAGCCCGAGTCCAAATACGGCATCTGGTGGTCCCTGGGTTGGCCGTACGAGACGGCGGCGGCGATGACGCGGCTCGTGTTCGCCGGACACATGGAGCGCTACCCGGGCCTGAAGGTGATCACCCACCACGCCGGAGGCATGATTCCCCACTTCTCCGGTCGTCTGACCTCCGTGCAGACCGAGGACCAGCGCAGCGCGTTCGATACGGTGTTCAAGCGTCCGATTCTCGACTACTACCGCATGTTCTATGCCGATACCGCCTTGTTCGGCGCGCCTCACGGGATGAGAAGCGCCGTCGAGTTCTTTGGACCAGACCAGGTCCTGTTCGGCACGGACATGCCGCTCGGCGGTCCGAAGGTGATCCCGGACACGGTGGCGGACATCGAAGCGCTTGGCCTGTCATCCGAGGATCGCGCGAAAGTCTTTTCCAGAAACGCCGGTCGCGTGCTCCGGCTCGACGTTCCGGACTCCTGACCCAAGGCGACCGACTCTCGTCAGCGCCTGCATGACCGCCAGAACACGACCACCCGAAGGATGTTTGCCTTGAAGAAGATTGACATGTTCTCTCACATTCTCGTACCTAAATTCTGGCAGCGTGTCGACGAAACGATAAGTGCACCGCAACGCAGCCAGCGCATCGGCGGCTACGAGTTCTTGCGCGAGATGCATCCCGAGCTGCATGATCTCGATCGCCGCTTCCGCGAGATGGACCGGCACGGCGACTATCGGCAGGTAGTGACACTTCCGTGTCCGCCACTCGAAGAGCTCGGTCCACCGGCCACGGCCGTCGAGCTCGCCAGGCTTGCGAACGAAGAACTCGCCGAGCTCGTGGGCAAGCACCCGGACCACTTCGTCGGATTTGCGGCGGCGCTCCCGCTCAGCGATGTCGAGGCGAGCCTCGCCGAGATGGACCGCGCGATCGACGATCTCGGGGCGCTTGGAGTGCAGATGTACACCAGCGTTCAGGGCAAGCCGCTGACGTCTCCAGAGCTCGAGCCGCTGTTCGAGCAACTCAACCAGCGCCAGTGCCCGCTTTGGATCCATCCCGATCGCAACTACACATGGCCCGATTATCGGGCCGAGGAGTCGTCGCGCTACGAGATCTTCTGGTCACTCGGTTGGCCCTATGAGACGGCGGTCTGCCTATCGCGGCTCGTGTACGACGGGTACCTCGAGCGTTATCCGAATCTGCGGATCATCAGCCACCACGGTGCGGGTGGTGTCCCGTTCTTCTCCGAGCGCCTCGCGTTTGAACCGATTCTCGAAGATCGCGCTGACGTCGGCGAGGCCCGGCAGACCAAGCCGCTGGACTACTTCCGGAAGATTTACTCTGACACCGCGATGTTCGGCGCCCAGCACGCCGTTCGGTGCGTGGTTGACTTCTTTGCCCGCGATCACGTCGTGTTCGGCACAGACTGGCCGTTCGGCGAGCATTTCATTCGCGAGACGATCGCCAATGTCGAAGCGCTCGAACTGTCGCAGGCCGACACGGCCGCGATCTTCCACGGCAATGCCGAGCGGCTGTTGAATCAGCCCGCCGCCGCGCGCACGGCGCGAAACGTCTGACCCGCGGAATGCCGCACCGAACGGCGAGCCGTCCGCCGTGATCGCACGCTACCGTGGGCTGCTCGAGAGCCCCGGTGCGCTGCGGCTGCTGACCGCCAGCGTAGTGGGGCGGCTGCCGCTCGGCATGTTCCCGCTCGCGGTCCTGCTACTGACCAACGAGCAGGTCCGTTCGCTATCCGCCGGCGGTGCCGCCGTTGGCGCGGCGGCGCTCGCGAGCGCGTTGACGACACCGGTCAAGGCCCATCTGCTGATTCGCTCCGGGATCCGCCCGGTGATCCTCGGCAGCGCCGGTTCGCAGACGATGCTGCTGGTCGCGCTTGTGCTCGTCGCGCGCAGCGCCCAGGTGCTTCCGATTGTGTTGGCCGCCGCCGCCTGCGGTGCGGTTCAGCCGCCGACTTCGGCGTGCGCTCGCGGCCTCTGGCCCCAGGTCGCGCCGAACCTGACGGCGAGGGACGCCGCCTACGCGTTGGACGCGACGAGCCAGGAGCTGATCTGGACCGCCGGACCGCTGTTTGTCACGGTCACGGCCAGCGCGGTCTCGCCTACCGCAGCGATGTTGCTTACCGCCGCCGTCGGTCTCGGCGGCAACGCCTGGTTTGCGAGCTCGCCACTGTGCACGAGGGACGTGACAGCAGGCAGACGAGTGGATTCAGGTGGGAGTCCACTCGGGCGGCGCCCGATGCGGATGCTGCTCGGGACGATCGTGCTCACCGGGCTGATGGCCGGTGCGCTCGAGGTTGGTCTCCCGGCGCTCGCGATTCATCTCGGTGAGGCCGGCGCTGGCGGAGCCCTGCTCGCTCTGTGGAGCCTTGGCAGCATGGGCGGCGGCATTGTTTACGGCGCGCGATCGTGGACGACGTCGCTTGTCACTCGCTATGTCGCCCTGCTGATCGCACTGGCGGCGTGCACGGCGCTGCTCGCGCTGGCGCGGACCCTCGGGGTCGCGCTCCTGCTCAGCTTCGTGGCCGGAATCGGCCAAGCACCGTTGTTGACCAGCCAGTTCTCGTTGGTCAACGCGTTTGCACCGCCGGGAGGGGTTACGACGGCGTTCACGTGGAGTACCGCCGCGCTGGTGATCGGCATCTCGGCGGGCTCCACGCTGGCCGGTGCGATCGCCCACTCCGACGGGGTTGCTACACCGTTCCTCGCGGCCGCCGCGGCGGCGATCGTCGCGGCTGCCGGTTCGATGACGTTGCGCTCGGAGTTGACAGCCGCCCCGGGGGCATCCTATCGCGCCGGCGCGTAGGCCGAGCTGATGCTCATCGCAAATGTGATCGCGCCTTCGATAGCGAGCTCGATTAACGCCCTGACGAATGATGCAACGCGTAGTGATGCCGTGCCATGCTCAGGCGCGGCCCGGACATCAACTCGTGAGTGCGATCAGACGCCGGCACAGCGCCGGGACCCGGGCGATGTCGCTGACGTACTGTGAGGGGTTGAAGCAGATCGACGTGTAACCGGCGGCGACCTGGTCGGGGACGTCGGCTGCGGCCTCCGCCAGGTCCGCGGGGCCGTGATCGTCGGGAAACCGGGGCCTGATTCCGCCCACGACCTCGAGCTCGGCGAAGTCGCGGCCGGCTTCCCGCATCGCCCGTCGCAGAGGATCCATGTCAGTGGAGTTGGGCTGACCAAACGGATGGAAACCATGGCCATAGCGGACGAGGCGCCGGACAATGAAGGGACTCAGGCGCTGACCGCCAAACCAGAGCCGCGGACCGTCAGGCCGGAACGGCTTCGGCTCCATATATACGTCGTCGAACCGGTAATGCGCTCCGTGGTAGGTCGCTGGCGTCTCGCGCCAGAGGACGTCCCACGCGGCGAGATGCTCGTCGAGCAACGCCCCGCGCCGGTCGAACGGGATGCCGAGTGCGTCGTACTCCTCCCGGTGCCAGCTGACCGTCGGCTGTACGACGAGCCTGCCCTCGCACACCAGGTCGAGGGTCGCCAGCTGGTGGGCCAGGAGCAGCGGGTGGCGCAGCGGTGCAATGATCGCCGCGCCGACGATCCGCAGGCGGGTGGTCACGGCGGAGATCGCGCTCATCAGGACCATGGTGTCGGGCCACGGCGTCGCTGGATCCTGATTGCCGGGAGCGGCGTAGTCCTTCGGGTTGGTTGGTCGACCGGCGCTGCCGGCGCTGGCCCCAAGAACGATGTGCTCGCTCAGCATCACAGCATCGATCCCGGCGTCCTCGGCCTCCTGTGCCAGACGAATTAGTCGCCGCAAATCTCGCGGTGAGGTGATCGTCCAGTTCTCCGTCAGGACCATGACCAGGCGGAGCCGGTGTCCGGCGGCAGGACCACGTGATTCACCCATGCTCACGCTCACGCTGGCCTTCGGCGCCGCTTGCGCGCGGACCTCACGCAGCGACGATCTGCAGCCCTCGCTCGACGTGATCTTGGGCGTGGGATGGGTTCGCCGGGCCACGGTAGACACGCTGACCGCCAGCGGTTGTGAAGGCCGTGGAGTGCCACCCCCAATGATCCACCGTCAACGCCGGCGCGACCTTTCACCGCAGATCCCACGCCAGACACTCCATCGCCTGCTCATTCCTCACCCCACAGCGATGCTGCAACAACAACATCACCTCGCTAACAGCGCCGACGCGCTCGACGGCCGCCCCATCCGCGACGAGTAGCGCTCCACCAAGTACTCAACACGCACGATCGAGCGTGGCGTGAGACCCGCTCACGCCGCCTCTCCGCACCAATTGAGGATGAACCGCGCCAGCACCTCGGCGCACTTCCGCATCGACGACAGGGATACCCGCTCGTCAATGCCGTGGATCGCTTCGGCGCGGGGACCGAAGCACACCGCCGGGATGCCGCTGCGCACGAAATGGCGGGCGTCGGTGGTGGCAGTGGTGGGACGCAGCGCCGGCGGCGCGCCGTGGACCTGGGAGTACGCGTGGGAGAGCACGGTCACGAGCGGCTCGTCGAGGCCGACCTCTGAGCCCTCGCAGACGAAACCGTCGTAGCGGACGCGGGGCGGGTGGGCGCTGAGAAATGGGTCGCTTCGGGCGACCCGGGCGATCGTCGCCTCCACCTGATTCTGGACGGTGCGCGGGTCGGTCCCCGGGTACATCGCCAGCCGGCATGACAGGCAGCACTGTGCGGCCACGGTCGAGGTCCAGTCGCCCCCAGCGATGAGGCCGGGGTTGAGGTTGATCGGGTGCGCGAGGGTGTCGTAGGGGGGCGGCGGGTGGGCGTTGAGCCGGCGCTCGAGCTCGCGCAGCGTGCCGAGCACGACTTGTGCGGCGTCGATTGCGTTATGGCCGCTGCCGGCATAGGCAGCGTGGACGGGCTCGCCCGCGATATCGACGTGGAACCACAGCACCCCGACCTGGGCGATCGTCAGATGATCGGGGTGGGGCTCGGCGATGACGCAGGCGTCCGCGTGGGCGCCGTCGATCAGGCACTGGAGCGCGCCGTTGCCGGTGCACTCCTCCTCGACCACCGACTGGAGATGGACGTCACCCGCCAGCGCGACCTCAGCGAGGCGCAGCGCCCGGACGGCGCCGGCGATCGCCACCAGCCCGGCCTTCATGTCGCCGGCGCCGCGGCCGTAGAGCCAGTCGCCGTCCCGGCGCGGTGCGTACGGTGGCGACTGCCACAGCTCTGCCGCCGCCGGCGGCACGACGTCGATGTGACCGTTGAGGATGAGCGAGCGGCCGCCGCGGCTCGCCGCCGGCCAGGTGGCGACGACGTTGCGCTTCGCGTTCACGTCCCATCCGAACGGCGACGCGTGAGGATGGGCGCGCAGTGCCGCGGCGTCGAGGCGCACGTCCTGAGGCTGCAGGCCGCAGTCGGCGAACGCCCGGCACATCACCACCTGCCCCGCCTCCTCCCTGCCGAGCTCAGTCGGGGCCGCCACGAGCTCGGTCAGCAGCGTCTCCATCCAGTCCACCTGATCGGCGACAGCCGCCGCGATGTCGCCCGCGATCGCGGTCACGCGACGCTCCCGTCGAGGATCTGCAGCGTTTTGAGATCGGAGTAGAAGTCGAGCGCATAGTCGCCGCCTTCGCGACCGATGCCGGAGATGCCGGCGCCACCGAACGGGGCGGTGAGATCGCGCACCAGAAATGTGTTGACCCACACGATCCCGGCCCGTATGGCGCGGCCGAGCCGGTCGGCGCGGCCCATCGAGCTGGTGTAGACCATCCCGGACAGGCCATACCGAGTGGAATTGGCAAGGTCCACGGCCTCGGCCTCGTCGGCGAACGTCTGGAACGTGAGCACCGGGCCGAACACCTCCCGCTGCACGATCTCGGCGTCATTGGACACCGGCTCGAACAGCGTCGGCTCATAGAGCAGCCCGTCGAGCCGGTGGCCGCCGCGCACGAGCCGGTTGCCTTCGGCCATCGCCCGCTCCACAAACCCCTCGACGCGGGCAACGTGGTCGGGGTGGATCATCGGCGCGATCGTCGTGGCGTCATTCCGCGGGTCGCCGAGCACGTGCCGGTCGACGGCGGCGTGGAAGCGCTCCAGGAACGGTTCGCGGATGCTCTGCTGCACGAGCAGGCGGGCGCCGGCCAGACATACCTGGCCGGCATCGTCGTACTGGCCGGCGGCCCTGGCGGCGGCGGCGTCGAGGTCGGCGTCCTCGAACACGACGAGTGGGCCCTTGCCGCCCAGCTCGCCGGTGAATGGCACCAGGTTGCGTGCCGCCGACGCGCCGATGTGGCGTGCGGCCTCCGGAGAGCCGGTGAACGACACCCGACGGATGAGCGGGTGGGCGACGAGGGCGGCGCCGGCCTCCTCGCCGATCCCCTGGACGACGTTGAGCACGCCGGGCGGCAGGCCGGCCTCGTCCGCGAGATCAGCGAACAGGGAGCAGGACAGCGGTGACCACTCGGCGGGCTTGAGCACGACCGTGCAGCCTGCAGCGAGCGCTGGGGCTGTCTTCCACGTCGAGAGCATGAACGGGGCGTTCCAAGGCGTGATGACGGCGGCGGGGCCTGCGGGCATCCGCTGTACCCGATTCCAGGTGCCGTTGGAACGCCAGTCGCGTTCCTCGTGGGCGACCGCGAGGTCGGCGTAGCTCCGGAAGTTGCGCGCCCCGCGAGCGATGACCCGCGCCCTCAGTGAGCGCAGCAGCATTGCCATGTCCGCGCATTCGACCACCGCCAGACGCTCGACATTGGCCTCGATGAGGTCGGCGAGGCGATGTAGATGCGTTGCTCGCCCGGCTGGCCCCAGCTCCGCCCAGTCGCGAAACGCCTCGTGGGCCGCACGGACGGCACGGTCGACGTCGTCGGCGTCGGCACGGGCGACTTCAGCGAGCACGGATTCGTCGATGGGCGAAATCGTGGGGAAGCGCTCCGTGCTGCTCACCCGCTCGCCACCGATGTAATGCTCAGTGGACACCTCCACGCCGGCGACAGTCGCTGTGCCAGTGACGACGCTCATGCGCCCAACTCCCGAACCGTCTCCAGGTCGTCGACGGTGTAGGCGAAGGTGAAGCGGTAGCCACGCTGGACGCTGACCGGGGCCAGCATGGTGTGCTCCTCACCGGGGGCGCCGAACAGCTCCAGCTCGGCCGGCCCCTCCCAGATCTCCGACACCGAGCGGTCGCGGCTGCGTGAGCGGACGAGCTCGTGGACCTGGGGCTCGGCGTGACGGCCGGCGGCCAGCCGGGGGAAGTGGCGGACGTTGACGATCGGCGGGTCGGTGTGCACCGAACCGGTGGCGCTGCTCGCCTCTAGTGTCACCCGGGCGCGGGAGATCTGACGGCCGCGGGCCGAGCAGGTAGCTGCGAACCGCGAGCCGGCGCGAACGCCGGGGGCGGCGCGGCACTCCAGCGCGTAGGCCCGCGTCATCCACACCTCACCGAGCTTCTTGGGAAAGCCCTGGATCCAGCCGCGCGCCAGCGCGAAGTCCTGGTCGACCCAGATGAACGGGCAGGTGGTGACCGGCTCGCCGTCGAGCAGCCCGCTGACCACGATGTAGAACTCGCGGTAGTGCGAGCGGACGGGATCGAGCAGCTCCTCGCCATCCTCCGAGCAGGACTGCCAGTCGGCGAACACCGCGGCGCACCGCCCGGGCTCGGGGTGGGGCTCCAGACCCTCGGGGAGCAGCGACACGGCGGCCTCGGCGTCGGCGGTGAAGTCGACGACGAGGAAGTCGGCGACGTAATGCCACGGCGGTGACGGGACGAGGCTGGCCTGCCCCCGGGGGGTGCGGGGGACGGTGTAGCCCTGCAGGGTCATGGGACCTCCATCGGGTCGCTGGGCGGTGCCAGCGGCGTGCCCAGCGCCTCGAGACTCTCCCGCTCGGAGGCGATCGCCGCCTCGTCGAATCGAAAGTACGAGCGCGGCGGCAGTGTGCCCCACGTGTTAGACGAGTACCGGTTATCCGGCCACCGCCGGGGAGTGTGGTGGGCCTGCAGCTGCTCCATATCGCAATACAGTTCGACGAAGCACTCCTCCTCGACGATGCGCACGTAGGCGGCCACGTTGCCGCCCACGCCATGCCGGACCGGGCCCCAGCCAAGCCACCGGCCGTGACGGCCGAGATGGTCGAGGGTCATGCGCATCTGACCGATGTCGACGACGTCGAACGCCAGGTGGTGAAAGTGCGGCGCGGCTGGGCGGGGCTTCTCTATGAGCGCCATCACGTGGTGATCGGAGTTGATGTGGAGCCAGACGCCGTCGTCGCCGAGCCAGTCGGTGATGCGCATTCCGAGTGCCTCGGTGTAGAAGCGGAGCTGGGCGTCGAGGTCGCCGGCGAGAAAGTTGACGTGACCGAGCTTGCGCGGGTGGCCAGCCACAGCGGGGCCGGCCGGGCGGACATGGGCGACCAGACGCGACGCCGGCTCCTCACACGGGACGAGCTGGACGCCGTTGCCGTCGGCGTCGGTGGTGTGCAAGCCCTCGGCAGATGCGGTCACCGTCGCCCCGCAGCCCTCCAGGTGCTCTCGGGCCTGATCGAGCGCGCAGTTGGCCGCCAGCTCATACGCGACGTGGTCGAGGCCGGGGGCGGCGCCGGCGATCAGCTCCAGCGCGCCCGGTTCGTCGTCGCAGGACAGCAGCGCCCGGCCGGCATCGAGCGCGCGCACGGTGAGGCCGAACTGGGCCGACCACCGAGCCGCCGCCTCCGCCACGTCCGTGACCCGCAGCGCGACGTGGTCGATCCGACGCAGCATGATCATGCCGCGGTCACGCGCACGGGCAGGCGCTTGATCCCGTTGAAGAAGTTGGAGCGCAGCCGCTCCGGCGGCCCGGTGAGCTCGATCTCCACCCCGCGGGAGAGCAACTCCTCAAAGGTGATCCGGATCTCGAGCTTGGCCAGGTGGGCGCCGAGGCAGTGGTGGACGCCGCCGGGACCGAACGTCATGTGCGGGTTGGGCGAGCGGCCGACGTCGAAGCGGTCGGGCGCGTCGAACGCCGACCGGTCGCGGTTCCCGGAGGTAAACCAGGTTGTCACCTTGTCCCCGGCGCTGATCTCGGTGCCGCCGAGCTCGGTGTCGACGGCGGCGGTGCGGCGGAAATGGTGGACTGGCGTGGCCCAGCGCAGCATCTCCTCGGCGGCCGACTTGCCCAGCGAAGGATCCTGGCGCAGGCGCTCTCGCTCGTCGGGGTGCTCGATCAGCGCCAGCAGCCCGTGGGTGATGGTGTGGCGGGTTGTCTCGTTGCCGGCGGTGGCCAGCAGCACGAAGTAGACATCCATCTCGCGCTGCGTCAGCCCCGATTGCACGAGCGCGGTCATGATGTCGTCCCGCGGATGCTCACGGCGCTCGTCGGCCAGCCGGCGGCCGAACGCGAACATATCGAGCGCCGCCGGGCTGGAGAACGGGAGGTGGCGGTGAGCAGCGTCGTCGCCGGTGTGGGCGTACTCGGGATCGGCGTTGCCGAGCAGACGGTCTCCGATCTCGATGATCTGGCGCCGCTCGGACTGGGGCACCCCGAGGATCTCGGCGAACACCTGCATGGGAATCTCGGAGGCGATCTCGTGGACGAAGTCGAACGCTCCCACCGGTAGCGCCGCGTCGATCACCTGGCGGGCGACCATCCGCACCTGGTCCTCCCACGCGGTCACCGCCCGCGGCGTGAAGCGACGGTTGACAAGCGCGCGAAGCTCGTCGTGGCGGGGTGGGTCTGTGTCGATCATCGACTTGCGGACATCGATGTGCTCGGGCGCCAGGTCCTCCAAGGAGGTGCCGCCGATCTCCGACGAGAACACCTGCGGCGTGCGGTGCACGGTGCGGATGTCCTCGTAGCGGGTCACTGCCCAGAATCCCCGGCCGCCCGGCTCCGGGTTCCAGTGCACCGGGTCCTCCCGGCGGAGCCGTGCGAAGGCGGCGTGGGGCACCGCCGCCACGAACGCGTCGTGGTCGGCAAGGTCGATGAACTCGGTTGCCTGCGGCATCTGGTCTCCTTAAAGATGGTGCAGATACTCGGCGATGTCCCAGTCCGAGACCCAAGCCCGGTGACGTTCCAGCTCGAAGCGCTTCATCGCGGTAAACGTTGTGACGATCGCGGACCCGAGCCCCTCGGCGAGGAGATCGTCCTGCTCCAGAGCATCGAGGGCCTCATCGAGCGTGGCCGGCAGCGGGTCGCCGATCACGCTGGGGTCGGCACGGTATGCGTCGCCGCTCACCGGGGCCGGCGGGCTCAAGTTGTGGCGGACGCCCGCGGCACCGGCCAACAGGACAGCGGCGATCGCCAGATAGGGATTGGCAGCGCCGTCGCCGACCCGGATCTCGAGCCGGGTCGCGGCCTGGCGCTCCGGCGGGATCCGGATGAACGTCCCCCGGTTGTCCCACCCCCAGTTGACGTGGGTCGGCGCCAGCGAGTCGGGCGCAATGCGACGGTAGGCATTGACGGTAGGGTTCAGAAACGCCATCAGCGCCGGCGCGTGGGCAAGCACCCCGGCGGTAAACGCGCCCATCTCGGAGCTGACGCCGTGCTCGACGCCGGGGGCCGCGAAGGCGTTTTCGCCGTCGCGCTCGAGGGAGATATGCAGATGGGTGCCCGAGCCGCCCTGGTCGTTGAACGGCTTGCCCATGAACGTCGCGCACAGGCCGTGCTGGGCGGCGATGTCCTTGACTGCCGTCTTGAGCCGAAACGCCCGGTCGGCCGCGCTCAGGGCATCGGAGTGACGGAGGTTGATCTCGTACTGCGAGTTCATGAACTCGTGATTGACCGCGAACACGTCCAGCCCCAGCTGCGACAGGTCCTCGGTCATCTTGCGCACCAAACCACCGGGGTCGGCCTGCGGGCCGACGGTGTAGACCATGCTCAGGTGGTCCACGTGGCGCCGGATCCCGTTGGCCTGGCTCGGGTCACGGACGATGAGAAAGAACTCCAGCTCCGGCCCGACGACCGGATCGAAACCGAGGTCGCGTACCGCCTGTACCGCGAGGCGCAGCGCCCCGCGGGGGTCGGCGACTGCGACACCGCCCTCGGCGGGCGCAAGGTCGGCCAGGCAGCAGGCCACCCCGGGCTCCCACGGCAGGGTCACCATCGTGGTCAGATCCGGCCGCGCGATGAAGTCGGGATAGCCGCCTTCGCCTCCGACTACCGGGGTGTGGCGCAGATCAGTGCCCATGACCGCCGCACAGAAGCACAGTCCGTTTTTCAGGACGTGGTCGAACTCGCTGAGAGGAACGTCCTTGCCGCGGGCGACCCCATGAAGGTCGGGATAGAGCACGCGGATCGAGGTGATCGAGAGTCCGCCAGGCGCTGCCGGTAGGCCGCCTGGGATGACCTCGGTTAGCGAGGTGGTGGTCACGGATTTCTCCTCTCCGGTGGACGCGCGCGGTGCCAGAAGCCATCGAACAGTTCAAAGGCGGCGGTCCGCGCGGCCGCGGCGTGGTGGCGCCCAGCCCCGGGCAATGCCTCACCGTCGGTCACCCCGATCGCGGCTAACCGCGCGCCGTCGCTGCGGGCCCACCCCTGCACGATCTCGATCGTGCTCTCGGGATGAAACTGGACGCCGAGATGCGGGCCGTGGCTGAAGGCCTGCAGTGCCCGTGGCGAGCTGGCCAGGAGCTGTGCGCTTGGCGGGAGGCTGAAGCGGTCGTAGTGCCATTGCAGCCACGGGCCCTCAGCAATGAGGTCGGGAACCGTGGACTCGACGCGATGCCAGCCAAGCTCCGGCTGCGGCGCGTGCTCGACGCTGCCGCCGAGCACCGTCGCGAGCAACTGCCCGCCGTAGCACAGCCCAAGCACCGGGGTGCCGGCGGCGACGGCGGCGCAGACGAACTCCAGCTCAGCCGCCACCTCGGGTACGTGGCGGTCCACGGGGCTGTACCGGGAGCCCAGCGTGGCGATGAACGGGCGGCCGTCCAGGGCGGGATGGGGCTCACCGAGGTCGCTGAGGTGAACCTCGATCGGGATCCCGCGGTCGGTGGCCCACTCGGCCAGCAGCCCGGGCGGGCCGGACTCGCCGTGCTGCAGGATGAGCGCGGCCCTCATGCGGCCGCTCCGACCGGCGCGCCCAGCGCCGCCGGGTCCGCCGCGACCTCGTCGCGGACATCGTCGAGCTCCGGCGCGTCGATCAGCCGGCGGCGGTACCAGGTTAGTCGCCGAGCGGCGTTGAACGCCACCGCGCTGACCAGCCGGCCGGCGCGGCCACCAATAGCCACCAGGCGGTCGCCCTCAGGGCTCTGCTCAACAATCTCCAGGCGCTCGGCGCGGCCCGGAAAGCCCACCGCCTGGATCTTGGTGTCGTACTGGTCAGACCAGAAGTACGGTGGGGTGACATGTGCGGCGCGCTGATCTGGCTCTAGCAATGCATTGCGGCCCGCGAGCTGGCCATGCTCGGCGGCGACCGTCCAGTGCTCGACGCGAACGGTGGCCCCGTCAGCCAGCGGATGAGGCCAGGCGGCGACATCGCCGGCGGCGAGAATGTCAGGGTCGCCGATCGCCGTGAGGGTGGCGTCGCAGACCAGTCCGGGGCCGAGGCTCAGCCCGGCTGCGGCCAGCCACTCGCTGTTGGGCAGCGCCCCGAGCGCCAACAGGACCACGTCGGCGGCCACGCGGCCGCCGTCCGTCAGCTCCACGGCCTGCACACGATCGGTCCCGGTGATCGCCCGGATGCCCGTCCCACAATGGACGTCGACCCCGTGTGCGCGGTGCATGTCGGCGCAGCGGCCCCCGAGCTCGAGGCCGAAAGGCAGCATGGGATGCGAGGCGATGTCGACGACGGCGACCCTCGCGCCGAGGCCGCGCGCACTGGCCGCCACCTCGCAGCCGATGAACCCGGCGCCAACGATGACCAGACGGGTCCCGGGGACGAGCGCCGCCCGAAACGCGAGGGCATCGTCGATGCCGCGCAGCGTGTGGACACCGGCCAGATCGGCACCCGGGCCGGGCCACGGGCGGGCGCGACACCCGGTGGCGACGATCAGCCGGTCATAGGCGATCGCCTCGCCGCCGGCGAGGCGCACGCGCCGCCGCGCCCGATCCAGCCCGGTGGCGGTGACGCCAAGCCGCCAGTCCACGTGCAGGTGCGCCGGGGTCAGCTGGCACTGCTCAGGTGTCTGGTCGCCGGTGAGCAACTCCTTGGACAGCGGCGGACGGGTGTAGGGCAGGTGGGGTTCATCGCCAATGACGATGAGCTCCCCGTCGAAGCCGGCCGCGCGTGCCGCCTGCGCAGCCCGCAACCCGGCCAGCGATGCCCCGACGATGACGAGCTGGTTCATCGTGGCGGCGGGGTCAGTCCTCGATCGTGATCGCGGCCATGGGGCAGGCGTTGACGGCGGCCACCATGTCCGCGCGGCGGTCGTCATCGACGTCCTCCTGCCAGGCGAGGACGTCGTCGCCGCCGAGCTCGAATACGTCGGGGGCCACCACGACGCACTCACCGTGGCTCTGGCACAAGTTCATGTCGACGTGGACCTTCATGGCGTGCTCCTCTCAACCATGCGCTCGGCCTCATCCTCGGGCACCGCAAGCGCAACGTGCAGCGTGTTGGCGGATACCGCCGGCTGCTCGCCGGCAGCCGTGAGGTCCACATCCCAGTCGACCACGGTGTTCTCGAGCCGCCCCAGCCCGTCAATCTCGACTGCGACGACGTCGCCGGGCTCCATCGGCCGGGAGTGGGCTGGGGTCCCGGTCAGCAGCACGTCGCCCGGCTCGAGCGTGATCAGTCGACAGACATCGGCCAGCTGGTACGCGACACCCCAGATGAGATCGTCAGCGCCCCCCTCCTGAACAACCTCGCCGTTGAGAAAGGTGCGCAGTGTGAAGTCGGTGGGATCGAACTCCTCGGCGGGGACGAGCTCGGGGCCGATTGGCAAAAAGCCGTCCTGGCCTTTGACACGAAGCATTGAGCCTCGGTCGGCATGTCGGAAGTCGTGAAGGCCGACATCATTGGCGGGGACGTAGCCGGCGACGTATCCGAGCGCGTCCTCGACGGAGACGCCCCGCATCCGCCGCCCGATGACAACCGCGAGCTCTCCCTCGTAGTTGAGAAAACGCGCACCGCGGGGCCGGCGCAGTTCCCCGCGATGACCGTTGAGCGTCGTCGGTGGCTTCATGAAGTACGACGGCTCCGGCGGTGTCCGCGCGGCGTACTCTTCGATCCGGCTGCGATACGTCAGATGAACCGCCAGGATCTTGGACGGCGTCACCGGGGCTAGGTAGCGGGCCTCGGTCTCCGGCAGGGTGCGTCCGTCGTCGAGCACGATCGTGTGTCCGTCGCGCCGTCCCCAGGCGAGGTCACCAGCACAGTCGATACGTACTCTCCTCTCGCTCACGCTAGGCATCGTGCTCCGATGCGGCGTCGACATACAACAGCAAAAGGCGCACGATTATGCGGGCCACGCGATAGATTGGGGGCTTACATGGATCTCCGTCAGCTGCGCTACTTCGTCGCCGTCGCCGAAGAACTCCACTTCTCGCGTGCCGCAGCTCGCCTGCATTTGGCCCAGTCGGCCCTCTCGGCACAGATCCGCCAGCTGGAGGCCGAACTCGGAGGGCCGCTGCTCATCCGTACCACACGGCGGGTCACACTCACCCCAGCCGGCGAAGCGCTGCTTGTCGAAGGTCGGGCCATCCTGGCTGCCGTCGACGGCGCGCTCGGCCGGGCTCGCGGGCTCCTCCGCGGGGAAGAGACGTCTCTTGTCATCGGCTCGCTCGGCCCCGCTCCGGGAGCACTGCTGGCCCCGCTGTTAGCCCGGTTTGGCGCCGGCCACCCGCAGGTGCGCGTCGAGATCCGCGCATTTGACTTCAGCGACACAGTCGAAGGACTACGGCAGGGACGCGCCGACCTCGCGTTCCTCTACGCCCCGCTGCACGAGCCGGACCTCATCCTGACGCCGCTGCTCAGTGAACGACGCGTCGTTGTCCTCCCGCGCCAACACGCGCTGGCCAGTCGGAGAGTGCTGCGCCCAGCCGATCTCGACGGCGAGATCTTCGTGACGCAGCCGACATCGGCACCGGAGGAATGGCGGGACTTCTGGATGCTCACCGACGAGTTCGGTCATCGCCCTCCGATAAGTCCCTACGTGGGGGAAAAGCTGGAGGAGTGGCTGCACCTGATCGGTCGCGGTGAGGGCATCGACACATGCCCCGCCATCATCTCCCGCTACTACGCCTGGCCAGAGGTGGCATTCATCCCATTGATCGACGCCGCTCCATCCACACTTGTGCTCGCACATCACCGGGACGCACATCAGCCGCTCGTTGAACGATTTTCAGCTCTCGCGGTCGAGATCGCTGCCAACGCCGCGCGCAACCCCGATACTGCGTACGCCCTTCCGGTGACGATCGATTGACAATCTGCCTACACGCAGCCTCCTGACGGAACCCGACGGTATGAGACAGGCGTGGCGCGTCAGTAGCCGCCAGCAGGCCTGCAACAGAGCTGTTCGTTGAATGACCGAGACGCTGGATCGCGAACCGCAGATGACCTAGGAGGTTGGTGCTTTTCGCGGCGGGACGGTTTTGACGTCCGACCCTGAAGCCATGCTTGAGGGTATGAGCCTTGGATTGACTCTCACGCAGGCGGATGTGTTCACGACGACGACTGGCTT
>Ga0182024_10009650_pt1 | contig 19895 bp, 19 predicted proteins | sample P32metaG_FD_120480 | JGI IMG/M metagenome (GOLD analysis project Ga0182024, IMG submission 120480) | Permafrost microbial communities from Stordalen Mire, Sweden - P3-2 metaG (Illumina Assembly) | ecosystem: Environmental > Terrestrial > Soil > Wetlands > Permafrost | place: Sweden: Stordalen... | reverse complement strand
GCGAATGGGGGGCATCGGCGAAAACTGTGGAGCTGATCACGGGCGTGCTCGGCGGCGTAATCATGGCCCTCGGCTGCATCCTGGGCGGCTGGCTCTGCGACCGCATGGACCGCAAGCAGGCCTACGTCTGGTTTGGCATCGTGCAGGCGGGGTCCGGCATTGCCATGGCCCTCTTCCCACATACCCAGTTCATGTTCATCGTGTGGGTTTCCATTTACTCGTTCATCTGCGGGCTGACCTACGCGGCGTTCTCGGCGTTTGTGCTGGAGGCCATCGGCCGGGGGGCGGCGGCCACCAAGTATAACGCCCTGGCCTCCCTGTCCAACGTGCCCATCTATTACATGACCAATATAGATGGCTGGGCCCACGACCGCTGGAACTCCGCCGGCATGTTCTTCACGGAATCGGGTTTGGCCGTGGCCAGCGCCCTGCTCTTCATCGTCCTGGTAAAAGTGCTTTGCGTCCACGCGCAAAGCAACGACATTGTATCGGCGAGCGGGCGCGATTGCGTTGCGATTTTTTTAATACACGGGCATCATCGTCAAATTAAATGTTCAGAATCACCTTAAAAAACTATCGCTGCTTTTCTGATTCTGCTCCGGCAACTATCGATGTAGATGCTGGCTTCACGGCATTTATAGGAACAAATAATTCGATCAGCGGACAACTGGGCGTCTATCTCTCGGCGGTGGCGGGCGCCAAGGCATATCACGTGCAGTATTGCACGGGCACGGGCGCGTGGCTGGATGTGGGCATCTGGCCGAACACCAAGGACATCGTCATCACCAATCTCACGCCGGGCACGGTCTATTCCGTGCGCGTCCGCGGCATTGGCGGCTCCACGCAATACGGCCCGTGGAGCGCGGTCACGTCGTTGATGTGCACCTGAGTCCTGCGGACGGCCACCATTGCCGGTGCCGCCGTCCTCCCTTTGCCACTGGCGAAAGCCAGCCCGCAAAAAACAGCCGGACGGTGGTCATGCGGCCAAGGCACACAAACTCGCAGTTTGTTTGGCCGCCCACCGTCCGGTCCATTTTTTTCATTAGCAAAAACCGGGCCGCTTCTGGCGGCGGGTCTGGGTGATTCCCAATAATTCCGACCTATACGAATTTTTTTGAAAGATTTTTGAAAGATTGCCGGTTTTGAAACGTATTCTCCATGGAATTGAAGTAATAATGAATTCAGACCCTGAAATTGACCCGGCCTGCCGCGCCCAAAAGCCCGGGTGGGTGGCCACCGATGAATTTGGCGTTTGCCTGACCAACCATCCTTTATGCCCGTTCCTGGCGGTCAACTGTGGCTACCGCCTGTGCTTCCACCCTGGTCGCAATCAAATCATCGCCCAAACCGGGTTGATGGTTGATGGCGGAGGGTTGACAGGCAAGACGCAACGCCAAGCCCCATCAACCATCAACCAATAACTCTCAACCAGCTTTGCCGCTGGAGCAATCCAGCCCGCAAAAAAAGCCGGCCGGTGGTCATGCGACCAAGGCACACAAACTCGTAGTTTGTTTGGCCGCCCACCGTCCGATCCATTTTTCATCGGAAAAAAACGGGCCGCGACACCAGCGGACACCATGAGGAAAACTCTTGATTGAAATTTGAAAGTTTGATTTCATCAGCCTACGGACAAGGAGAGTTCAAAAGCACATTTGGCGTTGGATCGCCCCATTATGCGCAAATTCATACCAATCATGTTTGTTGCCGCGACCATGCTGGTCGGCTGTCGCTCAACCCCGCCGTCCAACAAAACCACGACTGCCAGCACCAAATCCATGGTGAATCCAAGTGCCAATACCAACGCCGTTGCCAGCACGAATGCCGTGGCTGCCACCCCCGCCCCACCAGCCGGCCCCAACACGCCGGCGGACACGTTGTCAGAAAACGTCCAGCTTGGCGACTTCGGTGCGGCCTGCCTGGTTGGGTTGTCCATTGTGGCTTTAGGGCGTCCGTGGCCCCCGCTCCTGTGAGGTTGGCAACTGCGGTCATCAGCTTGCAAATTTAGCGGCGCAATTTTGCGGGATAATTTCTTCAACAAGTGCGTCCGCCGATTTCGCCGGTTCGCGCAGATTTTTTCTTATTGTTCTGCAATTATCGGCGTCATCTGCGGATAAAATTACGCAAGGTTCATGAAGTTCATGCCGCCTGTGCTTCCACCCTGGGCGCGATCATTTCATCGCCCAAACCGCCGCCGGTTCGGATGGACGCATCAAGTGACATGGTTTAATCCGAATGGAAAGTGCGAAGGCACAAAAATTTGGTGGTCAGCCTAGCAGGTTGGCAGTTTCCGAATTCAGAATTTTGGGAGCGCGGCTGTGCGCGGAGCGTCAGCCCAGCCTCGTCACACGGCTGCGGCTGGTCTTCAACACAGCCGCGCTCCATTCAAATTAGGAAGCTACCTTGTAGTGTTGGCGTCTTTGTGGCTTGGCGTTAAATCCCCCAACGTCCCACGAAGCCGAAGTTACAGGCCTCCCAGTTTAACAACGCTGGAGACGGGTCCCCAGCCAAAGGCGTTGTGCGCCTGCACGGTCACCGACCAGTTCGGGATGTCGTCCACGTTGAAGTAGGTGGTCAGCGTGGTTCCGGACACCGTGTTGGTGAAGGAACCCGCACCGTCGCTGCCGGTGATCTTGACCAGGTATTCGTCAATCGGGCTGTTGCCCGGAACGGTCGCCGGCCAGGTGACGACGATCGTGTCCGTTGCACCCGAGGGATCCGGGATCGCCCAGCTCGCCGTGACTCCCGTGGGGGCCGATGGCGGAATCGTGGCGACGGATGACATCACGCTGATGGGGGCCGAAGCCGGGCTGGACCCGCTAATGCAGGCGGTCACGACGGTGATCTGATAGGTGGTCGAGGGCTGCAACGGCGAGAGCATCCCGCTCGTGGCCGGGCCGGTCACGGGAGTGGTGAGCACCGCCGCCGTTGAGTTGACCGGCGTCGCCGTAACCGTTGACGACACGACGGCGGCCGGATTTATTCCCACCGGCAGCCAGGTGACCTGAAACTGATCCTCCGACTGCGCGGCAGTCACGCTCGTCGGTGCCGCCGGCAGGGGCACGACGAGATACGCCACCACGCCGGCGTTGTAAATGGTGTTGCCGAAAGCGTCGGTGGCCAGGAATGTGGAACTGATCGTCACCGCGTTTGAGAGCGTCGTGGCGGAGACCACATTGCCGGAGAAGTCCCAAGTGACGGCGGCCGAGGCCGAGTGCGGGATCGAGTGGCCACCTTTGCCGCTGCCGTTGCAAGTGGTTGAGAGGTTCACAATGCCCGTCGGATAGCCGGTGGCGGGATCGAAGCCGGTGACATACGCCTGCTCGCCAATCGAGCCGCAGTCGTAGCCGAGAATGGCGAAGGCCGTGGACTGCGGCAATATCAAGCTCGTGGGCTGCTGGGCCAGCAGCCGGAAAAATCCGTGGCTGCTCGCGAGCGCATTGGTGACCGTAACCGACTTCACAGTTCCATCGCCCAAGGTTCCAGACGGGACATTGGTCCACGCCTGCCGCAGATCCGGGGAAGTTTGCACGGTGTAGAGGTTCGGGCTGGCCGTCGGAAACGACAGGATCAAATCCTTGCCCGAATGCGTCGCGGTCAGGCCGCTGGGCGGGACGACGACCACCGCTTCGCCAGGCGATGCCCCCCAGGTTGCGCCCACGACCAAGGCCACGGCCAGCGTTGCCAACATATTAGCTTCTGAAATAGTTTTCATAACGAATCCTTTTTTACATGACCTGATTTTTATGTAGCACAAGTGTCTACAAAGTCAAGTTCAATCGAATCCACCAGCCGCTTCGGACCGGATTTCCGTTTTCCAGATGCGCGGGTTATCGCCTGACCTGGAACCAGTTGAATTCGACCAGTTGAATCCGGAGTGCGGAGTTAAAAAAACTTTCCATTTCTGCTTTCAGCTTTCTCAGTTTTTGCATGTCGGCATTGCGTCATGCCGCCTTTGCGCTAAAGCTGCGCCTTTTTGGATTGGGCGCGGCCTTCCGGGCGGTCGAGAAATTTGCGCAGGCTGTGGGACAGCTCGACAAAGTTGATGGGCTTTTGGAAAACCGACCGCAAGCGGGCATGACGGGAGCCCGTCAAATCCGGCGGCTGGTTCAGTCCGGTCATGAGGATGACCGGCAAATCGGGGCGGATGGTGCCCAGTTCCTCGGCCAGATCGGCTCCCTGCAAACCGGGCATGGTGTGGTCGGTGATGACCAGGTCAAAATGGTCCGGGTCGGCGCGAAAGGTGTTCACGGCTTCCAAACTGTCGGCGCGGGTGGTGACCCGGTAGCCCATCCGGCGCAGGTGCTGCTGCATCAGGTTGAGAATGGGCACTTCATCGTCCACCACGAGGATCTGTTCACGATGTCCGCGCTGAAGCTGGTTTTTATCCGCCGGGGCCGGGGCCGGCGGTTCCTGGGAACGGGGAAAATAAACATGAAAGGTGGTGCCGTGGCCTTCCTGGCTGCTCACCTGGATATGCCCGCCGCTGCGGCTGACGATTTTGTGGACCAAGGTCAGGCCCAGACCCGTGCCCCGGCCGGGGCCTTTGGTGGTGAAGAAAGGTTCAAAAATCTTTTCAACGACTTCCGGGCTCATGCCCCGGCCGGTGTCGCTGACCGTGAGATGCACATATTGACCGGGAGGAATGGACAAGGCGGCCGCCGGACCGGGTTCGAGGTCGAGGCGCTCCATTTCGTAATGCAGCCGGCCGCCTTTCAGTTTCATGGCGTGGCCGGCGTTGGTGCCGAGATTCATGATGATCTGGTGCATCTCCGTGGCGTCCGCCACCACCACGTCCTCATCGGTCTGGATGTCCAACTGGATGGTGATGGATGAAGGCAGCGTGGCGTTGAGGGTTTTCACGCCTTCCGTAAGGATGCCGCCCAGCTTGAGCGGATGCCGTTCGACGGCGGACTGCCGGCTGAAGGCGAGGATGCGGCTGATGAGTTCGCGGGCGCGGTCGGCGGATTTAAGCACCATTTCCAGATTGTCGCGGACGCGGCCCTTGATTTGCGGATCAGTCAAGGTCAGTTCCGTATAGCCAAGAACGGCGCAAAGGATGTTGTTGAAATCGTGGGCCATGCCGCTGGCGAGGGTGCCGACGGCTTCCATCTTCTGGGTTTGGAGCATCTGGGTTTCGAGCCTGGCCCGTTCCGCCTCGGCCTCCTTGCGGCCGGTGATGTTGTCAATGAACCCCTCGTAGTGCTGGATCGCGCCGTCGGCGTCCCGGACGGCGCGCGCACTTTCGGAAATCCAGATGATGCTGCCATCGCGCCGCCGCACCTGATATTCCATCCCGTGGACAAACCCGGTCAGCTCCATCTGCCGTTTGAACCGTTCGCGGAACGAGGCATCCACATAGATCTGGTTTTGAATGTCGGACACCTGGTTCATCAATTCTTCAGGCTGTTCGTAGCCATACATGCGGGCCAGGGCGGCGTTGACCACCAGATAACGGCCTTCGGGCGTGCTCTGATAAATGCCTTCAATGGCATTCTCGAACATTCCACGGTATCGGCTCTCGGCCTCCTTGAGATGACGAATCGTTGTGTCAGAACTCATACCACTCGCGTCGAAACATGTTTTCCAACCCAAGTTAACGGCAACCAACCATTTCCTCCTAAATTGAATCACGGTCTCGCCGCAGGCGCGGCAATCCCGCCGGCAAACAATCGAATAATTTAAAGCCATTGTCAAACCAGCAGGTTGCCAGGCAGTGCCTGCATCATCTGAATCACATTAATTTTTTGTCATCATCCAGAAATCCATTGATTAACCCCGGCCGCGCTGAGATAACTTGTAACCGAACCACAGCTTTGAACATCCCACTGAACTTATGAAACTGCTTTCACGCCTTCTCTGCGGCGCAACCGTCGGCCTGCTGGCCGGCAATCTCCTCGCCCAAACCGACGCCCCTTACAAGGTGCTCGACACCACCAAGCTCATGGGCAACGGCGGCATTGATTATGTCTATGCCGACAACGACGGCCGACGCGTCTATGTGCCGCGCGGCGGCAACACCTTCGTGTTCGACTTGGACACGCACAAATTTATCGGCACCATCACCAACGTCGGCGGCCACGGCGTGGCGATTGACACCGCCTCGCATCACGGTTTCAGCAGCGCCGCCAAGATTGCCATGTTCGACACGGAAACGATGCAGAAGCTCAAGGACATTGACGTCCAGGGCCGGCCCGACGGCATCCTGCTGGAACCGTTCACGGACAAGGTTTTAATTTTCAGCCACGAATCGCCCAACGTCACGCTGATTGATCCCAAGGACGGCTCCGTCGCGGGCACGATTGATGATCTGGGCGGTTCCCCGGAACAGGCGCAAAGCGCCGGGCAGGGAAAATTGTATGTGGACCTCGAAGACAAGGACAGCATCGCGGTCGTGGACCTGAAAACCCTGAAAGTCACAGCGACTTACAGTTTGCAGGGCAAAGGCGGCGGCCCTGGTGGCCTGGGTTTGGATGCCAAAAACCACATCCTGTTCGCGATGTGCCATGAGCCGGCCACCTGTGTGGTGCTCAATGCCGATGACGGAACCGTTCTGGCCACCCTGCCCATTGGCAATGGCACGGACGGCGGCGGTTTCAATCCCGCCACGTTGGAGGCGTTCAGCTCGCAGCGCGACGGCACGCTGACCATCATCAAGGAAAGCAGCCCCACGAGCTTTGCCGTGGAACAGACCGTGCCGACCAAGACCGGCTGCAAAACCTCCTCGCTTGACACGAAGAACAACCAGATCGTTCTGATCTGCACCGAACGTCTGCCGCAAGCGGCGATGGGCACGAATGCCGCGCCGGCCATGGTGGCGCCCCCGGCCACGAACGCACCCGCCGGTGAACGGCGGCGCGGCGGCGGCAACCGCGGTCCCGGCAACCTCGACGTGCTGTGGGTCGGCCATTGATTTAACTATTTTTGGCGCATGCAGCCCGGCCGCTGACGACAGCGGGTGGTGGTGTAGTTTGAAACCGCAAGTGGAAGACGGTTTATGATGCCAATGCGGGCAACGCTGAACGGCCATGTCAGCCGGCCATGAACCATTTAACGGCGAACGCGTTTAGATTTCTTGGACGTGGCGCGCCGGGCAGCCTGGGATGACGTTTTGCTCCGCCGCAGCCGGGCAAGTTCCGCCTGCGCCTGCGCCAGCTCCTCCTTCAGCTTCGCGGCGTCGTCGCGGCCCTGGAACATTTCGCGGGACTGACGACGGAGTTCGAGCTGGGTCATGACATGACGCCCCAAAAGCCGCAGCGCCTTTTTCTGGTCGTCCGTCAACTGGCGCGCCACGGTGTCAACCACGCACAGCGTTCCCAGCACATAGCCGCCCGGGGCCGCCAGCGGAACCCCCGCGTAGAAACGGATTTTGGGACTGGAGACCACGAGCGGATTGTCCTTAAAACGCGGGTCCAGCGTCGCGTCGGCCACGATGAACAGGTCATCCTGCAAAATCGCGTGCGCGCACATCGAGATGTCCCGGCTGGTTTCGCTGAGGCTCACCCCGGTCCGGGACTTGAACCACTGGCGCTGTTCGTCCACGAGCGTGATCAAGGCGATGGGCGCCCCACAAATCAGCGCGGCCAGCGCGGTCAGCTCGTCGAAAACCTCCTCGGGCACCGTGTCGAGCACGTCGTATTGCCAGAGGACCTTGATCCGCTGGACTTCGTTCTCGGGCTTGGAAGCTTTCATCATAATCAAATGCGTTGCCTGCCCCGCTGTGTCATTGAGCTGAAACCATCATACAAACTTTCGCCGGCGTGGCGACATAAAATCAACCTTCCAGAATCGCCGTGGCCGCCGCGTAATTTTCCGTGTGCGTGAGGCTGATGTGCAACTGCCGCGCACCGCGCGCCGTGAAGAGCGCCGCGCCCTTGCTGTGCAGCACCACGAAGGGTTCGCCCGATTCCTTGCGGCGGATTTCGATGTCCTGCCAGCCGAGCTGCGTGCCGATGCCCGTGCCAAACGCCTTGGACACCGCCTCCTTGGCCGCAAAGCGCACGGCCAGTAACGGCGCCGGATTTTTGTGCGACCGGCAGTAGGCAATTTCATCCGGCAAAAGCACACGGTTCACAAACCGATCGCCAAACTTGGCAAACGACGCCGCAATGCGCGCCACTTCGATGAGATCAATGCCGGTGCCGAGAATCATTTGCGATTTACGATTTACGATTTCTGACTGGGCTGCAAGCAAACTCGCGGATTGGTCAAACCCATTTATTCGCCGCGATAGACCGCGCGGGCCGTGCAGGTCTCGGCCACGACGACTTCCACGAGCAGCGGCAGCTTCGGCTTCAACTTTTTCCAGATCCACACGGCAACCACTTCGCTCGTGGGATTTTCGAGTCCGGGAATTTCGTTGAGGTAATAATGATCGAGCCGCTCCCAAATGAGCTTGAACGCGGCAGTGATGTCCGCGTAGTCCATCAGCCAGCCGAGCTTCGGGTCGCATTCGCCGGCCACGACAATCTCCACGCTGAAGCTGTGGCCGTGCAGCCGCCGGCATTTGTGCGCCTTGGGCAGGTGCGGCAGCAGATGCGCCGCCTCAAATTGAAACGTTTTTCGTAATTCCATTTTCATAAATTAAAATTGGGAGTTGGGAGATAGAAGTTGGAAGTTAGGGAGCGTTCCCAACTCCCATCTCCAATCTGCCATCTCCTGCTTCAAAGTCCGTCCATGTGACCAGGTCGCCCAGCGCCGGCCGGCCGTCGTGCCGCCACGTCAGCGGCGGGTTTTGCATCTGGCCGAGCGGACAAATCCGCGTCGCGCCCCAGCGCGCGAACTGCCGCGCGAGCTCCTGCATTTTCTCCGGCGGCGCGGCCAGGCCCACCGTGGAAACTTTTCCGTGAATCTCATCCACGCCCCGCATCACCGCCGCGACATCCGGCACCGGCTTCACATAAATAAACCGGTTCAGGCACGAGAAACGAAAACTCACGTCGTGTTCAAACACCACCGTCCATGCCGTTGAATTCTGGCTCGACCAGATCTTCGCATCGGCGCGGTGCGCGGCGATGGTCTCGTAAATCGCCCGGCGCGACGCGATGATCGCCGCCGCCGCCGTGGAAATTTTCCCGCGCGGCTCGTCCGCCTCGCGCTTCATCAGCTCGACGGCGAGCAATTCCACAAATTTATCCGACTCCACGGCACCGCGTTCCTCGACATACAAAACATGCGGCGAGAGACAGCCGTGCTGATCCCAGGCAATCACATCGTCCGCCGCGCGGGAAACCACCTGGGCAATCGTTTCCTCGCGCAACACTTCGCGGGCAATAAAACCAAAGCTCACGCGCTGACCATAACCAAGGAAACGGACTTTCGCCGGCAAATGCGCGCGAATCGCCGCGAGCGTTTCGTCGCCGCCCGTCGCCGTCAGACAGTTGGCATGGGCGAACAGCACGCTTTCCAGCTCACGATGGCCGCCGCGCCATTCGGCGATTTCCAAACACGCGCCAAGCTTCGGGTCAACATGATAAATGGAATGCGCGAACAGTCGGGGCAGCAGCGACGCGCCGCTCGCGCATTTCACAAACTGCACCGAGCGCGTCAACAGGCCGAGCGTGAGGCTCATCAGCGCCGGATTGGGAATGTTCCCCGCCGCGATGTGGACGAGAAACTCCGGCCCGTGAACCATCGCCGTTCGACTGGACGCCTCGCAACCGTTGGTGACAAACTGATCCAGCCGCTGCCGGTGGCCAAGCTCCTGTTCGAGCAATAAATTAAAATTGTCCAGAGTGAACTGGCGGAAAAAATCGTCCAGACCCCCTTGCAAAACCGCCCGGGAAAATCCGGTTTCCGACGGCCCCCGCTCCAGCGCGAGCTTGCGAAAATGGTTTTCCGGTGCGAGCCAGCCAGCCGCGACTTCGCAGAGAATTTTTACAAGCTCGTCCGTCGGGCGCGGCAGCAGATATTTTTCCCGGTTCCGTTTCAGCGTGTCACACGCAGCCGCAATCATCGTGGGCGACAAGATCGCTTCCGGCGGCAGGTCGGCGAAGAAATAGTTTGGGAGATTCATGCGGTCATCAGCGAGCAGCCGCGCGGCTCGGCCAGTTGCGCGCGGCCAACTAGTTCAAAGCCATAGCCGCGGCGGACACCTAAATCTTCCGTCTGGATGGCGGCGACGGAAAAAACATTCGCCAGATCGAAAATGCGGATGAGTCCGGTTTCGCCCTCGGCGACTTCGCGACCGGTCTCCGGCGAGATGATTTGCACGCGCGCCCAAGGGGGAAAATGGAAGCGGCGCGAGGCGGTGGGCTTTGGGTGCGAGGCGTTGCAACCCAATGTCTCGCGCCTAAAGCCTCGCGCCTCGCCATCATACGCCTGCGAACTCAATTCACTCATGCCGTATTCGCAGATGATATTTTCGAGGGGAACGCCGAGCCGGTCGGCGATGAGCGCATGCAACTCAGCTTTGGGCAGCACGCGCGAGCGGTTCTTGTAGCCGCCGGTCTCCATCACGCGCGAACCGGACGGCAGCTCGACCCGCATGTCTCGCTCCACCAGCTCGTCGAGCAAATGAACGAAGGAAAAGGCGGTGCCGAGCACAAGCAAGGCCTGAGGCGCGGGGCGCGGGGCGCGGGGTGAAAGCGACGCCAGCGTGGCTTCAAAATCCAGCGACCACGCACCGTCATCTGCCAGCTTGCCGACAAAGGCCGCTTTCGGCGCATCGAACTTTTGCCGCACGGTTTCAAACATGTGGACGAGCGACGAGTGCGGCACCAACGCCGGCGGCGGCGTCAACATCACCAAGCCCAAAGCCCCACGCCCCACGCCCCGCGCCTCGCTCACATTTTGTTCAAACGACTGCCACAACGACGCCTCATAAACCACCAGCGACTCTGCCGAATGGAAGTGGCGGCTGGGTTTTTGTTCCGTCGTGCCGCTGGAATGGAAAACGGCGGTGCGTTCGTCCGGTGCGAGGCTGGTCAGTTCCAGCTCCTTGAACGCGGCGGTGGGCACGGCGGGAATCTGCGTCCAGTGCTTGACGGTCGTCGGCGTGAGCTGGCGGACTTCGCAGATTTTGCGGTAGGCGGAATTGTGCTTGAACTGAAGCGCGAACAATTCCAAGGCCAGGTCGGAAAATTCCCGTTCGGAAATCGCGCGCGAAGAACGCGAAGGGTGCGAAGGAAATTTTACTGCTTCGCGGCCTTCGCGCGATGCAATTGAAATTATTTCGCGCAGGCGCGCAGCGAAGCTGGAAAGTTCTGAATTCATGCGGTGTTTGTTCGTGGCTGGTTTTCCGCGACAGCCGGCAGGCAGCATAACACGAAGCCTTGGCGCTGCAAGCGAGATTGCCTTTGCGCCGTTTGTCCGCCAAACTGCCTGTTCGATAATGAGCAAACGGTTTTACATCACCACCGCAATTGATTACGTGAACGGCCAGCCGCATCTCGGCCATGCCTACGAGAAAATCATCGCCGACGTCATCGCCCGCGCCCGGCGCAGCCTCGGCCAGGAAGTTTTCTTTCTGACCGGCCTCGACGAACATGGCCAGAAGGTGCAGCAGGCCGCGCTGGCGGAGAAAAAGAATCCGCAGGAATACTGCGACGCGCTAGCGGCGGACTGGCAGGCTTTCGCGAAGAAACTCGAACTGACCAACGACGACTTCGTCCGCACCACACAGCCGCGCCACAAGGAGTTTGTGCAGGCCACGCTCACCAAGCTCAATGCCGCCGGCCATTTTTACAAGGCGACCTACACGGGTTTTTATTCCGCGAAGGAAGAGACGTTTCTCACGGAGAAAGACCGCCTGCCCGACGGCAAGTTTGACGCAAGCTACGGCGACGTCGTCGAACTCAAGGAGGACAATTACTATTTCAAGCTCGGCGCGCAGCAGCAATGGCTGATTGATTACATCGAGGCGAATCCGGATTTCATCGCGCCGTCGTATCGCCGTAATGAAGTTCTCGGCTTTCTTAAAAACAACAAGCTGGAAGACCTGTGCATCTCGCGGCCGGCGGCGCGGCTGAACTGGGGCATCCCGATCCCGTTCGACCCGGAGTTTGTCACCTATGTCTGGTTTGATGCGCTGGTGAATTATACTTCGGTCGCCTATGCCCACGGCGACCCGGCAATTTTGTCCACACTGGCCTCAAGCCCCGCGCCCAAAGCCCCAAGCCTCAGTCTCTGGCCTGCCGACATCCACGTCATCGGCAAGGACATTGTAAAATTTCACGCAGTCTATTGGCCGGTCATGCTCAAGGCGATGGGCCTGCCATTGCCGAAGCAAATTCTCGTCCACGGCTGGTGGCAGAAGGATGGCGCGAAGATCGCCAAGAGCACCGGCAACGTGGTGGACCCCATTGCGGTCATCAACGAATGGGGCGTGGATGCCTTGCGCTTTTATGTTCTGCGCGAACTGGACATCGGCCCGGACGGCAACTGGACGGATGCCGGCTTCCGCTCACGTTATCAGGCGGAACTCGCCAACGGTCTGGGAAATTTGGTGAACCGTTCGCTCTCGATGCTGAAGCGTTACCGCAATGGCATCGTGCCGGTGCGCTCGAATGAGCTTGCGGCGGATGCGGCGAAGGCGGCGGATGAAACGCGCGCCTTGTTCAAGCAAAGCCAGCTTCAGGCCGCGCTCCAAAGCATCTGGGGCCTGGTGAACCGCGCGAACAAGTTCGTGGATGAAACCGCGCCGTTCAAGCTGGCGAAAGACCCGGCGCAGGCGCAGCAACTCGATGAAGTGCTCTACAATCTGGCCGAGACCTGCCGCGTGCTGGCGGTGCTGCTGAATCCCTTCCTGCCGGGCACCTCGGCCAAAATTTACGCGCAGCTTGGCTTGACCGGCACGCCGGACAAGCTGGAGGCGGCGGCGTGGGGCGGTTTGCAGGCCGGACATCAAACCGGCGATCCGGTGCCGCTGTTCCCGCGCAAAGATGTGTGAGCTTTGGCCACAGATACCCACAGATGAAACACAGATGGGTTGGTTAACTTGAGGCGGAACGGTCGCGGCGAAGCTGGTTCCTTTGTCGCACTACGAATTTGAAACTAAACCTCCAAATTTCATGGCTCAATCCAAAACTCAAGGGGCAGTCGCCTTTGGTTCCAATGCGGTGTTTGGCGGCTTATTAAATGGTGGCATTTTTGACATCTTCTCAAAACTGACCTCTCGGCCAACGCTAATGAAGGGGAGTTCGCTGTGGTCAGAAGCACGAGAGCCAATCACATGGTCATTCTTTATGAAAATCGTGTATGTTTGGTTTTTATCATACCCACTGGAGCCATTCGTTGCGTTTAGGGTCACATCTACCAGCCAACAAGGGTCAGAACCTCCGAATAGTAGGCCGCGCCAGAACGACCCTTGCCTCGGAAAACTTATGGTTCTCCACTCAACGCTGTCAGAAACCTTGAATGTCTTAGCGACATAACTATGAACAATGCTTTCGTAGTCGTTTGGAAAAGGGCCGGAACTCTGTTCATTTGGTGTCTGACATCCGACAAGAAAAAGTGTCACTGCCACGACAATTGCAGGTAGTGATTTTGTGACCTTCATAGTGGTTTGATCTTGCCGTCTAACGCTGAGCCACCACAGTCTCGCGGCGTGAACCGCGACAATGGCATGGCCAATCCCCCCCAAGCCGCTGGGCGGTCTGCCGGTTTCCCCGGTTGTGTCCATGGACTCGACCTTATAAATGGCTCCGCCGGTTGTCGAGGGCAAACAGCGGCTCCCTTTGCTGGGACGCAGCACACGTGATAATAAACCACCAGCCCCGCCTGCGCCCCGGTGAACGATGCGAGCTGCGTCGCTTTTGCGGGGTGGAATCTCGGTTCCTATAATGATGTCGGTGGTTGGTTGGTTAATTGACCGTAAAAAATGGTTCTTAACTGCAACTGGCTGTCGGGGAGTCAGTTCCAAACATATCGGCAACGGTGGGCAACAGGTTCCGAGTGACGCGGAAGATCTTCCGAGCCACGCGGAACCTGTTCCGCGTCATGCGGAAGTGCTTCCGAGCGACGCGTGGTGGGTTACCCAGGCCCGGTATTTTTCATCGGTCAGCATCCGGTTCACGCCCAAAAGGGAAGTGTTCTGGCAATCGAGCAGCGCGGCGATGGCGTTGTATAAAATATATTCCATCCTCGGCCCCCATGAATCCGGCCAGATGCTTTTGAATGCACCGACGATGCCGGAGGCGACCAGATGCCGCTCGTCCTTCGGCACGTTCGCCAGCAAATTCAGGGCAACGGGGAATTCCAGATCGGACGGATTGAAATAAACAACATGGCCGGTGCGCCAGCGGGGGATGTGGTTCAACAATTCCTCGGCCAAATCGCCGTGCGGATCAATCAGGCCGACGCCATGCCCCAGCGCAATGTGCTGAATAATCATGTTCCGCAACAATGTTGTCTTTCCCGACCCGGTCTTGCCGATGACGTAGATGTGCTGCCGGAGATCGGGCAGCGAAATTCCGAAGGGAACTTGTTGTCCCCATTCCTCGCGTATGCCGATTTGGATGGTGTCATGGTTCATGGTCGCTGATTCAGCCGCCACTCCCGGCCATATTAAAAGTTCCCCGGTTGTGGTAGGAACTTTTGAAGATGAAACGCCGCACCGGTGCCTGGGCGTTTCAATGGCTGTCGTGAGACCATTGGCAAACGCGATGGGGTGCGAGCCAACGGGGTAGTGGCGGCTGAATCTGAAACCCGAAGAGATTTATTTTAGCATGCGCTTTTTTAAATCGAAAAAATGTCGGGAGTCGTTGTTGGGGATAAAGTCAGCGGGGTGGTTGTCACCTAATTTGAAATTCAATCCCTGATTTTGATTAGAATTGTCCAAATAAAAACCCCAATGAGCAAAACCGTAACAATCCATTCGGAAGTCGTCATTTTAATTTCCAGCGGGGTAGCACATTTGCAAAAAAATCCAAGCTTTGCTAGTATCCCATTTATCATGAAAAAGCGGCCGATAACCATTCGAGAAGAAGCCAACGCCCTGACGTGCTGGGCATTTCGTAATGGCTATCTCGAAGAATTGCACGCCGGCAAATACTCGGAGCTTTTGGAACAACCGGGACTCTCCCGCATAGCGGATACCGAAATGAAGAAGCTGATGATCGTAACTTCGGCGATGGTGGCGACGAGCAACTCCGCAGTTGTTCGTCCGAAATGCACCGGGCTTTGCCGGTCTGCCCCCATTTCGCGTCAACCCGTGCCGATGGGAACACCAGTAGTGCGCTGAAAAATGGCAAATCATCATTGGCATCGCAAAGGGTGCTGACTTTGGTGCGGACATTCATCATCCGCACCATCAATGGCCTGACTACATCTTTGTTTGGTGGCCTGCCATTCTGAAGAATGCCGCCATTTCTGTCCGCCGTGATGACACCTTTCCAGTTTTTTGTTTCCAGAACAAAAACACCCGTCGGGCCGATGACAACATGGTCAAGATTGCCGTAGGGCGTGGCAAGGTCATGGATGACACAATACTCGTCCGGCAACTCGTCAATTTTCTTGGCAACGGTCTGTTCGCCGGTCGCACCTTTGAGAAAATTGATGCGGTCTTTTTCGTAGGCGTCCATCCGCCGGGTCATGATGCGGCCAATCAAAATTATCAACAAGAAAAAGGCAATCGAAAGCGGAATGAAAATCAAAGATTTGTTTGGTGTGGCAAAATCATAGAAAAGGAATGCTCCTAAAAGAGACGAAAGCAGACAGCATCCGATCAATGCTGCCAAAATGAACCGCCGATTTTTTTTGGCCGATTGTTGCGACACATAACGACCGGGACTGCCCAGGACTTTTGCCATAAATTATGGCAAAAGTCTGCCGGAAATTATTTCAACTGCAACTCTTCAACCAGCATCCGTGGGGATAGAATTTTCACACCCTGAATCGTCTTGCCCCAAAGTTTGCCAAAGTCCCGTTCGTCGCCGGTGAGTAGATGTGTGGCGTGGCCGGCGATGGCTCCGCCCAATATGGGCACATCTTTTGAGGGCAGTCCGACTTCCTCGTCCGGTGCCAGTTGCGAAATCATTTCACATTTATGGAGCAGCCGTTCCAACACCTTCACGCCGTCAGGGAATTTTGCGGCCAGATTGCGTCGGGCTTCTTCCGCCGCATATTCGTTGGTCAGACAATCTGCCTGTTCAAACAGCACGTCCAAAAGTGCCTTCATCCGGCTGTTGGGGGTGCGCCGCAGAAAACAGGATGTTGGCATCGAGAAAAATCCTCATTTCTTTTTGAGACGATAACCGGCAAGGGATTCCTCGTTATTGCGGCGGAATTCGGCCAGCCGCTTGTCGGAATATAATTCGACGGGGAACGTGACGCCGGCACGCAGCAGAATACCTTCGTCAGTTTCCTCGGCCACGACCTGCGCACTGCGGCTGACACCCAGGCGCTGGCGCATTTCCTTGGGCAAGGTCAGGGTTCCGCGATCATTGATGTTGATGACTTTTGTCATGTATTCAGTATTTCACACTTTCAGTTTTCATGCAACCCCGTTGCTGACGACTGATACCGCCGGAGAAAACCGGCAAATCAGATTTTGCAGGGGATGGCTCAACCAAGCCATTTTACAGTGTCGCACAATAAAACTTGTGCGACACTGCCTGTAAATCCGGCTCAATGGAGCTACGGTTTCAGATCCATTTTGGGGAATTCACAATTCAACTTTTTTATTTCAGCACAATTCAATTAGGTCGGCGCGAACTTGACACTTATTTGTCGGCGTGTGGTAAATCGGTGTGGATTCCATTTTGGCGGATTCATGCTATACTGGCGTTGCACTTGTGAGGGCTTCGCTCTCCAGCGGTCACTTAAACCGCAGACAGGTGCATTTCAGGAACCACCGGCAAACCCGGTGGTTTTTGCCGTCTCAATCCTGCGCCGGATTGCCGTCATGCAACACCCGTCTTCCCTGTTCACCCTTCCGCCAGAACGGAATCAAGCTCCAGAATATCCGCTGGCCGTCCGCCAACTGCTTTACAATCACCTTGAACCGGCGTTCCTCAATCACGGCCACAAACTCATAATATGTCACCGGAACCAGCCGTTTTTCCCAGCGCCCATGCTTGTGCCGGCGTTCCCACTCGGCAGTATGTTCGATGCCCTGCACCGTGCGGGAAAGGCGGAGAATTTCCGGTGCGCGGGCAAAATGCTTCAACCGTATGAACTGATCTTGGCGGTCGCGGCCACGGTTCCATGATTTGCGGCGCAAATGTTCAAAACCGAGAGAATTGAAATGAACGTCGGCCTGAAAATACGGACAACGGATTTGTCCCAAGTTTTGGTATAACTCATGCGCGTTGCCCAGGACTTCATAAAAATATAAATCTGTGGTGTTGACTGGTGACATTTTAATTCGGTCATTTTAGCACGCCGCATTTATTCACACCAATCGCCGCCCAATGAAGCTGGGGCGCACTTGACACCATTAAAAATATGTGGCGCGGTGCGTTTTTCTTAATAGAAGATTTTTGTTCCCGTTTTTGCCTTTTCTTGCATCCGCCTTCCGTTTCGAAAAAACGTCCCTGAACTCATTATTTTTAATTGGGTATTATTAACTGCATATACTTATATAGAATGAAGTCAGCCGGCTTACCTCCAGAGGTCGGCGGGCTTACCTCTTGAAGTAAGCCGGTTTACCTCTGGATGTTTTATCCCCAACTGGCTTCACCTGAAAATGGATGGTGTAGAGGTTGGTCTTTCCCTGTCCCCGGCGCTGGATTCCTGACATGAGTTATGGCGACTTACGAGTCTTTTTGATTCGTTCGTAGATTTCTTCAATCGTTGTCGCAGATTCGACAATATAGCCAAGCCCGCTTAAATATGACTCGCCTTCAAATTGAATCCATTCAGGCATCGCCAACTTTTCTGGCTCAACCTTAATGACCGGCTTTGTTTTACCTATGCTGATATTGTTGTTTGCAGGGTATGTTGAGAAATTGCATGTCAGAGTCCCCATTCCATCACGAACACAAAAACCAATCCATTCACCATTCAAAGGGTGTTTCTGTAATTCAATAATTCCAATGCCGCCTCTTATCCCGCCGCCAAAATAGTAGAATTCCAAAATACGTGCATTAAATGGTAATGGTGGTTCTATCGAATCTCCTGCCTCAAATCGTGGAGTGCTTGGCAAACTCCGGCACCAGCCGAATCCGGCGGTTGGCAAAACAAACACCAGCTGTTCTTTGAATTGTTCGCATGAGTTGTCGAGCGGCATAAAAATATGGTTATCGCCAGGCCCGTCCACATTCGCGTGGGACTGGCTGAAAATTATTCGTGTCGCAACACCTGTTTCAAGACATTGCACATAAGTTGCCGCCGAAGTTCGTTATCTTCTTTCGGCAAATGATTTAAGATAGGATCAACAGTGGGTAAACCTATCTTTCTCAATGCATCTTGGGCTGGAAACTGTCCCCAACGCAGGGGAGCGAGAAGAGGATCAGTCCTTGATGCTCTGAAATCAATATCCTCAATGAGAAATTCGATAGAATCCGCATCAGTGGGACGTAATGTCCCCAAGAAGTAAATAGCAAGCGTTTTGTTATCATTGTTCAGATGTCCATATTGCAATTGGTAAATAAGGTTAGTAATATATTCAGGACTTATTTTTATTGCCTTCATCGCGTTAATCGAATCATCTTCAGATTTCACTGCGGCATTTGCTTCCTCATATGATAGATGAATAAAATCAGGCGGATTGGTGGCGTAATTTGAAGCCGTGACAATACTTTGAGCGATAGCACTAAACGATGTTACTAAGAGCAGTAATGTCAAACCAATATATGTTTTCATAATCTCCTTGTCTATCTGTTGGTGTAATGTGATGTTGTTGGCAGAGTAATGAGCAAAGTGCTTAACAAGTTTAGTTGCACATTGTTGGTCGTCGCATCAAAATCTATTTGAGCCGTGTAACTATATGTATTGGTGGCAGAACAAACTTGATCTCCACTGCCTAAATTCATTGTTACATACTCATAGAAGTTATCATATACTTCAGAAGTATGGTTGGGAGTTGCGCCATAGGTTATCGGACAGGCAGGCCAATCTAAATCGAAGATGTCACCATTGGCTGGATTTAGATATTTGACCGTGTCGTCGCCCGTGTCGTCTTGTCCAGTTGGCGGAGTTGTTCCACCGCTCGTAAATGTTGAGGAGCCATTATCCCAGGCTATTGCAACTGCCGTTCTTTTCATATTCCAATTAGTGGTTAAAAGGTTTCCAATTCCAGATGGTTGCAAAATTGCTTTGGCCTCCATTTTCCCAATTGAATAAGCGTAATTAAGATTGGTATTACTAAAACGATCAATCGAACCAAGACTATTTCCACCACCTAAACCTATTTGTTGATTATCGACGATATAAGTTGTTGATTGAGGTGTAGAAAAATTACCATTGTCCAAAACTGCCGCCTTGTCATCCGGATCAAGCGTGCCGCTTACCTTGACAGTCAGATTAGCCCAAATCACCCAGACATTAAGGTTAGTGGTGCTTGAGCCGAGCGTGGCCGCGACCGTGGTCTCGACGGAATTGGTTTTGTCAACCTCTCGCTGGAGCGGCTGGCCTGGCACCGGCTGGCCGCCCGTCCATTGAATCGCGGCGGCCGCATTGGTCAGAATCCAGTCGTTCGTGTAATTCAATGTCGCCTGCACAATCACATAATCGTTCGTCGCGCTTGACTTTACCACCGCCCAGTTCGTCGCGTCAATCTGCGTCGCGCTGTTTGACACCACCGTCAGCGCATACAAGGTCACCGGGAACGCCCGGTTGGTGAACGAGTAATAATTATTAGTGTAATACTGTGTGGCCGTAGGCGTCACCTCCGGTGCCACGCCAGCCGGAGCAGACACAATTGTCGCCCCCCACACGTTGCCGTCCCCATTGGTCTCGCCCGTGTTGATGAGCGTCTGCCCCTGAATCTGCAGCCATTCCGGCGGCAGCGGCACGTC